>VFSW01016272.1_pt1 | contig 10156 bp, 14 predicted proteins | sample 5358111 | NCBI WGS metagenome assembly VFSW01 (sample SAMN11554181, study PRJNA540505) | mine drainage metagenome | isolation source: sediment from site ElyBrook_90M | place: USA: Ely Copper Mine, Vershire, VT | collected 2017
GCCATAGGCGGTACGTTGATATGCAGGCTGGGAACCGGCATCGTATCCTGGTTCATTTGCCCTTGCCTTTTCCGCCGTGGAAGTTCTTCTGTCCGGGCGCCGCACCCTCACTGCGGGCGATGCTCCCAATGACTCCGCCGGGCACGCCCTCGCGCTTCATCTGCGCTGCTCGGCCGCCCATGCCGAGTTTGTTTGACTTGCCGGACGCCTTATCCGTTCCGCTAGTCTTGATCTTTGCCATTGTCTTTTCCTCCATCTTGATCGAGCGCCCAACAGCGGGCACATATTCCGTTCATCGATCCTCGCCCCAGGAACAGCCGGCAGTACCGGCACAACTTCATGGCCATCTAGTCGCTAGGTGGGACGCCAGAATACATAGCCCGAGGAAGAACACGAACGCGATGCCCGGTGCTAGCGATTCCAGCCTCCAGACAAACTCACTCAGCGTGACCCACGGCATTACCCGCCAGTAGCCAAGCAGCTCCAGAACGATCCATGCTCCGAACCAACCGAGCCATACTATGGCGCTAATTCTCATTGGCCCAACAGCTTGTTGAGGGAGTCCACCTGATTCGTAAGCATGGCCACGTTCACCTCCGCCGCCTGGTACTGCTGGCGCACCAGCTCTAGCGCCTGGCGCCAGCCCGCAAGCTGGGCCGTCGTGGCGCTCAGGGTGGCCCGAGAGATTGGCCGGGACGTGATGTCCGGCGGCGGGTTATCCGCCGCGATGGCGGCAAAGGCGTCGATTATGGTTTGCGGTATGGTCACCTCGCCAAAATCCAGTGCAATCCGGACACGGGCGTAATCACACTCAGTTCGACCAGCAGTGCTACCGCCTTGGCCAGCGTCTGCGATCGGTCGGCGTTCAGCATGGTCACCGCCCAACCCACCGTGCCGCCGCCCGAGTCCACCGCGGCGCGCATGATCAGCGCGTCGGTGTAGTTGTCGGACCCGAAGTCCACTGCCTTACAGGAGTCGATCCAGTGCGTCACGCCTCCTTGATCGTCGCCGTCCAGGTTGGCCACGATCTGATCGGCCGAGATAGCCACCATATGAAAGTGGACGGGATACTGCGTGGCGAGGTGCTGTGCCACCGTCTCCATGTCCTGAAGGGTGGTGCCGTAGTTGGGGTTGAAGCGCGACACGCCGGGGTGTAGGAAGTCCCACAGTTCCAGCGCCTTGGCCTGTTGGTCGTTCACATTGATGATGCCGCCCAGCGCCAGGAACTCCACCCAGAAGCGCTCGCCGCAGGTATGGTCAAGGCCCTGCTGGTCGGCAGCCTCTACCTGCTGGTCCGTGAGTTGCACAGCCGGTTGGACCGGTTGGTCCGGTGCGCTCAGGAAAAAGTTAGTGTGGCCGGGTCCAGCGCGTTGATGTGCGCGCGATACTCCGTCTGAAGCGACGGGTCGATCATGTTGGTCGGGAGCTTGTCAAGCATCTTGGCCATAGCGTAAGCCGCCCTGGCCAAGTGCGTCTCTCGGTCCATCTCGGAAGTGATCATCGCGTCCTGAGTCTGTTCGTCCATAGTGGTTCCTCCTATCCAAAATCGGCTCGTATCGAGTCCGTCCATGTCGAAGCTGGCCCAATCGACGGTTGGGCCGGATGTGAACGCGCACGCCGCGATCACGTAATCGTCCTTCTGAATCTCGGCGTCGAACGCCATCAACAAATCGAGGTACTGCGCGCCCGTCAGGCCGCTGGCCTTCCAGCCCCGAGCACCACCGGGTACAGCGTCAACGCCGCACTCGGTGATCAGGATGGGCGGGCATGTCGGTACGGCGTCATGGAAGGCCCGGTAGCGGAAAGCATAGGCCCGGTTCCACGCCCCGTTGGCATCCTGGTTGGCGCCAAAGTAACAGTGCATGGCGATGGCGTCCACGCCGCAGAACTGCCGGTTGTAGAGATATTGCGCATCGTCCATGTCGCCAAACGCAGCCAGGCCGGGGTTGCCAACGCTGAATGAGAACCCGGCCACCTTCAAGCCGTGCGCGTGCAACTTGGGCACGATAGCGGCCATGAAGTCAGCATGCTGCTCCAGGCCCGCGCCCTGCCGCTGCGCCACCTCGTTGAACACCTCCACCCACTGCCCCGGCTGCGTCACCGCCGCGATGTCGGCTACCGTCTGATCGACGGCCATGCTGGCAATCCGGGCGTTCTGCTCGCCGTCGGGCCAGTACACGCGAGTGATCGGCGCTGGGGCTCCCAGCCTCTTGTAGATGGGTGCGTGCGCCGCCCAGGCCTTCGCCGCCGAGGTGGGCAAGATAATGTGAGGGCCGAGTTTCATTTCGCCCACACCGCCTTCCAGTCGTTACAGCGACGGCAACGCAGCAACAGTACATTGTGCGCGCCCATGTGGTCCTGTCGCCAGCTATGCAGTCCCAGCCGGCACAACAGCGCTACCAATGCAGGAACAACCTGGTGAACATGCTGTAAGCGGGGTACACGAGTCCGGCCGCAATGCCGACCAAGAATTCCTTGTGCTGCCACCGCCTGGACGCGATCCCGTCTCGTACCTTCTCGGCGGCCGCCAGCGTCTCCTTGATGAACCGCATATCGGCCTTCAGCTCGCCTACGTCGCCCTTCAGTTCGATGATGTGGCTGTTGAGCCCGTTCAGCGTCATGCGCTCTGCTTGGGTCATCAGTTCATCTGCTCAACGGTGATGGAGTTTTGAACGGTGAGTGTCGCGTAACTGGCTATGGTCTGAAAATTGACAGCCCCGGCTACGTCCAGGAAAACGGATGCTTTGTACGTATGCGCCGCGTTAGTGGGGGCCGAATCTATGTAGGAGAAGGAGATGCTCTCGGGGTCAGTGCTAGAAACCGTTACGCCCGAGGATTGGACTATGGCCCCATCCTTCTGAATAACGGTCGTAACCAATCGAGTTGCCGCACTGGCCATGTCCACGGCTGGCATGCAAACGGAAACCCTTACGTCGCCGACACCATTTGGTGTCGCCGTCACGGACAGTCCGGTAATATCAGTCCCAGGGGACACGGCATTTGTGATGTTTTGATTCGTGGTGGCCAAGCCTTTGCCCAAAAGTTTTGGACCAATCCGAATCCATGTCCCCGGAGAACCGGCTACGGTGCAAAGAAACGCGCCACCGGCCTCGTCATAGCCGAAGTCCCATAGCTTCCATGTGCCCGCGGTTGGCGCCCCGCTGGCGGACAGGATGCCGCAGAAGCGCGAGTTGGCCAGGGCCGCCGGACCGGAGAGGGTGATCGACGGCGTGACGGACGACGCCGTGACGGCGGAGATAACGGCGGAACTGGTGGCGCCCCACCACTGCAGCGTGTCGCCAGTTATCTCTATGTCGCCGGTCTGCGTGGGGGTGCTTGTGGTCTGGATGCCACGGACGCCCCTGCCGGTGGTGCGGTTGTCGTGTTGATGGCCATCCATCGCGTTCCAGTTGATCTGGTATTCAGAGCGGGTCGGCCCCTCGCTGTCCAACGTCTCCCAAACAAGCGCCGTAATGTAACTGCCGGTCTGTGACATGAAACCTCCTTTACAACGTCTGGATGCTGGACCAGGACATAGTGTTAAGCTGGCTCCAGTTCACCTGTTGAATACGTGCCCACGTCCCGTAGACGGTGAGCGCCTTGTACTGCACGGCCTTGAACGGAATCAGCCAGCCGATGCGGCCTCCGCGCACGTCTGGCGACTCAATGAAGCTGTATTCATTCAGCTCCACCGTCACCTCGTTCTCGGTCGGCAAAATCCACGTGGACAGCGGTGCGCCGGCAGCATTCTGCATGGCATCCTTCACGGCCTGCGGGGGCAGGCGCGAGGGCCGTCCATCGCGCAGAATGGCGAACGGCCGGGCGTCAGCCGTTCCGGAAACTTCCAGCACCAGAGCGGGGACCACCATATGGTGTATGGCCAGCGCCGATACCTGCGGCGAGGTAGCCGTCTGCGTGGATGTCAACACCACCTTGGCGTTCACCATCCGCGAGAACAGCGGCTTGTCGAGGTCGTAGCGCGAACCACCGTTGCTCTGATACGGCGAACCTATAGTTGAATCTCCGCCAGTAAACTTCCACGGTGACGTGGTGTCAACTTGAAACGCCACCTTGGCGTAGTAGTCGGACCCTAGCGTCGGCCCGAATATGCTGGCTCCGATCACGTTCTTGTTGTCGGCCTTGAAGCCGAGGTGGGCGGACGACATGTAGATTGAGCAATCGGTCAACTCGTAGCCGTAAGACGAGCACCCCGCCGGATTGGCCGTGCAGGGCAGCGTGAACCATCCGATGCTGCCGTCCGAGAAGCCGATGTACAGCCGTTCATGATTGGCCGGAGCACCCACCGTTGAGCGCTTCATGGCGGTGATCTGCACGCCCACGTAGGGGTGGGAGATCGAGCCATGCCATACCGGCAGGAAGTTCGACTGGCCCTGCGCCGGGTCGCTGGCGTCGGTGGTGCGCGTGCCGTACTTCAGAACGTAGGACGTATTGGTGTCGGGGTTCCAGATACCGGCGTAGGCGTTGAACTGGCTGCCCTCGCCGCACAGAATCTGGCCACGCACGGGAGAGGTGTTGTCGCCGATCTTCTCTACGCCCACTTCCTGAGCGGCGGCGATGGTCCCAAAGTAGCCGCTGGGCGTAATGCCCAGCAGGCCGGTCGTCAGGGTGGGCAGGTACAGCGTGTCCTGAAACAGCCACCAGCCGTAGCCGTTCTTGGCGTTCTGGCCGGCGGTCAGCGCCGGGAACAGGTTGAGCGCCTGGCCGTCGCTGCGGATGGTCCAGATGGAATCTTCCTTGACCACGATGAGCGCGTTGTGCGTGGTCTGTGCCAGCCGCGTTACGGCCTTGGTCTGGTCGCCGATGCGGAACAGATCAACCGCGCTCCAGTTGTTGAAATCGGTGTAGTCTGATGCCAGCGAGCAGACCGCGATACGGTTCGCGCCAGTGGTTCCGTAAAGCTGCATGCCGCCGTAGTCGAGCAGGGCAAAGTCGTCCACCTTGACGCCGTGAGTGGTCTGCGTCCACGTCGTGCCGTCCGGCGTGTACCAACTCTCGGTAGCCGTGCCCATCGCCACCAGCAGCCGTGTCGCCGCGCCTACAATGTTCTGCGTAATAACCGTTGAGCCCGCGGCAATGTTGCCAACGCCGAAGTCCTTGGCTACTGGCCAGCCGGCAGAGGTATCGCCCGTGCGCTCCAGCGCGTAGCGGCCGTTGATGGCGAACAGTTGCTTGGTGCTGGAGATAGTCACTTCCTCAAACTTCAGGATGCCGTTGGTGGCGTCCACGGTGGTCGGCGTCACCTTGGTGATGCCGGGCCCCTTCTGCCACATGGTCATAATGGAGGCGTCTACGCAATCGGCGTAGTTGTAGAAAGCGTCCTTCTCTGGGTTGTCCTGAATTTGAATCGGATGCCCGAAGCCCATTGGCATCTGGGAGAAGGCCAGCGTTCGCTCGCGGAACGCCGGCCAGTTCTCGTAGCTCTGCGTGGTCGGTTGGATGCTGGAGAGTGGCTGCACCTTGCTGCCCACCAGCAACCCCGACTTGGGGTCGGGGATAAGCGGAATCTGAACGCCATCCACAATCAAGCCGTACGGCCACGGCCTGCGGCGCCTGCCGAGCGCCACTAACTGGCCCTGATGCTAAGCCCGCTCTCGTCGTTGTCGGCGCTCCCCGAGGAGCCGCCGTACAGCCCGAGATACTGGCTGGCGTAGAACTCGTTGGCCGGCAGCGTGAAGTATTGGCGTGAGTAATAACTGAACTTCGCCGCCCACTTGGCCTGGACGATGGCGTACTTCTTCATGGCCGCGTCATCGAGCTGCTGGCCCAACAGGTCGAACACCTCAACCATCGCCCCCGCGACAACCCAGTTAAGCTCTACATCAACCGTGTCGGCAGCGTTCACCAGTCCGGCGACGGCATTCGCGCCATTGATCCACGAGTAGTGGGGCCGCACGGTGCGGAGATAGAAGAGGCCATTGCCCTGAAACCCGGCGGGCAGCCAGACGTACAGGATATTGTTCTCGCGGTAGGACGTGCCACGGATGAGCGTCGGCCAGTAGTCCGCTCGGCTCTGGCTTGGCGCCAGATAGCCGACACGTCGAAGTTGCCAGGGCTCCGTCAGCCAGGGGAACAGCGTGGTCACGTCGTAACGCCGGAACAGCGTGAGGTTCGTTGTCTCCACATTGTCGGGATCGACGCTCGGCGTTACCGTCACTTCGCTCTCGAAGTACATGCGCTGGAGCGCCCGGTTCACGCACTCCGTAATATCGCTCGGGCTCAGCGTGTGGAAGATGGCGTATGTCTCGCCCGCGCCGTTGGCGTAGGGCGCATTCACCCACGTCCGGTCCGGCGTCACCGTGCCGGCCTGCGAGTTGGCGTCCTTAATGACGGACAGCACGTCTGCCGCGGCCGTGGCATCCGGCCGCCACAGCCATGAATCGCGGTGCAAGTCGTCCTGGCTGATGCTGCTTTGGAGCCTGGTCGTATCCTCTAGCGAGGCACGGGCGCTACCCGAGGTCGCCGTGCCAGTCACAAAGCCAGATGCGCCGGAGCCGTCCAGCCTCTTACCGATGTCCAGGACAATGGTTTTGAGGCTCTGGGCCAGCCCAGTCGGAAACGAACCAGGCGTCGGAGTGAGAACGATCATGGGATAGTGGCCACAATGGTTCCATTGCACTCGGACGTGGCGACAGCGCCCGTGGAAACGACCTGAACGCTAAGCGTGTCGCCCTTGGCTACGCTGACGGTAGCCGTCACTTCGCCAGTGGTGGCCGCGCCCGTCACGGAAAAAGTCAAGGCAGTGGCTGCGTTGTTTTTCATAACCGTAAAGGCGTAACTGGTGGCCCCGCCGGGAGCAACGCCGAGGCTGAGGCCGAACGCGGTCAGGGTGCAGGCGGCCTCAATGCGCGCGTGCGCTAGCGCGTCCGTAGCCTGGTTCTGGTTTCCCCAAAAGTAGGCCGTCCCCGAAGCCAACCCGCTGCTGGACGTACCTATTGGGAATAGGAAGGTGCTCGGGCCTACCGCCGCACCGTTAACGTACAGACCGGCGGCGTTCAGCGCGCCCGCGCCCTTGTCGCCGCCGGTCGGGGTGCCAACCTGGACGCCGCCGCCGGCCGTGATGGTCTGCACGGTGGCGCCGGCGGTGTCCTTGATGACATCCATCCGAGGCCCGGTCAGCGTCTTGTTCGTCAGCGTGTCCGCCGTAGCCTTGCCCACCAGCGTGTCGGTGGCAGCCGGAAGCGTCAGGGTGTTGGTGCCATTGGGTGACACACCGCCCGAGAACTCTTGTAGCGCCGTGAAATTCTGCGCCAGGTTCAGCTCGGCTACAGTGCCCGTGTTGTCGGGTAGCGTATGCGTCCTGGCTAGCGTATGGGCGGACGCCAGGGTAGCGGTCTTGCCGGTCGTCGCCCCGGATAGCGAGAAGTTGAGCGCCTTGGTGTTGTCGGTCGGGTCGGCGACGGTAAGGGCCGTCGCCGTCTTGGCACCGGTTATCGTCTGCGCCTGATCCAGCGTGTCCGCCGTGTGTAGCGTAGTCGTGCCCTCGTAGGTCAGCGACTCGCCGTTGATTTGCACGTCGCCCGCTACTGCTGGGGTCGTCGTTGTGTTCAGGTTCATGATGCCCGTCGCCGTGTCGGTGCCAATTACCTGCGCCGTTACCGTCGCGGCGTCGTAGCCCGCGGCGGTGATGGCCAGATCGACTTGCTGCGCATTAGTCATCCAAAACTCCACCAGCCCGCTCGCATTGGCCGTCAGTGGATTGGTCAGCGTGCCAACGCCCGTGGCAGTGGAATACAGCGTGCCCGTCACGGGGGTGGTCGTGCCCACCTGGTACACAGCCACCGTGGCTAACGCAACAGGCGCCAGTGCCCCGATCTTGTCGCTGGCTACCTGCTCGCGAAGATGCGCCCTAGTTGCCATACATTAGTTGTCCACTCAAAGCACTAAAATGGATCCCTTGGGGATACTGGCCACGGCGCGATCCGGCGCAAAGCCGATGCCGTAGCTTGTGAGAGCGAGGGCCAGAGCGCCCAGCCCCTTAACGAGGCCGCCGCCGTTAGACCCCAAAACGGTACCTACCGTCGCGCCCGAGCCGCTGGCCCTGAATACTTCCTTGCCGGCGCTCGTGGAGGTTGAACTCATGGCGCCCGAGCCGCTGGCCGAGAAGACTTCCTTGCCGGCGATGGCGGAGGTTGAGCCAATGGTAGTGCTACCACTCCCCGCGAATATCTGCTTGCCGGCACCTCCATCGGTGGCGGCAAGGGCTGCCGTAGCGGTGGATGTGAACTTCTCGCGGGCAGTTGTGCTATTCGTCGGACCAATGGCCAGCGCGCCAGTGCCCGTAAGTGTCGGCGACAGCGCCACCGATACGACTATGTTTGGCTGGCCGGCGCCTGAGGCGCTCCATGTCGGACTAGCGCCAGTTGCGCCCGCGCTGGCTACGCTTATATCGGCATGCCCCATGCCGACAGTATCAGGATTATCGTCCAGCACGGTCCAGCCGCTGGGCTGGACGACGCTAGTACCATTGTTGAACACCACCCACGACAGCCACAGAGAGTCGGCTGCTGCTGTCGTGACCGAAGGCGAAGCTAGAGTCGTGCTGCTGCTTGTTTGAATTGTGTGCTGATGATCGGCTATCGGTACCACATTGCTCTGTCCTCGAAATGTCGAGGTTATGACTTCTAGCACAACTACACTCGCGCTGACAGTCCACGTGTAGGTAGTCGGTTCGCTAGCAGCCTTCTTCCAAGCGACGGCCATGATTAACGGGTTTGTGAAGGTGGTGGATTCAATCACCGTGAATCCAGAGGGAGGCGTAATCGTTACGCTGGAACCATTATTTACCACCAAAAACGCAAAAACGATGTCCCCATCGGCCGTTCCGGTCGGCTTGGCGACCACAACGCTGCTCGCGCTGATGGCCAGCTTATTTGCGGCAGCGATGAAGGACAGGGCCATTGACTATTGCCCCGAGACAGCCTCTAGGATGGAGAAGGTCAGGCTGGTAACATCAACCTCAGCGCCCGAGGAGATAGCCACACTATTCAAGTTCAGGTTGGCTCCGCTCGTCCCCACCGACCCGTCGAATACCACGCTTGTGCCGTTGCTTTCCAAGCATCGGAACCATGATGCCGTGCCCGTCGCGTTCGCGCTGGTAGCGGCAGTGATGGCATTGGCCGTCGCCACGCCGGCCACCGCTGCCGCGAAGGCCGTTGCCCCAAACGTCAGTTGGGCCAGCAGGACTTGGGTGCCCAGAGCCGTGTTCGCGTTGGTTGCCTGCGTGCCGTCGTAGATTCTCAGCAGTCCGGTGTTCAGCAACGCGGTAACCGCGTTGCAAGCAGCATTCGACGCGGCGTCACTCGCCTGTGTGTTCTTAGCCATTCTTTATCCTTCCACCGTATACACGAGCCATGGAATCAATGTCGTCGTAGGAACTGCCATTGGCGCCTACTTGTGCTGCGAATAGACGACGAGCAGCACGCCACTCGTGCCCACCGATGCATAGATGCCCGTGTCGCACGGCGCATCTATGTCGAACGAGCCCGTACCGTTGGAGGGAATCAACAGGAGTGGCACGCCCGAGGTATCGCCCCCGTCATACAACGTCGTGGCGGTGCTGGCGGCCGTGGTCACCACGGCCCGCACGCACCGGCTCGGGCCGAAATAAACGGCGGAGTTGCCGGCCAGCATTGACTTCTTGTAGTTGCCCCGCTTGGTTTCCGTCGCCATGGCCTAGAACTGTTCGCCGCGAACTACGCCTATCTCAACGTGGATAACGGGTATGGCCGTGGCGTTGGTGCCGTGCGTCCAGGTCGCCGTAATGGTGTCGTCGGCCGTGTACAGCTTGCCGTGGGCGCCGAGGGCGGCCATGTCGATAGGCACGTTCACAGCGTTCGCGGCTTGCGTCACGGTCGTGGCCGCCAGCAGCGTAGCGGCGCCGCCGGCGTCGCCGATAGAGATGGTGCCAGTAGCGCCAACGTCCTCGGACACCATCGGCACGATGGAGCCCAGCAGGACGCGCTCGCCCTTCTTGACCTGCATGAGCTTGGCGGCACTGTCGTCGGCGTTAGCCGCTGGCGGGCTGTAGGTCTTGCGCTTCAGTCGGATTGGCATTTCGCCCATTGGTTCAACCTTCCTTCGTAAGTTGTGTTGGAGGTCAACTAAATGCGCAAAACACATTCAGTCAAACCGGGGT
>VFSW01016274.1_pt1 | contig 10156 bp, 16 predicted proteins | sample 5358111 | NCBI WGS metagenome assembly VFSW01 (sample SAMN11554181, study PRJNA540505) | mine drainage metagenome | isolation source: sediment from site ElyBrook_90M | place: USA: Ely Copper Mine, Vershire, VT | collected 2017
CGTCGCTCGCAGAGTTGGTTAGCGCTTCGAATGAGTGAGGCGTAAAAACCGCCGCGCATCGGGTGTTCCGGGAAACAAATGTCTAACGACTAGGTCTCGGACGTTCGATGTATCACGTTGTGTGATACACTCGGTTCATGGAGAACTTCTCGCCCCTCGCCGTCTCGATCCGTCTCGATGTCGAGTCCCAGCGAGCCCTCCATATTCTCGAATCCTCCGGGCTCACCCGTTCCGAAGCAATTCGTCAAGGTCTTCAAGTGGCCGCAGCGCAGCTTCGTCGCAAAGAACTGATTCGGCGTGAGGCTGAGATGGTGGCCGCAGACCAGCAGGATCGCCAGGAGATGTTGGAGATTGCCTTTTTTATGGAAAGCCTCCGTGTCGAGGGGTGACATAGTCCGGTTGATTCCGCCCAGGAGTCCTGGCCGCGAACAACAGGGGTCTCGCTTCGGTGTCGTTCTTCAATCCGATGTCTTGGCCCCACTCTCAACGGTCATAGTTGCCCCGACTTCGCAGAGCGCCCTTCAGACTCATTTTCGTCCGGTCATCAACGTAGGGAATGAACCGACCAAAGTATTGGTGGAGCAACTCACCGCCGTCGACGTCCGAAGAGCAAGCGAACTGGTCGGTCACGTATCGGTCGAAGAGATGTGGACGATTGACGAAGCGCTCACCCTCGTGCTAGGCCTTAACTAGGCCTCTTCGACCGCTCCAAAACGTGGTAGACCAATGCCCTATCGTTCTTGCATAGAGAACTTGTACGCCAGCGTGGACGAATAATTGCGGACTGGGTGGGACACGTACAACATTGCTGCAGGAGGGATTGGGAGATGCTGGCTGGCCCGCCTCAGACACCGGTCTCAATTCCTGACGCGGTTGAAGACCTCATCAATGGACGGCCCTTCGAGGTCGTTTGGCTCAATGGCCTCGGTGGCCTGACCTTCCGGATTGAGGACACCACTTCAAGCGTGTACGTGAAGTGGCTACCCGTTGCGAGCGAAGTTGATGTCGCTGACGAAATTGAAAAACTTCGGTGGGCGTCCGCCTACACGCTGGTCCCAACTCCTATTGATCATGGGTCTGATCCCGAAGGATCTTGGATCATTACTGAATCAATCGATGCCGAGAATGCCGTCTCCACGAGATGGAAGCGAGAGCCGAAGAGAGCCACGGCTGCGTTAGGTGCAGGGCTGCGGGCATTTCATGACGCGCTTCCGAAAGAGAGTTGCCCCTATGAGTGGTCCGCCGCGCAACGCCTGCATGAAATCCGACTACGTGTCGAAGATGGTTCGCTTGACCACCACGAGTGGAGCGAGAGTTTCTCGGGTTTGACGCTCCGTACTGCGATGGAGGAGTTGCGAGTGACTCCGAGCGAGGACCTGGTTGTATGTCATGGCGATGCCTGCGCACCCAATACGTTGATTGACGAACGTGGGAAGTGGTTAGCCCACGTTGATCTTGAGAACCTCGGTATTGGCGATCGTTGGGCTGACCTTGCAATCTTGACGTGGAGCACCGTGTGGAACTACGGCGAGGGCTGGGAGATGAACGTCTATGACTCGTACGGCATCGAACCTGACCTGGAAAAGATTCGTTACTACCGGCTCCTCTGGGAGCTCGAGGAGTAGAGACTCCTCTAACTGCTACGAAGACGGGGCAGACCAATGTGTATCGGTCAAGCCTCTAGGCGCCTGGTGTCGTCTCATAAATAGGATTGCCCGATAGCGATACTCGAACTCTCGGTGAGAGACGAAACGTGGGTCGCATTGCTTTGGGCGGAGGCAGGATTGACTCGACCATGGAACGACCCTTCGGCAGATTTTCAACGAGCCGTTGCTGGAACCACTTCGGTAGTTCTCGGCCTCAAAGAAGACGATGAGTTGATTGGCACCGTCATGGTCGGTAGCGATGGTCATCGAGGCTGGGTCTACTATCTCGCTGTTAGTGAAGTTCGCCGGCGGCAGGGTAATGGCAGGATGCTGATGGCTGCCGCGGAGGAGTGGCTACGCGAAAATGGTGTAGTCAAGGTTCAGTTGATGGTGCGAGATGAGAACGAGCCGGTGCTCAGTTTTTACGAGGCTGCCGGCTACGAGCGGAATGACGTTCAGGTCCTATCGCGTTGGCTCAAGGATCAGTAACACTTCTACCAAAGATTTGTAGACGGACGTGTATCGCTTAAGTCGCTAGAGCGTAATGCCTTGCGCGACCGTTGGGTGTCGTGAAGGTGCGAGAAGTCATAGAGACGATTGAGGCTGATGGCTGGTATCAGGTTCGCCATACGGGTAGTCACCGGCAGTTTCACCATCCAACTCATCGAGGTTGCGTTACCGTAGCGGGCCATCCGAGTCGGGATCTACCGGATTGGATTGTGAATAGCATTATGAAGCAAGCGGGAATAAGTCGGAGGAAGAAATGACCGAATACACGATCATCATTGAAGACGCCGGCTCTAACTTCGCGGCCTACGCCCCGGACATTCCAGGCTGTGTCGCGGCTGGCAAGACCGCCGAAGAGACGCTGCAATTGATGGAAGAGGCCCTGGCACTGCACATCGAGATGCTTCGTGACATGGGCGAGCCGATTCCTGAACCTCATGTTCGAGCCGCCGTGGTCCAAATAGCTTCGTGAGCAGTTGGGGCCATGAAGGGAAGTGACGTGGTCTTTGTGCGCGAGGATGACCCCCGCTGCGCAAGAACTCGAAACCGAGGGGTATGAAGTCGTTGGCTATTCGTGGAGCGCGAACCTTCGATTTGACGATTCGAGCGACCTCGCAATGTTTGACGAGCGCGTACGACGGGTACGCAATGAAGGTTTCAATGTTCGCGAACTGAGTACCGCTGATCTCGCAAAGGTTGGCGAAGTGGAGTTCATGAATTTCAATGACTACCCACAGTCCGCGGCGACTCATCACGAAATGCCAACCCTTGAGCGCCTCGTTGGCAAGATTCATGCCGGCGTTCGATTCTGGGGTGTGTTCCTGGAGGGAGAACTGGTGGCTGTCACCAGCCTTGACAGAAAGGGTGAACGATGGAACACCGAGTTCACTTCAGTTCTCGAGGAATACCGCGGACGATGACTTGGTGCCGTAGTGACAGCTGCCTCGATTTCGACACTCTTCAATGAGGGCGTGCGGTGGTTTTCTGCCGGAGGGGCTGCATCCAGTGAGGCCAGCCTCGGCGCGAACAGAACACTTGGCTACGTCCTCGAGCCGACGTGGTGAACCTACTCAATAACTCATAGACAGTAGCGCCGGGACTTTCTAGGAAAAAAGGGTAAACCAACGTATACAGGCGTTCCTTAGACAGCTAACGTCGCCCGACCGTTCGGGGTCGTGAAGGCACTAAACGACATAGAGGCGATAGTGACTGATGGCTGGCATTAGGTTCGTCAGCGCGGAAGTCGTCGTCACTCTCAACCTCGAAGAAAGAGCGGAACTGTTGCCGTGCTCAGACAATTCGGCGATTCAATTGCCCCAAAGAGACTGAGTAGCACCTGGAAACAGGCGCGGACGAAGGGAGTCCGATGGTGAGGGAGTACACGATCGTTCTTGAAGACGCCGACCCGAACTTGAGCGCCTATGTTCTCAACTTCGACGGCTACACGACAATGGGCAAGATCATTGACGAGGTGGTTCAGAACATGAGCGACGCGATTGAGTCACATCTCGAACTCATGATTGAGGCTGGCGAAGCAACCCCGGAGCCTCTCGATCTAGTCGGCACCTCAAAGTTCGCTCTGTAAACAAAAGAAAGCCCACGAATCGTTTTGGGAGCGAGGGGATAAGTTCGGGTTCAATTTGCGACTTATCAGTCGTCAACTCCGAGCCGTAATCCGTACGAACGCACGTGATCTTCTGAGTATCCGAGACTTTCGTAGAACTTTGTCGCGGAGGCATTGCCAGCACGCACCTGCAGATTGATCTTGGGGCATCCGCGCTCGAGCAGCGCCTCATGAGCTCTGTCCATCAGAGTAGTGGCCACTCCTTTGCGACGGTGGTCAGGGTGGCACGCCAGGTAGTTCACCCAGCCACGATGACCGTCATAACCGATCATGATCGAGCCAATGATCTCGTCTTTGTCAACCATCACAAAGAATCCCCAAGGCGAGTCAGCTAGTTTTCGATCGATGTCACGACGCGGATCGTTATTCGGATTGAGTAGTTCTGAGCGCCGCCATAGTTCGACGGTTGCTTCAATGTCATCTCTCACGAAGTTACGGATTTCCATTGTGCGAGCGTAGTTGGACTCCAGTCCCGAGCTTGCCGGCGTTGAACCATTGACTCTTCTTAACCAATTAGCAGCGAGAGGTGGGACTCCCCTGTCCTAGGACTCAATTGAGGGCAACGGGCGCTTTCGATTTCCGACCGCCGACGAATGGATTTCGCCGAAGGCTCTAGGCGCGTGTGGTTGTCTCCTCAACAAGATTGCCCCACGGAAGTACTCGAACTCGTGGTGGGTGTTCGAGCATCAGTAGTGGGACTTCGGGTGCAAGCTTGTCCACTTGAAAGGTGGATCGACTCCTCGGCAGATTTCCAACGAGTCGTCATCGGAGCGACGTCGGCAGTTTTCGATCTCACAGAAGACCACGAGTTGGTGGGGATTGTCATGCCTAGCAGCGATGGTCATCGGGGTTGGGTTGCCTTCCTCGCGACGGGTGAACTTCGCCGGCCGCAGGGTAGAGGTCGGACGCCGGAAGCTGCAGCAGATGAGAGGCTTCGCGTCGATGAATACTTGACCAACGCCGACGAGACCTCTTTGGACGTGATCGACGAGCGGTAGGGTGTTTCGATGAGTGACCGCTACTCCGTCGCACCGCTTCTCGGCGCGCGAGTCGTCCTCGAGCCGCTCTCCCTCGAACACTGCACTGCGTTGGCTGAGGCGACGGCCGAGGACCGATCGACCTATGGGTTCACCCTGGTCCCACGGGGCATCGCAGAGATGACTTCGGAGGTCGAGGGACTGCTCAGGGGCTTCGAGGACGGCGAAGTGGTTCCCTTTGCACAGAGGGACGTGGCGACGGACCGCCTCGTCGGAATGACAAGGCTCATGACCCTGCGCACGCGACCCGGCGGTCTCGCCCCGTACGCGTTGGAGATCGGTGGCACCTGGCTCGCCTCTTCGGCGCAGCGTACCGGCGTCAACACCGAGGCGAAGTTTCTCTTGCTGCGCTTCGCTTTTGAGCAGTGGGGCGTGTCCAGGGTGGAGCTGAAGACAGATATTCGAAATGAGCGTTCGAAGTCCGCCATGACGCGCTTGGGTGCGACGTTTGAGGGGGTGCTTCGCCACTATCAGCCGTCGCTGGTCCCTGGTGAAGAGGAACAGTACCGCGACACCGCGATGTTCTCCGTCGTGGATGACGAATGGCCCCGCGTAAAGGCTCACATTCTCTCTTTGATGCGATGAACGTTCGTCTCTAGATTCTCCGAGGCATTAGGAATTACTTACGGGTTCCGAGTCCGAACTGAAAATAGTCCGCAGTCTCATGGATGCGAACATCGAGTCCGGCTCGCCGACACTTGTCCTGGAGCACGTCTGCATCCCAGAAGTTCTTGATGATGTTGAACTCTCGGCCGTCATCGAGACGACGTACCATCAATTCTTCATTGACTGCGGGAAGCACATGGTCCACTGCTGTGCCGGTGTGCTCTCGACGAGCGTCCAAGAAGAACACTGTGCCGCCCGGCGCGAGCATTGACGCAACCTTGGCGAGAAATCTGTCGAAGAGACTCACCGGAACGTGACTGAGCCAGAAACAGAAGACGACCGCGTCGAACTCCTGGGTGGGCATCCATTCAAAAAGGTCGGCTTTGACGAAGTTCACTTTTTGAGCACAGTTGCCAAGTCGGTGACGATTTAATTCGATCATTTCGCTCGAGGAATCCACTGCGGTCAGGCGAGCGACTCGATTGCACAGTTCCTGGGTCCAGATTCCGGTGCCCGGTGCGAGTTCGAGGACGTCCTTCCCATCGAGCGGCAAGTCGCGCAAGGCCATACGGACCTCTTCGACCTGCTCAAACCAGCGTTGTGTGGCGACCTCACCTCGGTCGTACCTTCCGAGTCGCAGAAACCAGTCGTCGTACTCGGTCGCCCTCGCGCGGTAGTACTCGATCTGCTGGCGCACTGCTTCAGTTTCTTCAGTCTCTGGGGACACCGAATGATTCTGTCATCAAGATTACGTGGCCGCAGGGCCAAGCTACCGTGAGGGAACTTTAGGGCCGTTGGGCGGTGTCTTCACCTTCGCTACGCCGACTCTTGATATTCGTATCGCCGTCAATCTCATGATTGGGGGAACGTCGTCGAGCTCAAGCTTTCATCAATGACACGCGAGTCAGTGCTTGGGACCCATAATCTTTGAGACTATTCTCAGTTTTCGACTCGATCGCACTCGAGACGCGACTATTCGTGAAGGCGGACCTGACAAGGAGGTACCGACCGGTAAGGAACGAACTGGGACATTTTCGCCGCGATTTTAAAGGCATGACCGACATTTCAATGCTATCAATGTGCCGCTCACCCGAGTGTGTACTTGACTCTGTTGGACCTATCTGATAGAAACTCTCAAGTTCGTTGAGGTCTATTTAGCCCCTTCGAAATACCACCAGGGGGGGAGTAGTAGTGACTTTATTTTGGCTGTCGGTCGGTTTCGGCTTTGTGACCGCATCCGTGCTGGCTATATCGGCAGTGGGTTTGAGTCTCCAATTCGGGATCACGAACTACATCAACTTCGCATATGGCGACTTCATGGCCCTAGGGGCCTACTTCACATACGTAATGAACGTCGAATTCTTCCACATGGAGATTTGGATTGCGACCTTGGTCGGATCGCTCGTGATGGGTGGCCTCGCCGTACTGGTGAACAGGTTCCTTTTGAGTCCCTTCGCTCGTCGATTCAACAAGACGTTCTATGTCATGATCGTGACGTTCGGACTCTCGCTCATTATCTTGAACGTCGTCTATGCAATTTGGGGACCCGGCGTTCGTGCCTACTCAATGCCCATTGAGCACGTCGTGCACCTCGGGCCGTTCCTCCTGACGAAATACCAACTGATCACAATGGTCATCGCCGTCGCTGTGATGCTCGGAATCCACCTGATGCTGAAGGGTACTCAGCTCGGCAAGTCAATGCGCGCGATGTCAGACAACACGACGCTCGCCATGACCAGCGGAATCGACACGAAGCGCATCACCACCATCACTTGGTTCCTCTCGGGGACAATGGCGGGACTCGCGGGCTCGGTCCTTGGTATCACCGAAGGCAACCTCACTCCCGCCGCAGGCGAACTCTTCCTGTTCGTCATCTTCGCAGCAGTCATCGTCGGAGGGGTGGGCAGCATCTACGGCGCAATGGCGGGAGCAGTTCTCATCGGCCTTGCGACTGAGGTATCGGTGGTCTTTATCAGCGCGGCGTACAAACTCGATGTCGCATTCGTCATCTTGATCTTCACACTGCTGTTCAGGCCCAGTGGTCTGTTCGCCCGTCCAGGAAAGGGCTGAGAGTCATGTCAGCATTTTGGTATTACGTCTTTACGCTCGTGTTCTTCCTGTTCGACTATTTCATCTTGGCGATGGGTCTGAACATTCAATACGGCGAGACCGGCATTTTGAACTTCGCGTACATCGGCTTTGTGGCATTGGGCGCATACGTGACCGGTGCCTCGGGAATGCCGCCGTCGGCGGGTACAGGTCAGCAATACATCATGGGGTTGGGTGTGCCGTTCCCCTTCAACCTCCTGCTCGGAGGAGTTGCGGCATCGCTGCTGGCGGTGTTCGTGGCACTCATTGCCCTTCGCCGTCTGCGCACGGACTACCTGGCCGTCGTTCTCATCTCATTCTCGCTCGTCTTTTACGACATCACGAACAACTACGTACCACTGTTCAATGGTGCGGACGGTCTCTACAACGTTCCAGAGCCCCTCGCGGGAATCTTTAAATTGACGACGAACTCGTTCATCCTATTCTTTGCGGTGTTGACCGGTCTGATCGCCCTCGTCATGTGGTGGGCGATGAGTCGGATTACCAGTTCGCCTCTCGGTCGGACCTTCAGGGCGATTCGTGACGATGACGGTGGCGCCGCCGCCTTGGGTAAGGGCGTGTTCCGTTACAAGCTGACGTCGATGTTGATCGGTTCGTTCTACGCCGGTATCGGTGGCGGCCTCATCGTGCAGTTCGGTGGTTCGTTCAATACAACGTCGTGGTTGCCCGCAGAAACCTTTGTGGTCTTTGCGGTCATCATCGTGGGCGGTGTGGGGAACAACATCGGACTACTCGTCGGTTCCCTGCTCGTCGAGACACTCCTCATTCACCTGCCGGCGTTCCTGCCCGAGATCCCGGGCCACCTTGGCTTGATCCAGTACATCGACACCATGGTGGTTGGAGTGTTGCTCATGGTAATGCTGTGGTTCCGACCCCAAGGAGTGGTGCCGGAGCGTGTTCGAAAGACGCCGTTGGCGTTGTTGCAAGGCCTGAAGTCGGACCGTACGACGAGCGCAGAAGTACCGGCGATGTCGGTCGTCGGCGACGGTGCAGGCAATATCGAAGAAGGGGGGTGTCCGTGACTAGCTGTCAAATTGAAGCACCGAGTACGGGTAGCGACGGCGAGTCGGCACTGAGTTGTCAGGAACTGAAGAAGTCATTCCAGGGTGTGGCGGCAGTGACCGGCGCCACATTCGACGTCCCTAAAGGAATGATCACTGCTCTGATCGGGCCAAACGGTGCTGGTAAGACAACAGTTGTCAACATCTTGTCGGGGATGATGAAGAGTGATAGCGGCGCCATGCAAATCGGCACGGAGGATGTCACCAATTGGGAGAGTTACAAGATCGCCCGACTCGGACTGATGCGTACGTTCCAGCTCTCGCGCGAACTGGGCGGCCTGACCGTGCTCGAGAATCTGCTCGTGGCGCCCAAGCATCAGGCGGGCGAATCCCTGTTCAACATCTTCTTTCGGCCTGGACTCGCGAAGCGAGAGGAATTGGAGAACACCAAGCGTGCTCTCGAGATTCTTCGCACGTACGGGCTTTTCGATCTGCGCGACAGCCGCGCCAGTGACCTATCGGGTGGACAAAAGAAGCTCCTCGAAATTGCGAGGGCGGTCATGGCGCAACCCAAAGTCTTGTTGTTGGACGAACCAATGGCCGGAGTCAACCCCGCGCTTATTGAGCGCATTGGTGGGTACATCGTCGACCTCAGGAACCAAGGCGTCACCGTTCTCATGGTCGAACACAATTTGAATGTTGTCGAGAAGATCTGTGATCACGTAATTGTCTTGGCGGAGGGGCGAACACTCGCCACCGGACGCTTGAGTGACTTGCGCGCAAATCCTGAAGTGGTTCAGGCGTACTTGGGAGAGGTAATCAATGCCAGCACTACTCGCTGAGAACGTGACGGCCGGTTACGGCCGCACGCCCATCATCAACGACATATCGTTGTCGGTCGAGCGGGGAACCGTGACGACCATCATCGGTCCAAACGGAGCTGGGAAATCCACCTTCGCGAAGACGCTCGTGGGCATTCTGCGCGCTTCGACTGGTCGGATCATGGTGGAAGATCTCGACATCACTCGGATGCCGGGACATCTCATCCCTCGTAATGGCCTGGTCTATGTGCCCCAGAATGACAATGTCTTCAAGAATCTGACGGTACGCGAGAATTTGGAGGTCGGCGGTTTCGCCGCGACAGGCGACACCGGTGCGCGCATGGAAGAGATCTTCTCAGTGTTCACCGACCTCAACAAAGCTCGCGAGAAGCGTGCAGGGTTCCTGTCCGGCGGACAGCAAAACCTTCTCGCCATCGCCCGCGCATTGATGGTCGAGCCCAAAGTAATTGTCCTTGACGAGCCCACCGCCGGATTGTCGCCGGCGTACACCGACGTGGTGTGGAACCAGATTGAGCGAATCGCGAAGACGGGTACAGGAGTTCTGGTCGTAGAGCAGAACGTTGAGCGTGCGCTCAAACACGCAGACTTCGTTCACATATTCGTCGCGGGTTCGAATCACGTACACGGTCTCGCATCGGAGATTGCGTCGCTTGATCTGCCGGCAATTTTCCTCGGTCGCGCCGAGGTGAAGTAGGTCGTTGTCATGGGAAGTGCCCGTGGTCACGAAGAAGAGAATTGAAGGGGGAGGAACCGAATGAAACTAAACAAACGGCTAGTGAGGGGT
>VFSW01016275.1_pt1 | contig 10156 bp, 7 predicted proteins | sample 5358111 | NCBI WGS metagenome assembly VFSW01 (sample SAMN11554181, study PRJNA540505) | mine drainage metagenome | isolation source: sediment from site ElyBrook_90M | place: USA: Ely Copper Mine, Vershire, VT | collected 2017
CTCCGTCCACCGCGCGCACGAATTCCCTGGTGCGAGTGAAGAGCCCCGAGTGGATCGGGAAGTGAACTTTGAGCGACTCAACCTCGAGAAGTGGATCAGGCATATCAAGGCGCGGCGTTCAGGCGTCCATGGCCGGAGAGTTCCACAGCGGACAGCGGACCCAACGCCGGGGTTCGGCCTCAATTAACGCGGGCGGTTGTCGAGAGCAATTGGTTTGGGCGCTGATACAACGAGGATGGAACCGGCAGCCGCCCGGGTATGCGCCCAGTTGTGGGACGGCGCCAGAAATCGTCGCGAGCCTTTCAACCTTTTGATCCATCCTGGGCACCGAGTTCATGAGTGCCTTGGTATAGGGATGTAACGGCCGGTGCAATAGTTCCAAAGCCGGCGCAGCTTCCACAATTTGTCCCGCATACATCACCGCCACTTGATCGGCAAGGTCGCCCACGATACCCAGATTATGGGAGATGAGCAGGATGGCCATGCTGAGTTGCTCCTTCAGATGCTTTAGCAGCTCGACGATCTGCGCCTGCACAGTCACATCGAGCGAGGTGGTCGGCTCGTCGGCCACCAGCAGCTTCGGCTGCGGCGCTAAGGCCATCGCGAGCATCACCCGTTGCTGCATGCCGCCCGACATCTCATGTGGATAGCTTTTGGTCCGAGACTCCGGCGCGGGAATGCCTACCAGTTTGAGCAGCCGGATCACCTCCGCTTCGTTAGCCGCTTCCGGGCGGTGCAGCCTGAGGGCCTCCTGAAGTTGGTGGCCGATGCGAAAAACTGGATTCAGCGACGCTGCTGGTTCCTGAAAGACGTAGCTGACCACCCCACCACGAATGTGCCGCAATTCCGCGCCTTTCATCTTCAGGACATCGCGTCCCTCCACTAGGATCTCCCCTCCTGGATAGAATGCTGGCGGGCTGGGCACAAGCCGCGCGATGGAGAGGGCCGTCAGGCTTTTGCCAGAACCGCTTTCTCCCACCAAGCCCAGCGTCTGGCCCGGCTCAATGGAAAGCGAGATCCCGTCTACGGCGCGCAGCGCCTGGGAGCCTTTGCCGAGCTCCATTTGAAGATTGTTGATTTCAAGCAGAGGCATAGCGGCTTGATTTGAAGCCCAACGTGGTTACAAGGCGGGATGACGCTGAGCGCGAATGGGTCGCCAACCGGCAGGTGCGGCATTCGAGGTTCGGTGTTCTTTGGGATCTCATTTAATGCGCCCCTCTGACGCGAGGGTCGATCCAGCCGTACGACAGGTCGACCGCCCAGTTCGCGGCCACGACGAGAGCGGCGCTGCAGAGCACGGTTCCCATGATCATCGGGGGATCCAGGTTAAATACGCTTTGGACTGCCAGGGTGCCGATGCCTGGCAGGGCGAAGACATTCTCAACGAACAAGACGCCTCCGAGCATCCCGGCGACGTCCATTCCCAGGACGGTGACAACCGGAATAAGCGCGTTGCGCAGGGCGTGTTTAAAGAGAACGCTGTGCTCGGAGTTTCCTCTGGCGCGTGCTGCGCGGACATAGAGGCTGTCCAGCACTTCGACCATTTGGGTATGAACCAACCGGGAGTAGTAACCGACGAAGAGGAGCGCCAAGGACGCGGCGGGCAGCACCAGGTGCCGGGCGCTTCGGAAGGTGGCTACAGGAAACCAGCCGAGTTTGTAGGCCAGCTCATACTGCAGCATCCGTGCTAACCAAAAGGAAGGCAGCGACAAACTGAGAGTGGCCAACACGAGCGTTAGTCGGTCAAACCGGGACCCGCGGAACCGGGCGGTCAGCACCCCCAGAGGGACCGCGACGACCAGCCACATTGCCGCCGCCATGGCAGCGAGCGCCGCTGTAGTCGGGAGACGGGTGAGGAGGGCCTCCGCAACCGGTTGGTCCGTTACATAGGAGCGGCCGAGGTCGCCCCGAGCGAGTTGCCCAAGGTAAAATCCGAAGCGCTTCCACCACGGATTATCGAGGTGATATTTCATGTGGATCTCCTTAATCACCTCGGGCGACGCTTTCGGACCGGCGATGACCCGCGCGACGTCACCTGGCAATGCGTTTAGAAGGAAGAACGTCAGCACTGCGGTGCTGAGCAAGGTCAAAAATGACCAGACGCTGCGGTTTATGAGTCGAGCCAGCATCCTGTTACGGGGTGAGCGACAGCACTTCCCGGCGCTGCCTGCGAAACCGAGAAGAAGAGGAGCACATACAAAACGTGCGGGGAGAGGAAAGGCGCGGGTTCAGGCGTGAGAGCGCCGGGCCTGGCTTCTTCCTGCTGTTTGGCGGAGGCGGCTTCATTTTCGGTTTACCCTTGTTTATCGATCCACACCCGATCAAAGCGATACGTCCAGATCGGGTCCAGCAACGGGCCTTTGAGCCACCGCTGGCGCAAAGCGTACATCGTCCCATATCCCAGGAAGACCCACGGAGCGTCCCGCACGATGAGCCGCTCGGCTTGCTGGTAAAGTGCGAACCGGCGCTTGAAATCGATTTCCGGTGCAGCTTCGTCCAGTAGTCGGTCCACCCGGGGGTTTTCGTAAAACGCAAGGTTCATCGTTTGAGGGGCTTGAAGGGTACGCCCATCGAACTGCGTGCCAAGCATGTCCACGGGGTCGGGTATGGTGACGGTCCAGCCTGTTGTGCCCATTGGGACCTCGCGGTGGATCTCCATGGCGGAACTCAGTTGCGCGAAGGTGACCGGCTTTAGGTCCACCTCAATGCCAACTTGCCTCAGGTCCTCCTGGACACCCTGGGCCAGAAACCGCATGGGCTCATCCAGGGAATGCCACAGGACGGTGTGCAGCGGGAGCTTCAGCCCGGAATGCGCCAGGAGCATTCGCGCCTTCTGGGGGTTGAAGTCATAGCCCTTTAGTGCGGGATTGAATCCGGGCATTATTCTTGGAAGAACCCCTTCGGCGTGTATGGCGTAGCCGGTGGCGACGCGCATCCACTTGTCGCGGTTAATCGCATAGTTGATGGCGCGCCGAACTAAAACATTGTCCAGGGGGGGCACCTCGGTATTGAGGCTGATATACGAGGTTTTGAACAACTGCTCCTGTTCAATGAGGCCATTCCAACGGGGATCTTTGCTCAGCCTGCGAAAACTGGGCACCGGGATTCCGGACATTGTAATGTTCGCAATGTCGAGCTCACCGCGCTCGAACATCATCAGGTGAGTGGTTTCATCACCGCCAATCGTGATGTCCACCCGATCTAGGTGCTGAGGCTCAGGTCCGTGGTAATAGGGATTGCGCACAAAAAGCAGGCGCACTCCCCGCTTCCACTTCCCGACCATGTAGGGCCCGGTGCCTACCGGGTGTACCGAGTAATTCGCCCCAAGGCGGGTGATTTCCTCGGGTGGAACCGCCACGCAAATTGTCAGCAGATAAGCGAACACAGGGTCAGGACGATCGAGTTCAATGGTCAGCGTATCGGCAGAGGGAGCGGAAAGTCCGGCCACATGATTCGTCAAGCCCCGCTCAAACTCTCTGGCTCCCCGAATGTGCTGAAAATAGCCGCTGAGAGCGGCCGCAGTGGCAGGGGCGAGAATCCGCTCCAGGCCGTAAACGTAATCACTAGCCACCGCGAGGCGACGGTTGGAAAAGCGCACTCCAGGGCGGAGCCGCAACTTAAAAACTCGCTTATCGGGGGAGATGCTCCATGCGCAAGCGGCGCCCGGTATGAGGTTGGTTCCATCGCGCAGGTCGAGCAGACTTTGGTAAAGCAGCGGCTGGAGCATAAAATCCTCAGCCAACTCCATCTTGGCGGCGTCGAGGGTTTCCGGGTCAAACAGCCGCGCCACCCGCAGAGTGCCGCGGCCCGGTGAGATTGCCGACGCTTGCAGAGCAGCACTGCAAAGCAAAACCGCCAGAATCACGAAACTCGAGGTAAACCCAAAGAATAACAAAGTTAAGCCGCATGCGAAACGACCTTTTGCTGTGACCAATCTATCCGGAGCGTGCGGCCTATCGCGCGTTGACGCGCGTTCCAGTCCGTTTGTTTGGTGCTGTTCCATGGGCCGTCTATCCCCGCCGCTGCGGTTCGATCACCTCTTGCAGTCCCTGGCCCAAAAGATTGAACCCGAGCACCGTCAACGCAATGGCGAGCCCCGGAACCACCACCAAGAAGGGAAAGCCTATGAAGTAAGGTTGCCCGTCAGAAATCATAGCCCCCCACGTCGCTGCAGGGGGAGGGACACCCACTCCAAGATAACCCAGTCCCGCCTCCAGCAGGATCGTGTTCCCCGTGCTCATGACTGCCATGACAATGACCGTCGGCAGCAGATTGGGTAGGATGGAGCGGAGGACGATGCGCGCGTCCGAAGCGCCGAGCGCTCGAACTGCCCGGACGAAATCACGCTCCTTGAGCGAAAGGGCCTGCGCGCGGATCACGCGCACCATTGCAGGCCAGCAGACCCACCCAATTATCAGGAATACCGTGACTACGCCGCGTTTGAGGGTAAAGTCGAGGAAATGCCAGGGCATCGCCGCGGGATGCAAGTGTAATGTCCGTCCCTCGACGTCAATGAGCCCCGCGAACGCGATTGCCAGCAGGATGGCCGGGATGCTCAGGTTTATTTCGGTGAACCGCATGAGGAGCATATCGAGGGCGCCGCCATAGAACCCGGCTACGAGGCCCACAGCCACGCCGATCACACTGGCCGTGAGCATTGCGGCGACGCCGACCAAGAGGGACACCCGTCCTCCATGGATGACTCGCGAGAGCACGTCCCGCCCCAGGCTGTCTGTACCAAGCCAATGGGCCCGACTCGACGGCAACGGCATCCCGGCGTCATCGAGGCCGTGCAGATCCTGTCGAATTGGATCCTGCAGCACGTGAAGCCGGGTCAGGACGGGAGCGCCCATCGCGAGCAAGCCGAACACCAGGATTATTAGCCCGCCGGCCTGGACTAACCGATTGGAAAGCAGCCCCGAAGTCGTGGGATTCCCCAGTTTACGGCCCCAGTGCGCACTCGCGGCGCCTGTTTCCCGGTTGCCAAGCCGCTCTTTGGGAGGATCAAGAGTCTTCCTGAGGTCGTTTAATGGCTTCGGCATCTGGGGACTTCCGGCATTGTAGTCCAGCCCGGGCGCTCGCTCAACTATCAAGTTCTACTGGTGCGCTCTAATTTGGGCCTTTTGAACTGCCTCTTGGAAGCGGGAAACCGAGGAAGGCTTTGTCCAGCGCCCGGCTAGCACCGGGCTTCTCCTTGGGATAAACGGTGAGGAAGGCAAACATCCCGTTCGCCATGTGGTCAGCCACATGACAATGAAACAGCCACTCCCCAGGATTATCAGCCAGCATGTCAGCAACCTTCATTGATCCCGGCAGCAACTCGATGGTGTCCGTTCGCCGGCGGCCCTCCTCAATGACTCGCAGGCCGTGCCAGTGCGGCGTGTGCAAATCGGTTTCCGAGCCCAAGCCGAAGAGATACCACCGCACTCGCTCGCCTTCGTTCATTTGCGGGCCAGGCAGGTTGCCATAAATGTACCCGTTGATCGCATGGCGTTGGCCTTCTTCTGTAAGTTGAGACGACGTCATCGGAGTCTCCAACGGAGCGCCAGCAAACGCCACCGACGGTTGCTGAACCGAAGACCCAAGGGTGGTGATTAAGTTGCTCAAAGACTCCTCTGTCCCTGAGACCGCTAACCGCTCCTCGGCCTCCAGATCGCTGTCATTTTCGTTGAAGATCATGAACAACGCGGCCATCTCCCGATCGACATCGTTGGGCGTGCCGTCGGGTCTGGCTCGTTTGGGGTCGGTAACAATGATGCAGCCAACAAGTCCGAGATTTATCTCCCCTTCCCCGCTGACGTGGCTGTGGTAGAGCCAGGCTTTAGAGCTGGGTTCATTGGGCATTGGGCCCGAGTTTTCGTCAAGGTACCACACATAATTAAACCGGGCATTGGGTCCGATGGCCGCTCCAAGTCCCGACCCCGAGCGATCCTCTTCCCTCCCCTTGTCGAGCAGTGTCAACTGCTTGCTGCGGCCGTAGTAAGTGCCTTCGCTATCCTTATCATACTTGACCCCATGCGCATGCATCGAAAGCGGCAGCGCCGTGCGGTTCCAAAAGGTGATTTCCAGGTAATCGCCAACCACACCGCGCAAAGTTGGGCCGAGTATGCCTAGCCGAGGAGCTTGGCGGACGCGTGTGCTGAATGTCCCGTCAACGTACTGGATATAACGCACCTTGGGTACGACATGGCGTGAGAGGACCTCCGGCGACGGCGTCAGACCACAGATCGGGTCTGAGCCGACCGGCATAAAATCCCACTGCACTGGCTCTGCCGCAATGTAATAGTGGCGTGTCCGGGCCGGATCGGGTACTCGTCCGAAGTAGCTGCCCCCCAAGGTACCCATCTTCGCCGTCACGGTGGGCTTTATGTCATAGGCCAACGGCGACCCGTTACAATAGCCAAAAACCAAAAGCCCGCCGAAAATCAGGAAGAATCGAATGATGCCCGTCAGGTTGGCATTGGACATTGTGTGCGACCAGTTGTTCGCCGACTGGAAGCGGTTGGGTTTCAAAAGGCCTTGCCGATTCGCTGCCCCTGCCCGCCAAGCGCCCCACGAGAGATCTCTCGCCGGCCCAGCTTGCGGAAAGGTGTTCACAATGGGATATAACGCCTCGCGCAACTGATCGCAATCCTCTAGTTTTCCTGCAAGAATATCGCTATGAAAGCCCTACTGCTCATCCTCGCAATCATAGTCGCTCGGACGACCCTGCTGGCCGCTCCGATCGAGCCGGTGGACTTCCTCGTGCCGGCGAAACGGCCGGATGCCGCGCAAATACTTTCTCCCGCCGACGTTCACTTAGCTGGCTGGCTGGGGCAGCGGGTCCTCGCCAACGCCACCAACCGGCTCATGACGGTGGATCTCGAACCGTTGTTGGCGGGCTTCCGACACAAACCGGGATCGCATCCGTGGATTGGCGAACACATCGGCAAATGGCTGCATGCTGCCACTCTGGCATGGGCTTATACGGGTGACCCGGAACTGCGCAAACGCATCGATTACGCGGTTACCGAGCTGATTAAGGCCCAGGAACCCGACGGCTATCTCGGAACTTATTTGCCGGCGGAGCGCTTCGGCCTCTATGACGGCGCAGACTGGGACGTATGGTCGCAAAAGTATTGCATGGTCGGCCTGTTGACCTACTACCGCTACACAGGCAATACAGCGGCCCTTGAGGCCTGCCGCAAAACCGCCGATTTGCTCATCCGCACCTTTGGCCCCGGCAAAAAGAGCATCCTCTCGGCCGGCACCCATGTGGGCATGGCCTCTACTGCTGTCTTAAGACAGATAGTGCTGCTTTACCGCTACACGGGTGACGAACGTTATCTGGAATTTGCTCGCTATATTGTCGCGTCATGGAATGAGTCGAATGGGCCGAAAATCATCCAGACCCTGCTCCGGGACAAGCAAGTCAACCGCGTCGCCGATGCGAAAGCTTACGAGATGCTCTGCAATCTGGTCGGCCTTTGCGAACTGGCGCGAACCACCGGTGGGCGGCACTTGTTAGAACCCGTCCTGATAGCATGGCAGGACATCGTCAGGAATCGCCTCTACATCACGGGGAGCGCCAGTCAGTGGGAAACCTTCCACAGCGACGACTACCTCCCCAATCAGCCCGGGGCGAACATTTGCGAGACCTGCGTGAGCGTGACCTGGTTGCAGTTGAACCTGCAGTTGCTGCGGCTGACGGGCGAATCGAAATATGCCGACCAGATTGAGACAACGCTCTACAACCACTTGGCTGCCGCGCAGAATCCCCAGGGCGATGACTGGTGTTACTACACCGCCCTCGAAGGCGTGAAGCATTACGACTCCGGCGTCACCTGCTGCCACTCCAGCGGTCCTCGGGGCATGGCCCTCGCGCCGCAAACCGCATATTTAACGGCCAAAGACAAAGATGTCGATACACTCCTCGTCAGCACGTTTGAAACTTCCCGCGTGACAACCGAGCTCGGAGGCAGGTCGGTGACCCTCCCGCAGCGGAGCAAATTCCCCCTGGTTGGCGAGTCAACACTGACGGTCACCTCCCCCCAGCCCGCGCGGTTTGCCCTGCACGTGCGGGTGCCCCCCTGGGCCGCCCCGCTGTCAGTAAGGCTTGACGGAAAAAAACTTGATAGGCCGCTCCAGAATGGTTGGGCGGTCATCCCGTCCCGCCAATGGAATCCTGGTGATACAGTCGAACTGCATTTCACGCTGGCTTCGCGGCTGGTGGTCGGCGATCCCGGCAACAGCGGCAACGCGGATTTGACCTGGGGGCCGTTCGTGCTGGCCTACGACCAAGGGCGCAACCTCGGATTGCCAAAACCTATCGCCGTGGGCTTTCAGGACAGCTTCGTGCGTCCCCCGGATACCTTCACGCCGGGCAGCTACCTGGTGTTCTCAAGCTCACTGCGAAGCTCCTCCCCGAGTCGGGTGGAAGCCAAGTTGGTACCCTTCGCAGACGCGGGTCGGGATGGGAGCAATTACCGTGTTTGGGTACCCGCTCCGGGTACGCCGCTGGTTCAGGCGACAGACCTTCTAATCGAAGGTCGGGAGAGCCGCTCGCGTCAGGGGAATGTCCCGGGCTCCATCAATGACGGCGATACGGATTCTTACGTGGTTACTTTCGATGGCCGGAAATCCGACGAGGATTGGTTTGCCGTCACGATGCCTCACCCGGTAGCCATTGCCCGGGTGGCATTCGTAGCGGGAAACGTCTTTCATGACGGCGGCTGGTTTGATGCCAGCGCCGCCAAGCCGCGCATCCAGGTGCAACGCGAACCAGCGGGCCCGTGGGAATCTTTGGGGGTGATCGCAGACTACCCCGCCACAACGCCCTCAAACCCTGCTTCGCTCGACGACCCAAGTCGCCGCACCTTCACCGTGCGGCTGGCCAAAATACAGCAAGTGGTCGGTGTCCGCGTGATTGGAAAACCCGCCTCTGGCGATAATCCCCAACAGGCATTTTCGTCCTGCGCTGAGTTACAAGCCTTTGGAAACTGAACCTGCGCCTGACGGCCCGACTCTGAAATCACAGGAAAACGAGCTCGAAAACGCTCAAGCCCCGCACCTCTTTGGTTCCTGGGCATGTCGCCAGACGGGGAGGACCCGCCGATGCTTCCCTACCAGACGAACGGCACGAGGGCTTTCACTTGCTTGCGATAAGCAGGGTATTGATCCGGAAAATGCCGTAATAGCAGCTTTTCCTCCTGCCTAAGCTTGATCCAAAAGCCAGCGCCAAAGGCTAAGAGACTGAGCCAGGCGTGGAGCTGGCCGCCTGCCATGACCGTCCCGAGGCACATCAGCATCAAGCCGGTATAGATGGGGTGCCGCACCATCCGGTAAGGTCCCGACTGCACTAACTCATGACCCTGCTTGAAAGTCACGATGCTGCTCCAATTCCCACCGAGTGTCCAACGCGCCCACAGAGTGACCCACAATCCGGCCACGCAGACCATCGCCGCACAGGTGCCTGCCCCGTCCCCGTGAGGCGTCAGGGGCAGGCGAAGGGGGCCGGAGAATCGCGGATACCAAAGCAACCAGGCGCCCGCCGCGATCAAGAGCCGGTGTGCCAGCGAAGACAGCCAACTTTGGCGCTCCGCTGTGGCCTTCGACTTAAGCGCGCTAACGGCCCAGAAAATGGCGAAAATCAACCAACAGCCGCTGATTACGGAACCTGCAATCTTTGGCAGATTCATTTCGCCACAGGCATATCGCATTCCTGTCAGATTTCAAGCACATCACCAACGGAACCAGGCAACTCGACGCCGGGCTGCTGCGCGGATGGGGTTGGACGATTTGAAAATAGCGGATGCGCGATCGGAAAACACGGTCGAGATTGGAGGGGAAAGCAAAGGTGGGTTCACTCGTTGAGCACGGTCTATGAAAAGAGGCAAAACAACATCACCATCCAAAACTAGAAGGAAACAACCAAGCCGCCGCTATTGGTCCGGACAGGTCACTCGGCGCAGCGATGCGCTGGACCTTGACCCAGGGGTTTTCAAGCTGCCGAGCCCACGGCGCAACGCCCTATCGCTCAAGCGGTCCGCCGAGCGCAGCCACCGGCGCAAGGCAAGCCCGTATCAGTCGGCCATGTCGATGCTCAATTTCTATATCAACCGCGCTGGATCAAACCTCCCTGAGAAACAGAAGGGCATTTTAAGGCGCGCGAAGGACG
>VFSW01016276.1_pt1 | contig 10155 bp, 10 predicted proteins | sample 5358111 | NCBI WGS metagenome assembly VFSW01 (sample SAMN11554181, study PRJNA540505) | mine drainage metagenome | isolation source: sediment from site ElyBrook_90M | place: USA: Ely Copper Mine, Vershire, VT | collected 2017
ATGCAGATTCCGTTCCTGCACGAGCTCCTGCGCTCGGATTCAATCTACATCAGCAATAACATCACGGTAGACAATCTCAAACCTGTATCAAGCTTCCTCGGCAAGCTGGGCAATCCGGAGCTGGGCGGACTGGGAATCGCGGAATTCAAGCGCCGGCAGGCCTTGCACCTGCATGCAGAAATTGCGGCCATGAAAGACGTACCGGAGTTCATTCGCAAGGCGAGCTCAATCTACGGTTATAGACACTTCGTCAACGATGCCGGTGGCAGCGTATGCGAGCTTGATGATCCTGAGGTACTCCAGGTTCTGGCCGAGCACACTCTAATCCTGTATATCAAGGCCACTGAGCAGGACGAGCAGGAACTCATCCGCCGGGCAGAGGAAGATCCCAAGCCGTTGTACTACCGGGAAGCTTTCCTGGACGAACAGCTCGACATATACATGCGCGACAACGGCCTGCCCTACGTAGCGCTCATCGAGCCGGACCGGTTCGTGCGCTGGATGTTCCCGCGTCTTTTTTATGCACGCATTCCGCGCTACGAGGCGATCGTCTCCAGGTATGGCTACACTGTCACCACCGAGGAGCTTGCACACGTAAAGGATGAAGCTGGCTTTATGCGGCTGCTCGAAAAAGCGGTGGACAGGCAGTCCTGATACAACTGTGAAATAATAGCCGGAAAGCGTCCGATACGGATTTACGCACAATGCCGCTCGTTGCCAGCACAAAACTTCCCACCTTTGAACGCCTGAGACAGGAAGGCGAGACAGTTGTACCGCGCGAAGTCGCGTTGCGCCAGGACATCCGCGAACTGCACATTGGCCTGCTCAATATGATGCCGGACGCAGCACTCGCCGCGACCGAGCGCCAGTTCTTCCGCCTCATCGGCGAAAGCAACCAGATCGCCCAGTTCTACATGCACCCGTTCACGCTCAAGGCGCTCAAACGCGGTCCGGACGGCGCGGCGCACGTCGAACATTTCTACGAGAGCTTCGAGCAGATCAAGCGCGATGGGCTCGATGCGCTCATCATAACCGGCGCAAATGTCGGGCAGCCGGACCTGTCACGCGAGCCGTTCTGGAAACCGCTGATCGAGGTGATCGACTGGGCGTACGAAAATGTAACCTCGACACTATGTTCGTGCCTTGCCACCCATGCCGTCTTGCAGTTTCGCTATGGCCAGAAGCGCCGGAGGCTTGAGTCGAAACGCTGGGGAGTCTATTCGCATCGGGTTGTCGACCGGCGGCACCCGCTGGTGTCTGATGTCAACACGCGCTTTGATGTTCCGCACTCGCGCTTCAATGATATCGGCCACGACCAGTTCGAGGCTGCGAATCTGCATGTTCTGGCAGAAGGGCCCGAAGCCGGCGTACACCTAGCGGTAAGCGAGGACCTGTTCCGCATCGTGTTTTTCCAGGGCCATCCGGAATACGACACCGTGAGTCTGCTCAAGGAATACAAGCGCGAGGTGGTTCGATTCATCAGGAACGAGCGGCCCGACTATCCTCCGGTCCCTGACGGTTACTTTGCCCCGAAGATCCGGGCGATCCTCGGCGAACACTGCAAGCAGGTGATTACGGCCCGTTCCGGGGGCGGGCCTGTCCCTGAGCTGCCCGAATCGCTGATTATCGGGAGCCTCGACAACACCTGGCATGACACCGGGGAGGCGGTCATCAATAACTGGATCGGCAAGGTTTACCAGACCACGAATAACGACCGCAGCCTGCCATTCATGGAAGGCGTCGATCCGTCAGATCCGCTCGGAATTCGAACGTAGCGACACCAGCTCCGCGCCCGGTCGAGACGCAACGCGCCTGACCGCCGGGCATTGCGGGTCAGACGGCTATCTGGTCCACATTTCTCTGCAGCCAAAGTTCGAGAAATGCCAGGTGTCGCAGTGGCGCACCACCGATTGGCGTCAGGCTTGCCTCGGGCGCGGCAAGCAGCCTGTCTATATAGGCACGTTCAAACACGCCGCGCTGGCGACAGGCGTCGGAATTCAGAATGTCGCGCATGAAAACAAGGAACTCGCCGCGCAAATGCGTAAGTGCCGGCATCGGGAAATATCCCTTCGGACGGTTGATGACAGCATCGGGGATCAAACCGCGCGCTACTTCCTTGAGCGGAAATTTGCCGCCATCCTTAAGTTTCAGCCCCGGTGGCATCTGCGCCGCCAACTCGACGAGCTCGTGGTCAAGCAGCGGCACACGTGCCTCGAGTCCCCATGCCATGGTGAGATTGTCCACACGCTTCAGGGGATCATCGACAATCAGCGTCGTCACATCTAGGCGCAGTACCCGGTCCAGGAACTCGTCCGCACCCGGACCGGCGAGCTGTGCTGCGACGAATTCCGATGTATGGTCGGCGCCGCGAAACCCCGATGTGACTGCGTTGATGAATTCTGCGTGGCTGCGATCGAAATAGTGCCGTCGAAAACGGTCGAGATCACTGCCGGATTCGGCCCGCATGCGCGGATACCAGTAGTAGCCGGCGAACGCCTCGTCGGCGCCCTGTCCAGTCAACACTACCTTGACCTCCTGTGCCACGCGCTCGGCCAGCAGATAGAAGGCAACCACATCCTGGCTCACCATCGGCTCGGCCATTGCGGAAATGGTCTCGGGGAGCGCTTGCAGCAACTCCCGGTTGGGAAGCAGGTAACGATGGTGCCGGGTCTGAAAGCGGCTTGCGACCGAATCGGAGTACTCAAACTCATCGGCTCGCTCGCCAGCGAACTCCTCGAAGCCAATCGAAAATGTAGGTATGTCGCGCACACCAGCGGCGTCCAGCAGCCCGACAAGCAGGCTGGAATCAAGGCCGCCGGAAAGCAGCACGCCCACCGGGGTGTCGGCAGCTCCATACTGGCGCTCCACAGCGCGCACAAGTGCGGCACGCGTAAGCGCGATCCATTCTGCCTCGCTGCGCTCAGGTACCGGACGTTCAGCACGCAGTTCCCAGTAGCGTCGCTCGTGCCAGCGGCCTTCAACCGTAACCTGCAGCGTGGTCGCAGGTCCGAGTTTGCGGATGCCGCGCAAAATGGTGTGGGGGGCGGGCACGACACCATGCAGTGTGAGCTGGAAGTGAAGCGCTACCGGATCTATAGTGGTGTCGACTCCGCCGGCGACAAGCAGGGCCTGGGTATTTGAGGCGAAGCGCAGGCGTGTGCCGTCCAGCGTGTAATAAAGCGGCTTGATTCCCAGACGGTCGCGCGCCAGAAACAACACGCGGTTATGCGCATCCCAGACAACAAAGACGAACATGCCATTCATGCGCTCAACACAGCGCTCCCCCCAGGCGTGGTACGCCTTGAGTATCACCTCGGTATCGCCGCTCGAGAAGAAATTATAACCGAGGCCGATGAGTTCGGCGCGAAGTTCGCGGTAGTTGTATATTGTTCCGTTGAATACCAGGCAGAGCTTGAGCTCGCTATCCACCATCGGCTGGTCGGAACCTTCGGACAGATCGATGATCGCAAGGCGCCGGTGGCCGAACGCGACCGGTCCGTCGGCATGGGCGCCCTCGTGATCCGGACCGCGTCGCCTGAGCGCCGCCATCATGCGCGCGACTGCTCCTAGGTTGGGGTCAGCGCCGTCAAATCTCAATTCTCCACAGATACCGCACATGCAAAAGTCGTCCGGAAACGAAGAGCCCAATTATATGGTGGGTCGGGCGCAGTGCAATCTCCCGCTGCCAGCGGCGACGCCGGCCATGGGTCCCGGCAGTGTTCCCGGGAACGCAGCGAGGCTACCCCTAGCGAATGACAAATAGGGCGCTTGAGGTCGCGAGAGAAATCTCTCGCAGAAAACAGAGCAGTCCGCCGATCAGAACCAGCATAGCGCCAATAAACAGCAGCCCGATGGGACGGGTCACATCCAGACCGAGAAATGCACCGACGAAAAGCGTAACGATCACGACACAGATGAGCAGGGCGCAAGTCGTGCACAGACTGATGGCAAGGTTGATCAAATGCCGCCGCCTTGACAGGGTGGACAGCTCGCTTGCGATCTCCGGGCGCCCGGCTTTCCCGGCACGCATGTATTTCGACTCGAGCAGTCGGCCGCGGTCGACGATCCGGCTCAGACGGCTGGTAAGTACGTTCAGTATGGCCCCGATGCCGGTAAGCAGAAAAACCGGAGCGACGGCCAGCTGGATGCCGTGGGCTACAGTGGTAATCGTGGCTTCAGGTTGCATTCGTCGCCCCCCCTTGCCCGGCGGCGCCGTCATCGAAGTCCGGCAGGGTGCGCATTTCTCGTTAGTAAAGCAGGGTCATGCCGATGAATACGCCGGTGGCCGAGGCATCGTAACTGTTACCGGTACTGCCTGCATCATGGTAAAGGCCTTTTAGTTCGGCCGAAACGCCAAAGTTGTTTTCGAAACGCAGTTCGAGACCGGCCATCGCCTGCAGGGCGAGATTTGCGTCGTTGTGCTTGTATGATGTCGTCGACGTGTCATAGCTCACAGTAGTCTGGCCAATACCCACTCCGAAACCGAAGAACGGATGCAGAAGTATAGACGGATCGAAGTATTTGCGGGCCACGAACTGAAGCGTCTGGGTGCGCGCGAGGCCCGGCTCCGGCGAACTTGGCGGAGTGAAGTAGTTTCGGTAATTGAGATATTCAATACCCAGGCCAATACCATTGCGTTTGCGCGTTTCGAAGGAAAAACCGTAGGCGCTATTGCTGCTTGCATCCAGCGTGCGCGGACTGCCGTTTAGATCCTGGTCATTATTCCACAGACGCATCGTGCCGCCTTTAATCGTGAAAGCACCACCGGCATGGGCCGGCGGCATGCCGGCACCAAAGCCGGCAACGCCAAGCGCGGCAAGCGTGCAGCGTAATGTCTTTTTCATGTTGGACCTCATGAATTGCTTTGGATTGAACCCGTGTCGACTATGCCATGGAATTCCCGCATGATCCACGCCGGGCTCCAAATCGCTGACGAAAGGCACATTACCCGCCCGGAACGGGATTACGCTGCACTACCCGTAATGCGGATTCCGACGCGGATGTCCCGATCAAGCTCCAAAAAAGCCTTCTGCGCGCCCAGTAGCGCCGCGTAGCTCCTGCACGCGTCGGTAACGGTATATATTCCCCTGAGCGTCCCACCGAGAAGAATCAATACCGTTTCGACGTGTTTGTTGGCCATCAAACCGAGAACATCAATCAGTCAGGATGTCGTCCGGCGCTACGATCAGAATATTGCGGCTGCAGATGTCACGAACACGCGCGGCGCCGCCGACCGAAAGATCAAGACCCTTTTCTTCAGCACGCCGGATCCCCCATTCCGATACCACACCGACCGGCTTGTCCTCTTCGGTAACCGGAAGATGGTGAATCTTGAACTGCGCCATCAGGGATCGCGCGCTCGTCGCATGCGCATCAATGTCTATTGAATATGGGTATGGCGTCATCACCGTTTCTATGGTGGCTCGTGCTGACATCCGGGCATCCCCCTGACAGAGAAAGACCCACAAGGAAAAGAAATGATCTCTGCGGCGGAAAACTCGGTGAAAGCCGGAAGCGCGCGATTAGCGCGCCTGCAGATCCCGCGAAGACAGGTGACAGCATCAGGCACCACCATCCGGGCGCATGGCGGCGCTAGTGTTTGTCGCCCTTGACCGCGCGCTTGAACTCCTGACCGCCCGCCTTGGCAGCCTGGCCGATTTCCTTGCCCGCCTTCTTTGCGTCGTGTGCGATTTCCTTGCCCGCCTTTTTGACGCCGTGGCCGATGTCGTGAACGGCCGATCCTGCTGCGTGGCCAGCCTTCCTTGCACCCTCTTTCAGGCTATCCCCGTCAGCGAATGCCGGTGCCAGACCCGACACAAACAAAGCTGCTGCCATGACACACGCAAGGATGTGCCGAATAGACCGGGAAATTGCCAATTTATGGTTCATTAACATGACTCCTTACAAAGTATAAGCGGAAAGCAGCTGCAAATCAGTCCTTCACGATCCGACGGTCGGCGGCAACCCCGGCGGAGTCGCCCTTTTCAGGGCTTCGAAACAAACGGGTTATCCCTGATATAAAAACGCAATAATCTTCTGGCCCAGTGCCCCGCATAGTCGACGCCGACACGGGGTCTTTTTACAATCCGGAACGGTTCGGTCCGCGATGCAGCCGCAATGTGCAGGTGCCCACTCACCAGATCATGGGCATTCAGGTGTCTGTCGATACGCATCGCCTTGCACAGCAGCCCGGGGCCCTGAGTCCGGGCCTCAATGTTCTTGATAGGCTCGACCGCACGCAACAGCACAGCAGACGCATGGCCCGCCCGTTCGGTCACTACATTCATACAGTAGTACATTCCATAAATCATATAGACGTAGGCATGGCCCGGCGGGCCAAACATGACTCTTGTTCTCTCGGTAAGCCCCCTGGCGGAATGCGCCGCCATATCATGGGGCCCGAGGTAAGCCTCCACCTCAACAATCCTGCCAATACGTTCGACCCCGCGCGATACGTGCACGAGATACTTTCCGAGCAGCTCCTTGGCAACAATGATTGTATCTCTGGCATAAAACGCACGAGGAAGCTTTCGCATAGAAAATCAGCACGCCAATTAGAAATCCCGCACCGCACGACCGCTTTCCCGTACCTTCGAACGACCGGCCACGGAAATTAAAGAATATGCGCGTGACGCGATGCGCACTCTAGAGTATACATGCACCCATGCAGTCGCGCTGACCGCCAGGAGCGTCTATGCAGGTGCACACATCCACCGGCTCTCTGGAGGCTTTACCGGGACTGGTTCTTCGATTGCCGGGCAGCTGAAAAGACGGCCTTGGGGATAGACGGGTCCGCCCATCCCTGTTCTCCGGGTAATGGCGCTCCTGCCATGACCCTTGACGAGGGGTGTCCGGGCAGAAAAATGTCAATTAATAATATATCGTACCGGTCGGACTTTTCCAGGTCGCCCAGAGCCATGATCCGGAACCGGAAAGCGCCGATGCCGGGCAGTCGAATAATCCGTGATGGCGAGTGACTCTGCTCAGGCGGCAAACTCCTGTCAGTCCTTGCCGTATTTGACCAGAAAGCGATCGAGCTGATTGGCAAACGCCTGACGGTCTCCCTGATTGAGCAAGGGAGGGCCGCCGGTGTTTACGCCGATGCTGCGCAGCTCATCCAGGAAATTCCGGATTGCCAGACGTTCCCGAATGTTTTCCTGAGTATAGAGATCGCCTCTGGGATTGAGAGCGTGGGCACCGCGCCCGATTACAGCTGACGCAAGCGGGATATCCGCGGTGATAACAAGATCGCCCGGCTGCGCCTTTTCGGCGATCCGGTTGTCTGCCATGTCAAAACCTGCGGGAACCTGCATGGTCCGGATATATGCAGAGCGCGGTACTTGCAACGGTTTGTTTGCAACCAGGACAAGTGTGACACGCACACGCTCTGCGGCCCGGAAGAGTATGTCCTTGATGACTTTGGGACAGGCATCGGCGTCGACCCAGATCTGCATGCTCAGCTCACTTCCATCCTAAAATTGACCGGGCAGACACCCCTGGAAAGCGCCATCACCTCGCTCCGGCTGTCATCACGGCCTTAACGCCGCGTTGGCACCGTAGCCGGGCGCAGCAGACCAGACCATGACGGACAGCTTGAAGTTTCCCAATGGGCGCACTTAATGCCTCGGGACATGCGCCTTGCGACAGAGCGAGGCAACGCACTGCGCTGCCTTCGGATATGCGGTTATCATATACAAGCTGAAAAAATGACTCCATTGGATAAATTGAGGCCCGAGCAGCACTGGTTCGGGCCGCGAAACTACGGTGCCCACTAATGAAGAACGTGAATCTTGTCCTGATGCTCCTTCTGATCGTCGCTGCGGCCGTTGCCTTGCCGTACCTGCGCACCACGAAGCAATCCGGACTGTCGAAGCCCGAAGGACTGCCGTGGCAAATCGAGACACTCCCGGAAGGCGGTTCAAGGGTATTCGGTCTTACCCTTGCAAAGAGCACGATCAGGGACGCGCGCGAACGATTCGGAAAGGGCATGTATCTGGCGATAGTTGCGTCCCATAGCGAACTTGGTACGCTGGAAGCATTTTACGATGAAGCGGACGCAGGCGGCATTACAGGAAAACTGGCCCTGGGAGCAGTACTCGACGACAAGACCGTGGAACGCCTGAAACGCAATGCTGTCAAGACCGAGCATCTGGATGCCAACGCACTGCAGTACCTGCTGAACGCTGATGACATGCCAGTCGCCGACCAGGCCCCTATCGGATCAATAACATTTATCCCGTCAGCCAGATTCGATGAAAAAACCGCACTCGAGCGTTTCGGGACGCCGACCGAACGCATCCGCACGAGCGCGCACGTCGAACATCTGCTCTACCCGGAAAAGGGCCTGGATCTTGTGCTAGACAGCCGCGGGCAGGAAATCCTGCAGTATGTGGCACCGCGCGAATTTGCGCGCTTGCGCGACCCTTTGGTGAAGGCCGCAACAACGGACTAGGCCGACTGCAGGCAAGCAATTGCTATCAATACCGCCGCTCGGCGGTTGATCAGACCAGCTTTGATTGCACTCAGCGCGCCGGCCAGAGCACCGATGATTCGCGCGCTTCGTCCGCGATCCGATAGCCCAGCAACGTCCCTAGCTTGGACGGCGATATGCAGTGCGAAATTCACTCTCCGGATTTTCGACCCTTGCGGACTGCGCTGCATCTGCGCGGAAAGCCTCTAGCCATGACTCAAGGTCCGGGACAGCCAGCGGCCTGCTGAAATAATAGCCTTGGGCCAGATCACAGGTCATACCGCCAAGCAGTTCAAGTACCCTCTTGCTCTCCACGCCTTCTGCCACAACCGAGTAATTCATATTGTGCGCCAGATCGACGACGGAGCGGACAATGACGCCGTCATTTGCATCTTTCAGCATATTCATGACAAACGACTTGTCTATTTTCACCTCATCGACCGGAAGCTTCTTGAGATAGGCCATCGACGTATAGCCGGTACCAAAATCGTCAATTGACAGACGTACGCCCATGGAACTCAACCTGTTGAGCATCTCCAGAGCGCGCGTCGGATCATGCATGATCGCTGTTTCCGTCACCTCGAGAGTCACCTGGTCGGCGCCGACGCCGTGCTTCTCCAGTGTAGCGGCGACTGCTGCAACAAGGTTCGAATCCTGGACAACGCGCGCCGAAAGGTTTACCGCCATGCCAAGCGTAATACCGGCATGGTTCCAAAGCGCGCACTGGCGTATCGCGTTGTCCAGAACCCAGTAAGTTAACCCCTTGATGATACCGGTCTGCTCCGCCATGGGGATGAACGTATCCGGCGGAATAAGGCCGAATTCCGGATGATGCCAGCGAAGCAGCGCCTCGGCGCCGGTCACGACCCGGCTTGCGATATCAATCTTTGGCTGGTAGTGAAGAAAAAGTTCGCCGCGATCTTGCGCGTGGCGCAGTTCACCAACAAGCTTCAGTCGCTCGAAACTGTAGGGGTCCCTGGCGTGATCATATCGTGTCACTTTCACCCCGGCGTGTTTCGCCTGGTACATTGCAACATCAGCATGGCTGATCAATTCGACGGAATCCTTGCCATCGTCGGGATAGATCGCGATCCCGAGACTGGCATCGATTTCAAGAGTCACGCCGTTGATCACAAAAGGTCCTGCAATGGTGGCCAATATCTTGTCAGTGACCTGCGCGCTGTGTGTGATGTCGGTCATGGGCAGCAGCAGGGCGAACTCGTCTCCGCCGAGGCGCGCCACGGTATCCGATCCCCATAGCGCCTTTTGCAGACGGTCACCCAGGGCCTGCAAGAGCGCATCTCCGAAATTGTGCCCGAGGGTGCTGTTGATTTCCTTGAACCGGTCCAGGTCCATCATGACAAGCGCAACGGATCTTCCGGTGCTTTCAGCGGAGAAAATGGCCGCATCGAGATGCTTCTGAAGCAGCGACCGGTTCGGCAGGCCGGTCAGGCTGTCGCGCGAAGCCTGATATTCAAGTGCCTTGGTTTGTGCCGTCAGACGCCGTGACACCGCGGTGGATATGAGGAGTGCCACCCATATCGCCACCCACTCCAGAATCAGGCCTGCGACAAATAACCGGCTGACAAGGCGTTTGAGCATGCCCTGCTCGTCACTGTAGCTGCGTTCGATTCGAACCAGGGAAAAGGGTGCTCCCGGGATCGCCGCGCGCGCCCAGATATAAA
>VFSW01016277.1_pt1 | contig 10155 bp, 7 predicted proteins | sample 5358111 | NCBI WGS metagenome assembly VFSW01 (sample SAMN11554181, study PRJNA540505) | mine drainage metagenome | isolation source: sediment from site ElyBrook_90M | place: USA: Ely Copper Mine, Vershire, VT | collected 2017
GACCCGGCCCCCCTCGCCGCCCGCCCGGCGAGTGGCTCGCTGGTCGTGCCGTACCCGGCGGGCGTGATCTCGTACACGTACGACCCCGCCACGGACCGGTATCTGCGCTCGGTGGACGGGGCCCCGGAGATCGACGCGGGGACCGGGGCACGCGTCGCGCCGTACGACGTGGTCGTGATCTACGTCGCGGTGGGGCCGCTGGCCAACGCTCCCGGTCAGAGCACGAACCAGGAGAAGGGCCGACTCGAGGTGGGCTACACGGGGAGCGGGCAGGCGCTGGTGGTGCGCGACGGCGTCGCGATCGAGGCCCGCTGGAGCAAGGCATCCGATGCGGCTCCCCTGCTGCTGACGCAGGCGGCGGGTGCCGGCGCCGGACAGCCGGTCCAGCTCGTGCACGGGCAGATCGCGATCCAGGTGGTGCCCGAGGGCACCGCGATCACGCTGCAGGTGCCGACGACGCCGGCCGCGCACCAGGCGCCGGCGCCCGAGTAGGGTCCCACCGTCACGGCTGCCGCAGCGCCGCCGCGTACACCTCGCGCGTCTCGCGCGCCACGTCCGCCCACGTCCGACGGCCGGCGACCGCCCGCTGGTGCGCCACCCGGCGGAGCTGGTCGTGGATGTGCCCCGACCACGCCGCCCGGAGGGCGGCGGCCAGGCGGCCCGGATCCCGCGGCTCGACGATGATCCCGGCCGGCCCCACCAGTTCCGGCAGCGGGCCCACCCGCGACGCGACGACCGGGATCCCGACCCCCAGCGCCTCGAGCACCGCGAGCCCCGTCCCTTCGCTGATCGCCGGAAACACCGCCGCCTCGGCGCCGGCCTCGAGCGTCGCCAGGTCGTCCGGGTCGAGGCGCGGGACCAACCGCACCAGGTCCTCCACCCCGTACCGCGCCGCGGCGCGCACCAGGGCGGGCGCGTCGCTTGCGTCGGGACCCCGGGCGCCCGCGAGGACCACCACCGGGGGCCAGGGCACCCCGTCCGCGTCTGTGTCCGGCCGGGCCGCGGCGCCAGTACGGCCGCGTGACGTTCCGACATCCGGCCCCGCGGCGGGGGTGTCGGCGGCGCCCTCGGCCGGCGCGCGCCGCCGCCGGGTCGAGAGGTCCGGTCGCTCCTCGCGCAGGGCGGCGAGGGCGCGGAAGAGGGTCCCGAGGTCCTTTCGGGCGTCGTACCGACCGGCGAACACGAGGTATCGCGGCGGCAGGCCGAGGCGAGCACGCAGGGCGGCCACGCGCTCCCTCTGTCCGGCCGCCGGCGAGAACGCATCCGCGGCCGCCATGGGGACCACGGCGATCCGCTCCGGCCGGACGTGCACGAGCCGCCGCGCAGCCTCCGCGGTCGCGTCCGAGCAGACGATGAGGCGCGTGGCGTCGCGCAGGATCCGTGCCCGGAGCCGGTGGCCGAACCGCGCCGCCGGGCTGGCCGCGTAGATCGAGGGGAGTTCCCACGGGGCCAGGTCGAGCAGCGTCGCCACGACCGGGAGGTCCGAGCCGAGCGGCACGGCGCCGCCCGCGGTGTGATAGACGGCGCCCGACGCACCATGCCCGGCGACGTCCCGTGCCGTCCCGAGCTCGGCCCCGCGCAGCTGGAACGCGTCGACCGTCAGCCCCGCCGAGCGCAGGAAGCGGGCGGTCGGCAGCACGCGCCGGCGACCGGCAATCGGAAGCCCCAGGAGCTCGAGGTCGCGCGTCGGATCCGGGCGCAGCGCACGCAGCACGGGCACGAACGACTCCCCGGGGAGCGGGTCCTGTGCGAATGCCGCCATGAGCCGCCGCAGGTAGCCGGCCGTGATCGGGGTGCGTTCCGGTTCCTGGAGAGGACGCAGGTCGATCACGACCCTCGCCGGCGCGGGCCGGTCCGGGACCCGGGGCTCGAGCCCGGCGAGCTCGCGCATCAACCCGGCCGCGCGCCGGCGTCTGCGCGGGCGAGCGGGGCGGCGTCTGCGCGGTCGAGCACGGCTGCGTCGACCGGGGTGACGAGCGGGACCGACCGGGCGGCGTCCACTGGGGCGGTGCGCGGGGCCGACCGGGCGGCGTCGTCCGCAGGTGCCAGCGACTGGGAGGCGCGGCGTCCTCGAAGGGCCTCCCAGCGCAGCCTGAGCACCACGAGGAGGGCCTCGACCACGATCCGGCGCGACATCTTGCTGACGCCGGCCCGCCGGTCCCGGAACACGATCGGGACCTCGACCACGCGAGCCCCGGCCTGTCGGGCCCGGTAGGTCATCTCGATCTGGAACACGTACCCTCCGGCGTGGATCCCGTCGCGGGGGATCGCCTCGAGCATCTCACGGCGCCAGGCCTTGAAGCCGCCGGTCAGATCGTGCGCCGGGAGCCCCAGGACCAGCCGGGCGAACGTGGACCCGCCGCGGGAGATCACCCGCCGTCCGATCCCCCACTCCGTGACGCCGCCGCCCGGGACGTAGCGCGACCCGATCACCAGGTCGGCGCCACGGCCGAGCGGCTCCACGAGCGACGGCAGGTACGCGGGGTCGTGCGACCAGTCGGCGTCCATCTGGACGATGCGGCCGGCGCCCGCCGCCAGCGCGACGCGGAACCCGTCCAGGTATGCGCGGCCGAGCCCCTGCTTGCCGGGGCGGTGCAGGACCCGGACGTGGGGATCCGCGGCCGCCAGCGAATCGGCCAGGACGCCCGTGCCGTCCGGCGACGCATCGTCGACGACCAGGAGCGTCGCGCCGGGAAGCCGCTCGAGGATCGCCGCCGCGATCCCCGGCAGGTTCTCCGCTTCGTTGTACGTGGGCAGCACGACCCACGTGTCGTCGTGGGCGGTGCCGGGTTGCGGCGAGGTCATCGCGTGGAGTCTACCGGGCTCCGCCACGGTCATGAAGCCGCCCGGCAGGCGCGGTCGGCAGCTACCGCAGCCGGACGCTGGCGGTCGCGGCAAGCGAGTGGCCGGCGCGGTCGGTTCCGAGGACCACGATCCGGACGATCCCCACCGGTCCCGCGTGGAGCCGGAACACCGCGCGATAGCCGAGCCCCGCGGTCGCCCGGGCAGTCACAACGTACGGCGCGACGCCCGGCTGCACCACGAGCAGGCGCGGGGCCGCGCGCAGCGGGTCGGCGGCCGTGATCGACAGGCCAAGCGTCTGCCCGGCCGTCACGGTCCCCGCCGACGGCACCAGCCGGAACGGTGTCAGCCAGATCGCGCTCCGCATCAGGACCGTGCCGGCCGTGGTGGTCGCGGCGATCGCCGAGAGGTACTGCCCCACCGGCATGGGCGACAGCACGGTGGATCCGGGCGCAGATCCCGTCCCGTCCCACGGCAGGGTCCACGTCCCGGCCGGGGTCGGGTGGGCATCCCACAGGGTGCGGACCACGCGACCGGCGGAGTCGGTCACGGTCCAGGTGACCGTGGCGGGCTGCGTGAGCGTCACGGACAGCGCGGTGGTGGCGGCCGGATCGCCGTCGAACGGGTAGAAGACCGCCGGTGCCGCGCCGGGAGACCTGATCGCGGTGAGGACGCGCGTCCGGACCGTGAGCGCCGCACCCGGAATGCCCGTCTCGCCGAGCGGCGCGACGACCAGCGAGTACGCGCCGTCCGGCACGGTCGCGCCTCCGTCGCCCAGCCCGTCCCACGAGAACCGGCCCGTGGCCGCCATCGCGGGGAGGACCATGTGGCGCACCACGGCGCCGGATGCGGATGCGACGGCCACGTCGAGCGTCCCCGGTGAACTCATCGAGTACGACACCGTGAGCGTGTCGGAAATGCCGCCACCGTGCGGCGTGAAGCCCGACGGGGCGGCCAGGGAGGGCAGCGCCGGGATGGGAGCAGGCGGCGCGACGATCGGCGACGGCGGGACGGGCGAGGGGCTGGGGGCCGGCGCCGCGCCCTGGAGCGCGCTGGCGGTGCCCGCGCCGCCGATCACTGCCGAGGAGAGGAGGTCCAGGTTGCCGGCGAGCGAACGATAGAAGCCCGACGTCGCCGAGTCCGGGTCGAGATGCAGGCGGGCTCCGGGCGTGCGCACGGAGGCCGTCACGATCGGGGCCACGCCGACGCCGCCTGTCGACATGAACAGCTGGTCCAGCGTCTGGGCCGGCCCGAAGAGCGCGTCGACGATGCCGCCCGCGTCCTCCGTGCCCAGCGCCAGAACGGCGGAGGCGCCGCCCGCGATGAACCCGGCGGCGAAGTTGTCGACGCGTTCCACCGCAACCGCCTGCATGGGCTGGGGGAGGCCGGGCTCGCTGTTGCCGCTCGCGTAGCACAGGTGATTGAGCAGCACCAGGGAATCGGGCGCCAGGTGCAGGGTGGCCATGTACTGCTCGCCGTAGTACTGGACCTGGTTGTCGGCAGCGCCGTCCACGGGGTCGAGCCCCATGCCGTCCTGCCGGTCCCGCATCAGGGTTGTCGTGTACGGCGAGGGATAGCCGTTGCCGTGGCCGAGGTAGATGAGCACGTTGGCCCCCGCCGCGGCGGCCGATACCTCGGCCCACGTGGCATGGGGGTGGAACACGCGGACGACCTGGGCACCATGCGCCGCCGCGTCCTCCGCGATCGCCTCACCCCACTGGAGGTTGCTCGCCGTCAGCGAGTGGGTGGGGCCCACGACCACCACCACCTTCGGCGGCGTTGCCGCTCGCACGGCCGCGGCTGCCAGCGGAAGGCCGGCGGGCATCAGCATCGGACCGAGCAGCGCGAGGGCGAGTGCGGCGGCAACGGCCACGTACGGTCGACGGTGCATGACGGCGCTCCAGGCGGGTTCGCGTGGCCACCGCGCGGCGCCGGCGCCCGCGGCGGTCGACCAAGCGTTTTCCTCGGGGGAGACGGGGCCCATCGCGCGATGGTCCCCGTGGGCATGACCCGATCGGCGCTCCGCTCCGGGCGGCAACGTGGCAGGATGAGGTCACAGTCGCGCACGGAGGCAGGCGATGGATCTCGGTCTGGATGGGCGGGTCGCATTGGTGGTGGGGGCCAGCCGCGGCCTGGGCAGGGCGTCGGCGCTGGAGCTGCTGCGCGAGGGAGCCTCCGTGATGCTGGTCGCGCGCGACGGGGCGGCCCTCGCGGCAGCGGCCACGGAACTCGCGGCCGATGTCGAGCAGGCGCCCACCGGCGGTGCGAGGCTGGACCCGGTGACGGCCGACGATGCGGACATCTGGCTCGCGGAAGGCCGGGGCCGCAGGTCCCCCCGCGAGCGGGTTGCCTGGGTCGCCGGCGATGTCTCCCTGCCGGAGACCGCCGAACGCCTGGTCCGGGCGACCATGGACCGCTTCGGCCGGCTGGACGTCCTGGTCGTCAACGCGGGCGGCCCGCCGCCGGGCCCCTTCGAGGCGATCGCCGAGGACCAGTGGCGACACGCGGTGGACCTGACCTTCCTGTCCGCCGTGCGCCTCGTTCGCGCCGCTCTCCCCTGCCTGCGGGACGAGCGGGTGCGCGGCTCCGGCGGGGGCCGGATCGTGTTCATCGAGAGCGGGAGCGTCAAGCAGCCGGTCGCGAACCTGATCACGAGCAACTCGCTCCGGTCGGCGGTCCAGGGGCTCATGAAGACGCTCTCGATCGAGCTGGCGCCGGACGGGATCCTGGTGAACGCCGTCGGGCCGGGACGCCTCAACACGGAGCGGATCCGCCAGCTGGACCGCGACACCGCGGCGCGCACCGGGCACTCGGAGGACGATGTACGGGCCGACCAGGCGCGCACGATCCCGCTGGGGCGGTACGGCGATCCTTCCGAGCTGGGCGCGGTGGTGGCGTTCCTCGCCTCGTCCCGGGCAAGCTACGTCACCGGGAGCCTGATCCCGGTGGATGGGGGGCAGATCCGCTCGATGCTGTAGGGCCCGGCCCGGGTACCATCGGGCCGACATCCATCGCGACAGGAGTCGCCCGTGCACCTGTTCCTCGTCGGCGCGGGGCCGGTGGGCCTGGTCACCGCCGTCGGCTTCGCCCGCCTGGGCCACCGGGTCACCGTCTCGGACATCGACGCCGCGCGCATCGCCACCCTTGCGGCCGGGCGCTCGCCCATCTTCGAGCCGGGGCTGGAGGACGCCGTCCGCGCCGAGTCGGCCGCCGGACGGCTCGCGTTCACGACCGACCCGGTCCCGCCCGCAGGCGCCGGCTGCTCCATCGTCTGCGTGGGGACGCCGACCGGGCCGGAGGGTCCGCTCTCGACCGAGCAGGTCGAGCGCGCCGTGGCCGGCCTGCTGGAGACGGCCCCACCCGATCACGTCATCGTCGTCCGCTCGACGCTGCCGGTGGAGGGGCCGGACCGGCTGGCCCGGCTGGTCGAGGACCGGCGGACCCACGGTCCCTGCCCCACCGTGATCACCAACCCGGAGTTCATGCGCGAGGGCGCGGGGCTGCGGGACTTCGACGTGCCCAGCCGCGTCGTCACCGGCTGGCTCCGCCCCGAGGATCGCGACGCCGCGCAGGCCGTGGCCGACCTGTACGCGCCGCTCAACGCCCCCACGCTCGTGGCCGACGCGCAGTCCGTGGCGCTGATCAAGCTCGCCTCGAACGTGTTCCTGGCGACCAAGATCGCGTTCGCGAACGAGCTGGCCCGGATCTGCGACGCAGTCGGCGCGGACGTCGACCTCGTCACGGCCGGCGTCGGCATGGACGATCGGATCGGCAAGGCGTTCCTGAGCGCCGGGCCGGGCATCGGCGGGTCATGCCTCCCCGAGCAGGCGCTCGCGCTGCCGCTGCTCAGCGCCCGGGCGGGTGTGCCCACGCCGCTCATCGACGCGGTGAGCGGCTCGAACGCGTCTCACCAGCGTGCCGTCGTCGCGCGGCTGGGGACGCTGCTCGGCCGGCCGCTCGCCGGCTCCCGGGTCGCGCTGCTCGGCCTCGCGTTCAAGGCCGGTACCGACGACGTCCGCGAGTCTCCGGCACTGGCGCTCGCGCGCGAGCTCCGCGCGGCGGGCGCAGCGGTGGCGGGCTACGACCCCCAGGCGAGGGAAACCGCGTGCCGGGCCGACCCGCAGCTGGAGACCGGCGCAGACCCGGTGGAGGCCGCGCGCGGCGCGGATGCGGTCCTCGTCGCGACCGAGTGGGCAGAGTTCCGGGGGATCGACTGGGCGGCGATGCGCCGTGCGATGGCCGGCGACCTCGTGTACGACACGCGGAACGTGGTGGACGCGCGGGCGGCACGGGCGGCCGGCCTGCGAGTCGAGATGCTGGGCCGGCGCGCCTGACGCTGCCGGATCAGGGCGCGGGCGCGAGCGACGGCTGCGGCAGCGGGAGCGCCGCGACCGAGGCACCGGGAGCACCGGACGCCGCAGGCGACCCCGACGAGGAGGGCGCCGGCGGGAGCCCGCCGTGGTAGTCGGTGATGACCAGCACGTACTCGAGCTTGTCGAGGTTCGAGGCAGGGTTGATGAACGCGGTCTGGACCACGGCGTTCGGGTCGCGCTGGACGTCGACGATGTTCCCGATGAGGAGCCCCTTGGGGAACGGCGACCTGATGCCGTTTCCGAGGTCGATCCCCGCGGTGACGACCGTGTCGTTCAGGTTGACTCGCTCGGTGGCGGGGATGTCCTGCATCACGAGCGCGCCACCGAGCTGGCCGATCACCTCGCCCGTGGCACGGCTCGACTCGATGAGCCCGATGACGGTGGAACGCGTGTCGCTGATCAGGAGGATCCGGCTGAAGTCGCTGCCGACCTCCCAGACCGAACCGACCAGGGCGCCGCCGTCGGCGACCACTACGTCGTTGAGCGCGATGCCCCGGTCGGTCCCGGCATCGATCGTGATCACGCGCGTGTACTGCGAGACCTCGCGGCTCACCACGGTGGCGGCCACCGTGCTGTAGTCGAGCGACCCCTGGACGCCCAGGAGGGCGCTCAACTGGTCGTTCTGGATCCGGATCTCCTGCAGCTGGCGGTTCTCCACCTGGAGCTGCTGGTTCTGCTGCTCCAGCGCTCGGTTCTGGGCCTGCAGCTGATCGATCTCGCTCAGCGCGCCGAAGATGGATCCGACCGAGCGCGTGGCGCCCGACAGCGCGGACTGGGCGGGCGTCAGCATGTTGCCGACCACGATCTGGAGGTCGCGCATCGGCGTGGTCCCGCTGAGGGCGAGGAGCAGGAGCCCGGCCGCCATGAGGATGGCGTACAGCATCCCCCGCCTCCGGCTGGCACGCGTCGCGAACATGACGCGTGGCTCAGCGTGGCGGGCGCGAGTACGTCTCGGCGACGAGCGAACGCTCCATGGCGTCGAGCGCCTCCAGCGCCTTCCCGGTGCCACGGGCGACGCAGGTGAGGGGATCGTCCGCGACATGGACCGGCATCTGCGTCGCCTCGGCGATCCGCCGGTCGAGCCCCTGGAGCAGCGCCCCGCCGCCGGCCAGCACGATTCCCTGGTCCATGATGTCCGCCACGAGCTCCGGCGGCGTCTCCTCGATGGTGTCCTTGACGATGTCGACGATCTGCTGGACGGACGGCTCGATCGCCTCGCGGACCTGGTCGGCCCCCACCTCCACCGCGCGCGGCAGACCGGTCAGCAGGTCGCGGCCGCGGAGCGTCACACGCAGCTCGTCCCATTCTCCCGGGTACGCCGACCCCAGCGCGATCTTGATGTCCTCCGCGGTCCGCTCGCCCACCAGCAGGTTGTACTCGCGGCGCCCGAACGCGACGATGTCCATGTCCATCTCGTCGCCGCCGATGCGGATGCTGCGGCTGATCACGATCCCGCCCAGGCTGATCACGGCGACCTCGGTGGTCCCGCCGCCGATGTCGACGATCATGCTCCCCGAGGGCTCGCTCACCGGAAGGCCGGCGCCGATCGCGGCTGCCATCGGCTCCTCGATCAGCCGCGCCCAGCGGGCACCCGCGTTCAGCGCCGCGTCCCGGACGGCCCGCTTCTCGACCTCGGTCACGCCGGACGGCACGCCGAGCAGCATGCGCGGGCGCGGGATCAGCCCGACCCGGTCGTGCACCCGGTTCACGAAGTACTTGATCATCTGCTCGGTGACGTCGAAGTCGCTGATGACGCCGTCGCGCAGCGGGCGCACCGCGATGATGTTGGCCGGCGTGCGCCCCACCATCCGCTTCGCCTCGGCACCGATCGCGAGCACCTTCCGGGTCTTGGTGTCGAGCGCAACCACGCTCGGCTCGCTGATCACGATGCCCCGATCGCGGACGTGGACGAGGGTGTTGGCCGTGCCGAGATCGATCCCGATGTCCCGGGAGAAGAGACCGAAGAAGAAGTCGAGCATGCTCGTGGCGGAACCTGCCTGCTGCTGGTGACTGGGCGGGAGCGGCGAGCGCGCCCTGGCGCGTTCCGATCGTCAGCGCGACCGGGGAATGCGCGACGCAGTATACGCGGCGAACCCCCGGCCGCCCGCATCGGGCCCTCGGGCAGACCGGCGCGCACGCCTCAGCGCCCTCCCCCGGGTCGCTCGAATGCAACACCCCGGTCGCGCAGGCTGACGAACGCGTCGTGACCGATCACCAGGTGGTCGAGCACGGGCACGTCAAGCAGTCTCCCTGCGGCCACCGCCTCCGCGGTCAGGTGCAGGTCGTCGGGGCTGGGCGTGGGGTCGCCCGAGGGGTGGTTGTGGACCAGGATGACGCCCGCGGCCGACTGCCGCACGGCGTCCCGGAACAGCTCGCCCACGCGCACCAGGGCGGTGGAAACGTTGCCCTGGTAGACGGTCTGGATGGCCAGCACCTGGTTCTTGGTGTTGAGCAGCACGACGCGCAGCTCTTCGCGGTCCAGGCGGCCCATCTGGAGCACCAGCCGATCCGCGAGATCGCGCGGGGTGCGCACGGTGAACCGCCCGCTCGGCCAGTCCGCCAGCAGGCGGCGCCCCAGCTCGAACGCCGCGACGAGCTGGCATGCGCGGGCGGACCCGACGCCGGGCAGCGACTCGAGCTCGACGACGCTCGCGCCCGCGAGGCCGGCAACCCCTCCGTGCGTGGCCACGGCCTCCGACGCGAGCTCGACGGCACTCCGGCCGGCGGCACCGCTCCCCCAGATCAGCGCGACGAGCTCCGCGTTCGACAGGCCGGCCGGGCCCCGGGCCACGAGCCGTTCCCGCGGCCGCTCCTCCGGCGGCAGCTCGCGGATCAGGCGCGGACGGATCGGCGCTGGACCGATCCGTGGGCCGGTCACGGGGCACCGCTCGCGCGACGGGCCACCGGGCCCCGGGAGGGCGGCTGCCCGGGCCGCCGAGCGAGTGGGACCGGGCGATGGACGCGCCGTGGTCGCGGCGGA
>VFSW01016278.1_pt1 | contig 10155 bp, 9 predicted proteins | sample 5358111 | NCBI WGS metagenome assembly VFSW01 (sample SAMN11554181, study PRJNA540505) | mine drainage metagenome | isolation source: sediment from site ElyBrook_90M | place: USA: Ely Copper Mine, Vershire, VT | collected 2017
CAGCAGCACACTCGCTCTTCTCGCCGAGGCGCAACCGCGCGCCGACGGCGTCCGCAGCGCGCTCGAGCGACCCCCGCGCGGCTGAGGCGCGCGCGCGACCAACCCCGTTTTCGCCCTCGCCGGGCGCGCGTGTGCCGCCTGCCCCTCTCGGGGCATGCGGCGGGGCATCAACCGGTTTTTCGCCGTGACGACGGACGCCATGTCCGCTAGCCACGGTGCGGCATTCCTTCGAACAACAAGGTGAGACTCAATGGCCAAGGACACCAAGAACGCCCCCGTGCCAGCGACTGACGCGGGCAGCGGCGGCGTGAACCCGGGAGTTGCCATCATCGGCTTCTTCCTCTGCTTCCTCGCGGGCGTGGCCGTCATGTGGGGCTACGACCAGAAGCGCCTCCACAACGGCGACATCACGGCCGACAACGGCTCGGGCGAAACGGCGGGCGCATGGGACGACAGCGAGTCGCCCGTGCCCGTGTCGAGCAAGGACCCCATGTGGGGCAAGCGCGACGCGCCAGTCACCATCGCCATCTGGTCCGACTTCCAGTGCCCCTTCTGCTCCCGCGTCGAGCCGACGCTCCAGCAGGTCAAGGACACGTATGGGCCGGACAAGGTTCGCCTCGTCTGGAAGAACAACCCGCTGCCCTTCCACAACAACGCCAAGCCCGCGGCCGAGGCCGCGGAGGGCGCGTTCGAGCTCGGAGGCAACGACGCCTTCTGGAAGTGGCACGACACCGCGTTCAAGAACCAGAGCGCGCTCGGCACCGATTCCTACGTGAAGTGGGCGCAGGACGCGGGCGTGAAGGACATCGCGGCGTACAAGGCCGGCCTCGACAGCCACAAGTGGGCCGACAAGGTCGACAAGGACCTGAACCAGGGCAAGGCCGCCGGGGTGCAGGGCACGCCTGCCTTCTTCGTCAACGGCGTGTTCATCAACGGCGCGCAGCCGTTCGACAACTTCAAGAAGACGATCGACCAGGAGCTCGCCAAGGCCCAGGCCAAGATCGCCTCGGGCACGCCCAAGAACCGCATCTACGTCACGATGACGAAGGAGAACAAGGCGAACGCGCCCCCTCCCGCCGCCGCCGACGCCAAGAAGCCCGAGGACAACAAGGAAGACACGACCACGGTCTACAAGGTCCCCGTCGGCAACAGCCCCGTGCTGGGCAGCCCGAACGCCCTCGTGACCATGATCATCTTCTCGGACTTCCAGTGCCCGTTCTGCTCGCGCGTCGAGCCGACCCTCAAGGCCATCCGCGACAAGTACGGCGACAAGGTCCGCCTGGTCTGGAAGAACGAGCCCCTGCCCTTCCACAACCGCGCCGAGCCGTGCGCCGAGGCCGCCATGGAAGTGCGCGCCGAGAAGGGCGACAAGGGCTTCTGGGCCATGCACGACATCCTCTTCGCCAACCAGAAGGCCCAGGCGGACGACGATCTCGTGGGCTACGCCACGCAGGCCGGCGCCAGCGGCGACAAGGTGCGTGACGCGATCACGAACCATACCCACAAGAAGGAGATCGACGCGGACAACGACCTGTCGCAGGACTTCCAGGCCAGCGGCACGCCGCACTTCTTCGTCAACGGCCGCCGCCTCGTCGGCGCCCAGCCCGAAGAGAAGTTCGACGCGATCATCGACGAGGAGATCCCCAAGGCCCAGGCCTTGATCGCCAAGGGCACGAAGCCCAGCGACGTGTACGACGCCCTCACCAAGGACGGCAAGGGTCCCCCTCCGCCCGAGATGAAGGACGTCCCCGCGAACCTGCCGTCGAACGACCCCGCTCGCGGCAACCTCAAGGCGAAGGTGACCGTCAACGAGTGGAGCGACTTCCAGTGCCCGTTCTGCGGGCGCGTGGAGCCGACGGTCGCGCAGGTGATGAAGGACTACGGCGACAGGATCAGGTTCGTCTGGCACGACCTTCCCCTGCCGATGCACCAGGACGCGCCCCTGGCGTCGCAGGCCGGACGCGAGGCCTTCGCGCAGAAGGGCCCGAGCGCCTTCTGGGCCTTCCACGACAAGCTGTTCGCCGATCAGTCGAAGATCAAGCGCGACGACCTCGACGCCGAGGCCCAGGCGCTCAACCTCGACATGGGCAAGTGGAAGGCTGCGCTCGACGGCAGCACCCACACGGCCGAGATCGAGGCCGACAAGACCGCCGCCAACAGCGACAGCATCAGCGGTACGCCCGCGTTCCTGATCGTCGTGAACGGCGCGAAGCAGGGCTACTTCATCAGCGGCGCCCAGCCCTACGCCGCATTCCACAAGGTCCTCGACCGGGCGCTCGCCGACGCGAAGTGACCGTTTGAGTCGTCTCTCTTTCTTGGTGTTTGCGGTTCTTGCGGGCTGCGCGGCGGGCGCGTCGCCACCCGCGCCCGCGTCTGCCCCCGTCGCCAGCGTCGCGACGGGGGCGGCGCAGGCCACCGGCGAGGAAGACGCCGCCGTGCCCATCGATGCGCGCAACCCCACGTGGGGAAGCCGCACGGCGCTGGTCACGATCGTCGAGTTCGCCGACTTTCAATGTCCCTTCTGCCGCGTCGGCGAGGTCACGATGGCCCGCCTGCGGGCCGCGTACGGCCCCGACACGCTGCGCATCGTCTGGAAGAACGCCCCGCTCGACTTCCACGATCAGGCCCACCCCACGGCCGAGGCCGGAGCCGCCGTCTTCGCGACGGCGGGCAACGAGGCCTTCTGGAAGTTCCACCACGCGGCGTTCGCCGGGCAGGACGATCTCGGCCTCGACAGCAGCCTCCGGTGGGCTGGTGAGGCTGGTGTGACCGACCTTCCGGCCCTGAAGACCGCCCTGACCTCGCACCGGTGGTCCGCCATCGTCGACGCCGACCTCGCGGAGGGCGACAAGCTCGGCGTGCACGGCACCCCCACGTTCTTCGTCAACGGGGTGATGGTCGTCGGCGCGCAGCCGTTCGAGAAGTTCCAGGCCTTCGTGGACGATCAGGTGAAGGCAGCCCGCGCGAAGCTCGCCGCCGGCACCACGCCCGAGCACCTCTACACCGAGCTGACGCGCGACAACCGCGCCGCCGCCCGCAAGGACACGCCGGACGACGACGACGAGGAGTCCGACACGGAGACCGTCTTCAAGGTCCCACTCGGGTCCAGCCCGGCGCGAGGCGGCGCGAGCCCGCTCGTGACCATCGTCGAGTTCGCCGACTACCAGTGTCCCTACTGCGCCAGAGCCGAGGAGACCGTGAAGGCGCTCCGCGACGAGTACGGCGACAAGCTGCGCGTCGTCTTCAAGGACGAGCCGCTGCCCTTCCACGAGCACGCCGAGCCGGCCGCCGAGGCCGCGCTGCAGGTGCGCGAGGAGAAGGGCGACCCGGCGTTCTGGCTGATGCACGACGCGCTGTTCGCCTCGCAAGACGACCTGACCGAGGAGACGCTGGTGCGCATCGCCGCGCAGCTCGGCGCCCGGCCCGATCGGGTCCGCACGGCCATCGAGAAGCACACCCACCGCCGCGCGATCGACGAGGACGAGTCGCTCGCCGACGATCTCCAGGCCGATGGCACCCCGCACTTCTTCATCGACGGTCGCCGGCTGGTCGGCTCGCAGCCGAAGGACAAGTTCGAGGCCATCATCGACGAGGAGCTCAAGAAGGCGGCCGACCTGCTCGCCCACGGCACCAAGCCCGCGGACGTCTACGCCGCCGTCACGCGCGACGGACAGGGCCCGCCCTCGCCCGAGACGCGCGACCTCCCCGCCTCGTTTCCCGACGCGGACCCCTCTCGCGGCGACGCCAAGGCCAGGGGGGTCGTCCACGAGTGGAGCGACTTCCAGTGCCCCTTCTGCTCGCGCGGCGAGCCCACGATCGCCGACCTGATGAGCGAGTACGGCACGCGCATCAAGTTCGTCTGGCACGACCTGCCGCTGCCCATGCACCCGTCGGCGCCCCTCGCCGCTCAGGCCGCGCGCGAGGCGTTCCGCCAGAAGGGGGCCAAAGGGTTCTGGTCGCTGCACGACACCCTGTTCGCGCACCAGAAGGAGCTCGGCCGCGACGCCATCGACGGCTGGGGCCACGCCCTGGGGCTCGACATGACGAAGTGGAAGGCCGCACTCGACGGCGCCACCCATCAGGCCGAGGTCGACGCCGACACGAAGCTGGCCGCGGACCTCGACATCCACGGCACGCCGTCGTTCGTCATCGCCGCCGTGGGAGCGAAGAGCGGCTACTTCCTCTCGGGAGCGCAGCCCTACCCGCGCTTCCGCAAGCTCGTCGAGCGCGCGCTGAGCGAGGCGCACTGAATGCGGGCAGGCGTGGGGTGGGTGGGGCTGGCCCTCGTCGCCGCGGCCGTCGCGGTGTCGGGACGGGCCCACGCCGTCGAGCGCGAGAACCAGCTCGGCCTCGAGCTCGGCTTGCCGATGCTCGTCGCCCAGGGCAAGTCGACCAACACGCTCTCGGGCGGCAGCTTCGGCCTGCACTACACGTACGGCATCACCGACGCCGTCAACCTCGTGGCCGACGGCGGCACCTCGCTCATGCCCTGGGGCGCGACCTCCCTGTCGACGACGAGCAACCTCGACGTGGGCGTGGCCTACGTGCTCGACGTGCTGCGCTGGGTCCCGTGGGGCGCGGTCGAGGCGGGCGGCTACGCTCTCACGGGCAACCCCGTCGGCGGCACCCAGATCCTGCCCGGCTTCGCCCTGGCCGTGGGTCTCGACTACCGCTTCGACCGCAGCTGGGCCGCGGGCCTCGAGCTGCGCCAGCACATGCTCTTCACCGACGTCTCCACGTTCCCGAGCTTCACGCAGGCCCTGCTTCGCGTCGGGTACACCTGGGGGTGGTGACTGCAAATCGGCTAGCGCGCCAGCTGCCCCGACCACCACGCGCGGAACTCGGGCCGCCCGTCGTGGGTGATGCTCTGTCGCGTCGAGAGCGCCGCGGGGCTGCCTGATCGCTCTACGCAGGAGGGGCACGTCGCGGGCGTGTGGTGCAAGAGCCAGTCGCCGCTCTCGATGGGCTTGCCGCAGGCGTCGCACCGATCTCGCCTCACGCTCGAGCGCTCGGGCGTGATCCCGTGATCGCGCAGCAGGTCGTCCACACGCGCGGGCGCCGGCTGCACGATCGCCGGGGAGGGGGCTCCGATCCCGGGCAGCGTGACCCTCTCCGGTACGAAGTCGGCGGGGGGCCTGGCCCGTGCCCGGGTGACGCGCCGTCTCTTCTTCGCCGCGCTCTTCTTCGGCGTGCGGGTCGACGGCTTCGCGCGGGCGGGGGCCGCTGTCTTCGCAGGCCTCTTCGCGACGGGCTTCTTCTTCGGGCGTTTCTTCTCGACGGGCTTCTTGCGACGCGGGGGCATGCCGGCAAGGTTGTCAGAGATCCGCCTCCCCCGGCTACTGGACGCAGATCGACCACGGGCGGCAGTCGTCCTTGCGCGACAGCGTGTCGAGCGGGTGGATGCACTGCTCGTTGAAGATGGTCGACGTGCAGTGGTCGAGCCCCGAGCGCGAGAAGCCTTTCGCGCAGTCGTAGGTGCTCAGATCGTTGGCCATCATCTGGCGCAGGTTGCCCATGCACTCGTCACGCGTCGCGAACCTCCGACCCGGGGGCCCCGATTCGAAGCACCTCTGCTCGCGGTCGCAGCCGGCCTTGGCGAGCTCGTCGACGACGGTGCTCTCGACGTCGGGCCCCTGCATGTTCGTCACACCCGGAGTGACCGGGGCAGGCGCGGTGCTCTCCTCGTGCTCGCAGCCAAGGATGAGCACCAGAGCGGTGGATGCGGCGACGGCGCAGAGTGTTCGTCGAGCGTTCATGCCCGGTTCAGGGGCATTCCATGTGCCATGTTCGCCGGTGTGGCGAGCGGAGAGGTCTCGACCACGGACGAGCGTGGCGATTGCCCTCAGCTGTGGCGTGCGGGAGTGACGTGCGGTGCCGCGCGGCGGAGGCACCGCGGCGGGACGCGTGTACGGACTGCCTTGCGTCACGGCAAAACCACTTTGCTTACGTGGATCTGGAGGTGGAGTCGTGAGAATCGTGTCGTTGCGGACTGCAATCGCGGCCGCGTTCTCTGGAATCTCCGCATTGCCGACTGTCGGTGCGGCTGTGCGCTCTGGAATCGCCGCTGTGCAGGCTGGCATCGCGGCGATGCCGACTGCAAGAGCGGCTTCTCCCGTCGGCATCGCATCCGTGCATGTCCGCCCAGCGGCGATTCCTGGAGACGATGCGGCTGTTCCAACCCGCCGCCTCGCGGCGCCTCTCCGCCGCGACGTAGGTGCCTGAAACGGCGGGCGATCTCCTTTCGGCCCTTCCGCGCTTCGAGTTAGAGGATTCGAGCAACCAAGTGCGCGCGCTGCGATCGCCGACGGCTCCGCGTGTCATACTTGCTGCCCTCTCGCGGCAACAAGACCATGACCATCGCCCGACCCAAACTCCACGCGACGCTCGCCTCGCGCTTCGTTCGCTCGCTCGTGTGGGCTTGCGGCCCGGCGGCTCTCGCACTGGCGGCAGGCTGCGGGCTGGGGGGAACCGATCCCGCGCTGGGTCTTACCGACGCTTCCCCAGGCGATGGCTCCACCGCGCCCGACGCCTCGAGCGACTCGGCGACGACGTCGCCCGATTCGGGGATGACCTCACCCGATTCCGGGGTGACCGCGCCCGACTCGGCGACCGGGTCCGACGGCGGGTGCACGGCGGACGGCGGCGTATGCGACGCAAGCACGTGCGTACCGAGTTGCGAGGGCAAGGTGTGCGGCGCGAGCGACGGGTGCTCGGGCGTGTGCGCGAACGGGAGCTGCGGCACCGGCCTGCACTGCGTCGCAGGCGTGTGCGAGTGCGACGCGGCGTCGTGCTCCGGCTGCTGCGGCAGCGGAGTGTGCGCGAGCGGCACCGACCCGAGCGCGTGCGGCGCCGGGGGCGCGGCGTGCGTCGCTTGCCCCCAGGGGGACGGCTGCAGCGGGGGCAGCTGCGCGTGCGTGTCGGATTGCACGGGCGCCGTCTGCGGAGGGAGCGACGGATGCGGCGGCGTGTGCCTGGTCGGAAGCTGCGGCGTCGGGCAGACCTGCGACAACGGCGCCTGCATCTGCGACGCGGCATCGTGCCCGGCGGGCTGCTGCTCGGCGCAGCAGCAGTGCCTGGCGGGCGACCTGGTGAGCGCGTGCGGCGCCAACGGCGCGGCGTGCGCGGCGTGCGGGAGCAACCAATCCTGCGTCAGCGGGCAGTGCGTGACGAGCACCGGGTGCAACAGCCCCGAGGTCACCTGCGGCAACGCCTGCGGCAACGCCTGCTGCAACGCCTACGGCAACTCCACGCCGCTCGGCGGCACGGGGACGTACACCGCGGGGGCGATCTGCGTTCGCCCGGTCACGATCACCGCGGCGGGAACCCTCGAGGACATCGGCATCATCGGCTCTACGGCGGGTGTGGACTTCGTCATGGGGCTCTACACGAGCAGCACCACGGGGACGCCGGGCGACCTCGTCGCCCAGACGGCCGAGACGCTGACGACCAGCGGCACGCTCGTGCTGCCGACGCCGGCCACGTCGGTGGCGGCGGGTAGCTACTGGATCGCCGCGAGCTTCAACGGGTCCGACACCGTGGTCGAGAGCCCGACGGCGACGGTCACCGCGTACTGCGCGACGATCGTCTTCTCGCCGACGCTCCCCGCGGTCTTCCCGGCCTCGACCGCGTACACGGGGCGAGAGGCGAGCTGGTACGTGCTCGTCCAGTGACTAGCCCCCGAGCCCGAACCCGTCGTGCAGCGCTCGCACGGCGAGCTCGGTGTACTTCGCTGCGATGAGGCACGAGACCTTGATCTCGCTGGTGGCGATCGCCTGGATGTTGATGCTGTGGTCCGCCATGATGCGGAACATCTTGGCCGCGATGCCCGCGTGCGACCGCATGCCCAGGCCCACGATCGACACCTTCACCACGTCCTCGTCGTAGCGCACCTCGCGCGCGCCGATCCCTCTGGCGATCTCCTCGATCCAGGGCTTGGCCCGCGCCAGGTCCGTCTTGGCGAGCGTGAAGGTGATGGAGGCCTGCGGATCGTCGGTCGTCGTGACGTTCTGGACGATCATGTCGACCGAGACGTTCTTCTCGGCGATCCGCTCGAACAGTGTCGCGGCGACGCCGGGCTTGTCGGCCACGCCCACGACGTGCACGCGCGCCTCGCCCTTGTCGTACGCCACGCCGCTGACGACCACGCCCTCGAGCGCCGAATCTTCTTTGGTCACGATGGTCCCCGGGGTTTCGTTGAACGAGCTGCGGACGTGAACCTTCACGCCGTACTTCATGGCGATCTCGACGCTGCGGATCTGCAGCACCTTCGCGCCCAGCGACGCGAGCTCGAGCATCTCCTCGTACGAGATGACGTCGATCTTGCGGGCGGAGGGGCAGACATTCGGGTCGGTGGTGTAGACGCCGTCGACGTCGGTGTAGATCTCGCAGACGTCGGCGTTGATGGCAGCCGCCACGGCGACCGCGCTGGTGTCGGAGCCGCCGCGCCCCAGGGTGGTGATGTTGCCGTGATCGTCGACGCCCTGGAAGCCGGCCACGACGGCGATCTCGCCACGGTCGACCGTCTCGAAGATCTTCGAGCCCTCGATGGTCTTGATGCGGGCCTTGGTGAAGGCGTCGTCGGTGGTGATCTTGACCTGGTGACCGAGCAGCGAACGGGCCTTGCCGCCCTCGGCCTGGATGGCCATGGCCGTGAGGGCGGCGCTCACCTGCTCACCGGTGGCGGCGACGGCGTCCATCTCGCGCGCGTCGGGCACCCTGGCGACGTCGTGGGCGAGGGCGAGCAGGCGGTTGGTCTCGCCGCTCATGGCGCTGACGATGAGCACCACGCGGTTGCGTGCGCGCTGCGCGGCGAGGGCGCGGCGAGCGACGTTCCGGATGCGGTCGATCGACCCGACCGAGGTTCCGCCGAACTTCTGGACGAGGAGGGGCAGACGCGACACGTGCGTGGAGGGCTGACTTAGACGCGGGCGCCGATCCCGTCAATGTACGGTAGCATCGCCGCCCTCGTGTCCTCCTACGCCGGGTACCTCGTCGAGACGTTCGTGACGCTCGTGGCCGTGTGCGGTCTGGCGTTCGTCGTGCTCTGGGGAGCGCGGCGTCTCGGCGTGGGGCGGCCCAGCGGTCCGATGCAGCTGCGCGGGCACCTCCCGCTCGACGCGCGCCGCGGCATCTACCTGGTGCAGGTGGGGGCGCAGGTCTTCGTGGTCGGTGTGGGCGAGGGCGGGTTCACCAAGCTCGGCGAGCTCGCGGCGTCGGATCTCCCGGCCGTCGAGCCGGAGCGGTCCTCGGCCTTCGCCGACGTGCTGGCGCGTGTGATGTCGAGGCCCGGCAAGAAGGAGGGGCCGTGACCCACGGACTGGACGACCTGCTGTCGCGTCCCATCGCGCTCGTCGTCGCGCTCGCGCTCGTGTCGCTGCTTCCCTTCGCGTTCATGACCGTCACGGCGTTCGTGAAGATCGCGACGGTCCTGCAGATCGTGCGCAGCGCCATCGGCGCGCAGAGCGTCCCGTCGAGCAGCGTCATCATGGCGCTGGCCGCCGCGCTCACGCTCATCGCCATGGCCCCCGTCGGCGACCGCATCGTCGCGCGCGCGGGCCCTCTGTTCACCGCCGACAGGACCCCCGACACCGTGGCGCTGGTGGAGCGAGGCATCGACGCCGTCCGCGAGCCCATGCGCGACTTCCTCCACGCCAACGCCAGCGACGTCGAACGCGCGCGGTTCCTCGAGGTCGCGAGGGCCTCGCGCCCTCCGGAGGAGCGGGCGTCCGTCGGCGCCGACGACCTCACCGTCCTCGTCCCCGCGTTCGTGGTGACCGAGCTGACGGAGGCCTTTGCCATCGGCTTCGTCGTCTTCCTGCCGTTCCTGGTGATCGACCTGGTGGTGTCGAACGTCCTGCTCGCCCTGGGGATGCAGATGATGAGCCCCACGCAGGTGAGCCTGCCCTTCAAGCTGCTGCTGTTCGTCGCGATCGACGGCTGGGGACTGCTCGCGCGCTCGCTCGTGTCCGGGTATCACTGACGCGCCGGCTCCGCGGCAGCCGCCGTCTTGACTTCGAGGCCGTGGGGCGTATGTTGCCCGCCCGTTTCGGGGCAATAGCTCAGCTGGGAGAGCGCTGCGTTCGCAATGCAGAGGTCCGGGGTTCGATCCCCCGTTGCTCCACCGCCAGTCGGTCGTGGTCCTTCCGTCGGTGGCTC
>VFSW01016279.1_pt1 | contig 10155 bp, 7 predicted proteins | sample 5358111 | NCBI WGS metagenome assembly VFSW01 (sample SAMN11554181, study PRJNA540505) | mine drainage metagenome | isolation source: sediment from site ElyBrook_90M | place: USA: Ely Copper Mine, Vershire, VT | collected 2017
AGGATGATCGTCAATCCCTCGTCGCGGTTGAGCTTCTGCAGCGTGGCCATGATTTCGAGCGAGGTCTTCGAGTCGAGGTTTCCGGTGGGCTCGTCGGCCATCAGGATCGCCGGGCTGTTGATTAACGCGCGTGCGATCGCCACCCGCTGTTGCTGTCCGCCGGAGAGCTGATTGGGATGGCTGCGCTCGCGTCCCGCAAGGCCCAGCAGCGCCAGCACCTCGTAGGCGCGGATCGCGCCCTTGGCCAGGTCGCCCGAGTAAAAAAGCGGCAGCTCGACGTTCTCGAGCGCGCTCGTGCGCGAGAGCAAATTGAAGCTTTGGAAGACGAAGCCGATCCGGCGGCTGCGGATTCGGGCCAGGTCGGGTTCGCTGAGCGAGGCGACGTCGACGCCTTCGAGCAGGTAACGGCCCGCGCTTGGCCGATCCAGGCATCCGATGATGTTCATCAGGGTGGATTTGCCGGAGCCCGAAGCGCCCATAATCGCGACAAATTCGCCGCGCTCGATAGTCAGGCTGATCCCGCAAAGCGCCCGCACCTCGAGGTCACCTAGCTGATAGGTCTTGTGGAGATTGGAAACGCTGATGACGACGTCTGCCATGGGTGAGGCGCGCTTGGCTAAGCGTTTGGTCAGGAAAATCGTGCCGGATTCAACCAGTCGGAGTTCCGAATCAGACAGAGATCCGAATCAGAAATGATGCATGCCTCCCATCTGGGGCTGTGCCACCCGCGATTTTTTGCCGGCACCCTCGCGTGTGGCTTCGTCGATCACGACCTGATCGCCGGGCTTCAGACCGCCGCTCAGGATCTCGACCGAAGCGCCGTCGTCGATGCCTCTGACTACCTGGACCTGGCGGAGCGCGTCGCCGTCGAGAACCCAGAGGCTGGCGGTATGGTCGCCGTGCTGATGCGCCGGGTTGCCACCGTGGTCGCCGCCGTCGGGCGAAAAACGCAGCGCCTGCAGCGGTACCTTCAACACGTCTTCCTGCTCGGCGGTGACTATCTTGGCGTTGGCTGTCATCCCGGGCTTGAGCAGCAACTCGGGGTTGGACACGGACAGCACGACGTCATAGGTCACGACGTTCTGCACGGTGATTGGCGCCTGTCGCACCTGGCTCACGCTGGCGGGGAACGGATGGTGTGGAAAAGCGTCGACCGTGAATTCCGCGGGCTGGCCGATGCGCACCGGGCCGACATCCGATTCGCTGACGCTGGCGTCGACCTGCATCCTGGTCAGGTCCTGTGCGATCAGGAACAGCGTGGGGGTCTGAAAGCTGGCGGCCACGGTCTGGCCGACGTCGACGTTGCGCAAGACCACGGTGCCGTCGACCGGCGAGATGATATCGGTGTAGCCCAGGTTGACCTGGGCCGCGTGGAGCGCCGCCTGCTGCTGCTGGATGTTGGCCCGGTCCAGCTCGACCTGCGCTGCCGCCTGGTCGGCGGTACTGCGGGCGCTGTCGACGGTATCCTGCGACACGACGTTTTCCTTTACCAGCGCCAGATTGCGCTGGTACTCGAGCCGGTCGTATGCGAGAGCCGCCTGATCCTTCTTCAACTGCGCCTGGGCGTTGGCGAGGTTGGCGCGCGCCTGTTCCACCGTTATCTCGTAGGGCCGCGGGTCTATCTTGGCGCAGATCTGGCCCTGTTTGACCTGGGTATTGAAGTCGCAATAGAGCTTGACGATTGGACCGGAGACGTAGGTCCCAACTTGCACCGTGACGACCGGATTGACCGTGCCGGTTGCGGTGACGGCGCGGATAAGAGAGCCGTGCTCGGCCGCAACCGTGACGTAGTGGGTCGGCACGGGAGCGTGACCGCGCCATACAAGAACGCCCGCGACGGCTAAGATCGCCACCAGCCAGCCCCAACGCCAAGCGAAGCTGATCAAAGTAGTCCCGCTTCTGATCCTTGCATCATGGCATTATGACAACGCACCGCGTTGATAGCCTGTTCCGGGCCCAGGCTTCATCAACGCGGCGCTCGCCAATCCTAGTTGGTAATACTCGACTCCCGCGTACTACTCCACCGGGGTGGGCGGAGATGCGTCCGGGGTGTCGCCGCCAGCCTGGGTGCCGAAAGCCTGCTGGAAGATAGCATGCCGCTGCTGCGCCAATTGCTGCATCTGGCCCAGCAACGCGGTGGACTTACTGGTATTCGGAGCGCTCTTGAACAGCCCCTCCCATACCTTGTACTTCTCCGTCGTCAGGGCTTGCTGCGCGCTGGCGAAGGCTGAAATCTGGGTGTCGCAGGTGCCGCCGGAAGCCAGGCAGGTCATCAGGGCCTGATGGGTGCTCTTGACGTTGGCGAATTCGGTCTTCAGGTTCGTATCGCCCATGAACGCCGTATGCATCGTGGAATGATCGACGCCGGCCACTTTCGCGAGCATGAACAAATGGCCGTCACCTCCCGGTCCGCCGCCACCATGACCGTCCCATCCGTGCGCCAGTGCCAGGCCACATGTCGCCGCCAGAACCACCCCGACCGCCGCCGCGATCCGTGAAGCCTTTCGTTTTCCGACCATATTCCTTTACCTCGTTGTTTATGCCCGTGATTTGGGCTGCGGTTCTATAAGACGAATCAGCTTTCCTCCGGTTACAGCGCCGCCGCTTCGAATCGAGCGGGACGCCGATCACGAGCCGTGGCCCGAAGCGGGCGAGACAGGTTCCGTCCCGGTGCTGGCGGATGGGTAGTGCTAAGTGATCTGACGGCTGGGGACTTTGTGAGCAGTTGCGGGAAAGTGAGTTGCAGATCCCGCTACGGGATTGTCACCGTGGCGCCGGTCTTGCGCGCGACGTAATGGCTTAGCAGGCGCAGCACCGACGGCGTGACCTCGTTTATCGCGTCGGGGCGAAAGCCGACGCTTTGCGGTCCGCGCACCCGCATCATCCCGAGCATCGAGAGCCGGAGTGCGCCCGCGAGGCCCTGGTAGTAGCGCAAGCGCCTGAGCTCCATCGGGGCGCTCGCATGGTAGAGCGCGAGGTAGAGCGCGTTGAACGTGCGGCGCAGGTTGTTCCCGGCCGCGTTGTCGCGCATCCAGCGCGGATGCTCCATCGCGCTGGTCGACAGGATTACCGCCGTGGTAGCGGCGTCGAAATGGCGGTCGCCGATCGCCGCGTTGGCCCAATCGATTACCCCTGTCACGCGGAACCCCTCAACCATGACGTTTTGCGGATGGTAGTCCAGGTGGAGAAACGAGGGCGGGGCGTCTTTGAATTCCGCCGCGCGCCGGCGCAAACGCTCCAGCGCCGCGGCCAGTCCCGGCAGCGGACCTTGCTCGACGCGCTCGGCGACGGTCTTGAGGGTGAGTTCGAGCAGGCGCGCCGCCGCGCCATCTTGCGGACCAGCTTGCGGACTATTTTGGGGCGTCCTCGCGCGTTGCGGTTGATTCGTGGCGGCGGGCGTACACGGCGCCTCGAGCGCGAACGGCGCAAGCGCCATCCGATGCAGCCGCGTTTGCGTGCGCACGAATCCCAGAAAACCCATCGAGAAAGTCTTGAAGGCCAGCGGGAAGGAGCGAATCGCAAATAGCGGTCCGCCGCCCAGCCGCTCCATCACCAGAAATGGCGCACCGATCGCCGCGCCGCCCGGCTCAAACAAATAGGGCCGCGGCACGGGATAGCCGGCACTGGCCAGATAACTTATCGTGCGGTACTCCAGGGTGCCCTTGTCGGCGGCCGCGAGACTCGGATAGATGCGCAGCACCAGCGGCTTGCGCGTCTCGACGCCGGGCAGCAGCCCGCTGCGGTCGCGCAACTCGAATTCGTACAGCGTCGTTTCCCATCCGCTCGCCAGGACGCGCAGGTCCTTGACGCCGGCACCGAAATAGAGGGAAAGAGCGGCAGCCAGGGTTTCAGGCTCCATACGCAGTTGAGGCGAGAAGTCCGGCACAGCGAGGCGAGCGTAGTATGCGCGTCGCCTGTGGCGCAATTGATTTTCGCCGTCAGCCGCAGTCCCGTGGCCCAGGACTCCGCTGGCTACTTCGACGCCGCGCCGGTCTGCGGCGGGCCCGGTGCGGCGGGATTCGCAGCCGTGGGATTCGCCGGCGCAGCATTCGAGTGCGAAGTGGGCGGTGCGCGCTCCGCGGGGGGGAACAGCCGGTATTTCTGCGTGCCGCCGTCCGGTGGCCGCGTCCTGCGCAGCGTCTCGGGGATGGTTCCGTGCTCCCCGAATTGGTGCTGGAGCGTGGAAGTGAGCAGCGGCCCGCGCGTGTCGGAGATGTCGATGGTGGCCTCGACCGACAGACCCATCCGCAGCGGCTTATCCGGCGGTTCGGGCTGGTCGAGCACGATCTTGACCGGAATACGTTGCACGACTTTGACCCAGTTGCCGGTGGCGTTTTCCGGCGGCAGCAACGCGAAAGCCGAGCCGGTGCCGATGCTGATGGAATCGACATGGGCACGGTAGATGTAGCCGGGGTAGATATCGGCTTCGATGTCGGTCGGCTGGCCCACCCGCACGTTGGTGAGCTGAGTCTCCTTGAAGTTGGCGGTGATGTAGAGTCCGCGAATCGGAACCAGCGCCATCAACGGCTGTCCGATCTCGACGCGATGTCCGATGTGGACGGTTTTGCGGGTCACGATTCCGTCGAAGGGCGCCTTGATGACGGTGTAGCTCAGGTAGAGCTTGGCGGCTTCCAGCGCGGCGTCGGCCTGTTGGACCACCGGCCGGTCGTAGTGCGAATGGTCCTCGCCATTGATGCCCAGGGCGGCCTCGGCCTGCATCAGTTGGTGCGCGGCCAGCCCCTGGGTGGCGAGTCCCACGCCCAGGGCGGTAGTCGCCTGGTCGTAGTATTCACTGGATACCACGCCCTGAGCTTTTAGTTGCTTGGCCCGGTCGTAGTCGATGCGGGCTTGCCGCAACTGCGATTCGGCGAGCTTGAGGCCTGAGCGCGCGGCTTCGACTTGCGCATAAAGCTGGTCGACGGTCTGACGCGCGCGTTCGAGCTGCGCCTGGGCCTGGTTGACCTGAACCTGGTAGTCGCTCGGGTCGAGCTCGAGCAGCGTGTCGCCGGCCTTGACCCGCCAGTTGTCCTCGACGAAGAGTTTGACCACGGTGCCGTTGATCCGCGAGGAGATGAGCCCAATGGAGCCATCGACGTACGCGTCGTCGGTGGAAACGTGGGTATTGAAATAACGGTAGTACCTGATAGCCGGGAACATGGCCGCCAGTAGCAGCACTGCCACCACCACCAGCAGAATCCGGCGAAACCAAATCGATTTCATTTTGCCGTCGCGGCTCGCCTCGAGTCGATGTCTAGTCTAACGAGTCCGGTCCACGCAGCAATGTGTCCAGTCCTCATCACGAACCTACAGATCACAGAAAAAAAGCGGCTCGGCAAATCTAGCCTGTCCGCTCCACGCCGTCCACTGCGCGCGGCGTCGCCGGGCCACTGTCAGCCGCACAATTAGTGTTTGATGAGCAGGCGAGGGCCTCCGGTCGCCGTCGTGACGACCGCGCCATCGTAGAGAACATCTACACTGATGAGCCCCCCTTCGTCGACCGAATTGAGTACCGCGTCCACCCGTCCATCCGAATGCTCGAACAGAAGCAGGGCCGGTGAGCGTACCTGGACCACGTAGCTCAGTGACAGGTCCTCGGCCAGTCCGGTAATCAACCCACCCGACGGTGCTTTGATGAAAAACTCGATGTCGGGATTCGCGTTGGGTGCGATAGTGGTCAGGCCGCCAAAGCTCTGCACCACGGTGGTCCCGAATGGATCGGTGGTCGACGCTTCAGCCGTCAGGATGGTTTTATAAATCAGCTCGGTGGTCATCAGGGCGGCGCTGTTGGTGAGCTTGGTGACGGTCACTTGCACGCCCGGAGAGCCATTGATGATTACCGCCGATTCGGGCACCACGCCTCGAAATGTCCACGACTGCGCGTTGTCGGTGATCACTGCCTGGAACGGCGTACCCGGCGTGCCGAGCACCCACAGGCTGGCTTCGCCCGCGGTCGAGGAGGTTTGGCCGGGCGCGGTCGGGTTGGCCGTGCCGAACGCGCCTCCGCAGGCCGCGCACGCGAAGGCCAGGATCGCAAGCGCGCCGCGCTGGACGGCCGCCGAAAGTTTCAATCTGGGTCGTGCTCTCATGACTGATGCCGCAGCCAACGCTATGGAACGCTGACTTTGTTATTGTTGACGCATACCAGGCACTGCCCGCTGCCGGTGCCGCAAATACTGTTGCAGGGCTGAGCGACCTGCAGTGGCGGCGTCATCAGTTGGGGCACCGGCGTGCCCACCGGTGAAGGCTGCGCGGCCGGCGGGTTCGCCTCGAAGCGCTGCAGTTGGTAGGGCGCGGGATCGGCCGGCGCGCAGATCGAGAACTGGCCCGGCACGCTACCCCCGGTCGGGCCAACCGCCGTCGACATCAGTTGCACCCCGTCCTTGGAGAGCACGATCGAGGTGCCGTCGTCGAAGGTCGCGGTCGAGCCCAGAATCGATCCGTGCCCCGCGCATTGCATCGAGAGAATCGGATGGACCGCGGCGATTCCGCATCGCGCGGCCGGCGTGAAGGCGCTGACCACCGCAATCGTATGGCCGCTCGATTTTTCCGGCAAACCATTGAAGTAGTCGCTGACCGTCGCGTACAGATCCAGCGAGGAAACACTGCTCGCCTCGGGCACGAACATCGTGAACGGCGCCGCACTGGAGCCTATCGGCACCGTGGCCAGCGCGACGTTTTCGATATGGTGCGTGCCGTGGTCCTCGGCCGTCACCAGCACATTAAGCGCGCGCGGGCTGGGAACCGGCGGACTGATCATCACCAGGCCCTGGATTTGCGATCGCCCAAGGGCGAAATTACACAACCCGCCCGTACCTGCCGAGCACCCGGCGCCTCCGCTTACTGACAGGCTGGAGGCTACCGTGTCGTAACCGGCGTCGCTGACGACCATCGTGTAGTTGCCGTTGGGGACGCTGTTGAAGCCCTGCACGACGAAGTTGCTGGGCGGCATCGGGTAGGCTCCGGTGTCGTCGGTATTGGCGCTCGTCAGCACGACGCAGGCCGAAGGCGTCGGAACCTGGGTGCAATCGGCTCCGCTGCCCGGCGTCGGCGCCACAATCTCGAGCGTGGCGCCCTGGAGCGGCATTCCCGAACAGCCATCGGTCACCTTGCCGCTGAGCGCGACCTGACCCGCCGCTGCCGCGCCGAGTTGCACCGTTTGCACTTGGTTCCGTTTGACCAGCACATTATGCGCGAACGAGTAGGCGAAGCCCGGACCAGAGCCCACCAGGTCATATAACGTGCCGTTGACGCTCGCGGGCAAGGGCAACTGGTAGAGCCCGCCGCCGAGGGTCGTCGTTTCGACCACCTGGCCGGTGCTGGCCAGTTGCGCCGCGACCCTGGTGGCCCCGTACGCGGGGCCGGTGACGAGCCCGAGATAGTTGACCGCGGTGGGCGGCAGCGAGATGCTGGGCGAGAATTGGTACAGGCCACCGCTGAAGCCCGGCGCTCCGGCAAACGACTGGACTCCCGAGGTTACCGGCGTGATGTTGATCACCAGGGTGGCGAGTCCGTTGAGCGGCACGCTGACGCCAGCGGCGCTCGAGGTGGTCAGGAACTGGGAAGGGTCGGTCAGCGATATTTGCGACGCGATACATCCCTCGAGCATACTTTGCGGGGTTTCCAGGCAGGTCGGAACGACCGTGCCGGCGTTGCTTCCGTCGAGCACCAACTCGATGGCGTGGTAGGTGTTGGCAGGCACCAGGTAGCTGTTGAAAAGCTGCGGCACGGTCTGAATCTGGTTGATGTCGACCTGCAGCTCGCTGGGGCCGGTGCCGGCGCCGGCCGGGTTGGGAGCGATGGAATTGAGACCGGAGGAGCTGTTGAGGTTGAACAGGGTGGCAAGCTGGGTGAACACGTCCACCGTGCCGGTGTTATTGAGGCCAACGCCAGGGGACACCGGAATCGTTGTCCAGTTGGGGTCGCCCTGGTTCTGGAAGATGTTGGGATCGGTGCTAGGGTTGAGCTTCACCGCCAGGACGTTGAATGAAAGGCTTTGGAAACCGGGAGTATAAGGCGGGCTTGGCGAGGGAGGGGTGCCGGTCAAAGCGATCACGATGATACCTGCGGGGCCGGTGACCTGGCTCGAAGTCTGGCTATGCCCGGTTCCGGTCGGCGCCAGCGTTGCCACCAGCAACACCAGTATGGGTACGAGCAGAGCGATCGCTGCCCGCGGAGACGATACTTGTTTCACTCGCCAAGCCTACAAGAGAGATTTCGGTTCCCGCTTGGGATAACCTAACCCAAGAGCGAAGGCAAGCAACCATTGTCCTCGCGCGGCGTAACTGGGACACGCGAGGCTTGACGGCATGGCTTGGAGCCTCGAAGAATTTCGGGAGAATTTCGGGAGAAGTTCGGTTGAAATGAAGCGTATCTCATCCGCCGTGATCAGCACCGCGCTGGCCCTTGCCGCGCTGTTCGCTTTCCAGTTGTGCGCCGCTTCCGGCGCGCGCGCCACGATGCAGGTTGTGGTCGGCAATCCCGGCTTGCAGCACATCGACTCGGACGGCGGAGTCGAACTCGATTTCGGCTTGACCGACCAGGACGGCCAGCCGGTGGGCAATCTGCGCCCCGATAACCTGCAGGTCTTCGAGGACGGCAAGCTGGCCAAAATTCTCGATTTTCGCGGCGTCGGGCAGGGCCGCCCGGTCGACATCGTGTTCGTCATGGACGTGACCGAGTCGATGCAGCCGTATATCGACGCGATCAAGCAGAACATGGTGAACTTCGCCCACGACCTCGCCGCCAACAACCGCGACTACCGCCTGGGCCTGGTGACGTTCGAGGATTACACGGTCTCCAAGTACCCGGACTGTAATTGTCCCTACAGCAAGACGCTGACTCCGGACGTGAACCAGTTCATCAATTGGGTCGGCACGCTGCACGCCTCGGGCGGCGGTGACATTCCCGAAGACCAGCTCGACGCGCTCGCCTACGCCTCCACGCTTCCGTTCCGCCCCAAGGCACAGGCCATCCTAATCCTGATTACCGACGCGCCCTGCCACAAAAAGGGCGACGGTCCCGACCCCACCGGCGACGAGGCCTATCGACAACATAAGAACCCCAGTGCCGACGTGACTAATCTGACCGGCTCGGATGTGGCGCAGATGCTCAAGCGCCAGGGGTTGACGCTGTACGCCGTGGTGCCGCCGCCGTTCATCGAGCCCGCCTACGCCGAGATAGTCGAGACCACGCACGGCCGCTCCTACAACATCGTGACCGAGGAGGGCCGCTTCGCTTCGCTGGTGCGCGAGATCGGACATTCGATCGCGACCGAGTACTCGCTGACCTATCTCACGCCGCGGCCGATCGAAGACGGCACCGATCGCACGGTCGAGCTCAAGATTAATTACAACGGCCAGACCGGCTCGGCCACCACTTCCTACCAGGTCCACGGCGTCGGCGGCGCCACCATCAACGTACCCGAAGGAGAAGGCGCCGGAGCGGGCGCCAACCTGGGCGGCACGGGACTTCAGCAGTTGTCCTTCAACTGGTGGAACCTGGCGGTGCCGCTGATCGCGATCCTGGGATTGTTTGGACTCTCGCGCTTGCGCTTTGGGGTCTCGGCCGAGGAACTCAAGGCGATCGTCGAGGCGCAGAACCAGCCCGCGCCGCCACCTCCGCCGCGTCCCGCGGTGCGCGCGCCGGTCACCACTCAGGCTGCGGCCCCGGCACGCACCGTTTCGGCCGCGCCGCCGCCTTCGTCGTCGCCGATGGCGGCGCATGAGGCGCGACTCAGCCTGCTCGAAGCGATCGACCCGGTGCCCGCCGAATACAGCCTGTTCAAGGATGAGGTTTCGCTCGGGCGCGGCGAGGACAATGACGTGGTGATTCCGCACGCGAGCGTCTCGCGGGCGCACGCCCGCTTGATGCGCCGCAACGGAGTCTTCGAGCTGACCGACCTCAGCTCGACCAACGGAAGTTACGTCAACGAGCAGCCCGTGAACGGTTCGGTACGCGTCACCAGCGGCAATCAGGTGCGCCTGGGCGACGTGCGTTTCGTGCTGCGCTACTGAACGGCCGAGCAATATCGGCCGTGACGGCCCGGCACCTCAGGCCTCGTGTTCAGGCGCCGGATTTGCCAAGGGTCGATCCGTCCGTCATGCGGTATGATTGTGACCTGCCGCGTGGCAGGGTACCTGAAGGCCGCCTGAAGGC
>VFSW01016280.1_pt1 | contig 10154 bp, 20 predicted proteins | sample 5358111 | NCBI WGS metagenome assembly VFSW01 (sample SAMN11554181, study PRJNA540505) | mine drainage metagenome | isolation source: sediment from site ElyBrook_90M | place: USA: Ely Copper Mine, Vershire, VT | collected 2017
TAAACGAGCTCTTGATGTGCGCGACGCCGAAGGCGACGTTCTTGCGCTCCTTGCGACGGACCTTACGGGCGCCAGCGGGGGTGGGCTTAGCCATTACTTCGTAACCTTCTTCTTACCGGCGACGGTGCGCTTGGGTCCCTTGCGAGTGCGAGCGTTGGTACGGGTGCGCTGACCACGCACGGGCAGTCCCTTGCGGTGACGGACTCCCTGCAGGCAGTTGATTTCCATCTTGCGCTTGATGTCCTGGGCGACGTCACGACGGCGGTCACCCTCGACGGTGAGGTTCTGGTCGATGTAGGCGCGAAGCTTGTTCACGTCCGCTTCGCTCAGATCCTTCACGCGCGTCGACTCGTCCACACCAGTTTCGGCGCAAATCAGTTGAGCGGTGGTGGGTCCAATCCCAAAGATGTAAGTCAGGGAAATAACCGTCCGCTTTTCGCGGGGAATATCCACTCCGGCAATACGGGCCATGTTCTTCCTCTCCTAGCCCTGGCGCTGCTTGTGACGAGGGTTCTCGCAGATCACACGGACGTGACCGGCCCGGCGAATGACTTTGCACTTCTCACACATGGTCTTGACGCTGGCGCGAACCTTCATCTCGTTGCTCTTCTCGATCGTTCGGAACTGAGTTATTTGTACCGGTAGGTGATGCGTCCACGGGTCATGTCGTAGGGGGTAATCTCCACTTGCACCTTGTCTCCGGGCAGAATGCGAATGCGGTGCATGCGCATCTTGCCGGAACTGTGCGCGAGAACGGTGTAACCGTTCTCGAGTTCCACTCGGAACATCGCGTTGGGCAGTGGCTCTACGACGGTCCCTTCGACCGTGAACGCCTCTTCCTTGGACTTACTCAGGTTCCTTCTCCTTGTTGCGGTACTGCGACGCGGGGCACCGCTGTGGTCCCCACGGGTAACCCCCTTCAGGGTCGGCTGACCATTCTACCGAGAAAAAAGCGCGGAATGCAAAAGCGGTGCCTACGGGGGCCTTTGGGACTTTCGGCCATAGTGGGCGATCCGTCCGAAGAACCATGCTAGCAGCGTGACTGGTAACGACGTCCAGGAAGTTTTGAGCCGCGACGAGTGCGTACGACGCCTCGCGGCGGCCACGATGGCCCGCGTCCTTATCAGTGTGCGCTGCTTGCCGACCGCTCTACCGACGCGGGTGCGACTGGTGGACCACGATTTGGCCCTCCTCGACTCCGCTGACGTGGCGGTGGTCCAAGCGGCGCGTCGGCACGACGTTTTGACCGTCCAAGTCGACGGTCTCGACGACGGCCATCCCTGGTCGGTGGTTGCGTCGGGCATCTCCTCACTTGCCCCGCTCGACCCGGCCGCCCCCAGCCCGACCCACGACCACCGCCTTATTACACTGCCCCTGGCGGTGGTCGTGGGTCAACTTCACTAAACCTCCCCGTGTGGAACAGTGGGAGTGTGAGTTTTCACGAGATTGTCGACCCTCGTCGTCTTCACGCCCTCATTGAGGCAATGCTCCTCATCGAGGTGGAGGCACCGCTTCCCGACATCTTGACCCAGATCACACGAATGTCGGCCGAGTTGGTCGATGCCCCCTTCGGGGCTCTCGGTGTCCTTCATGGAGACGGCACCCGCCTGGCCGAGTTCATCACGGTGGGCGTCAGTGACGAGGAGCGTGACGCGATGGGTCCCTCCCCTACCGGCCACGGAGTACTGGGCCAAACCATCCGGGCTCGCCGACCAGTTCGAGTCGACGACCTGCGAGGTGACGACAACCCCAATTTGCCACCGGGCCACCCGCCGATGCACGCCTTCCTCGGTGTCCCGATCGTCACGCGCGACGGGCACGTGTGGGGCAATCTCTACGTCACGACCGGCGACCCCGGACGAAGCTTCTCCGAGGACGACGAGCGCCTCCTCGAGGCCTTCGGACGGGCCGCCGGTATCGTGATCGACCAAGCCAATCTGCGACGCACTCTGCGCGATCTCACCGTGGCCGAGGAGCGTGAACGACTCGCCCGTGACCTCCACGACACCGTGATCCAGCGTCTTTTCGGGGTCGGCCTCAGCCTCCAACTCGCCCTCCCCCAGTCCGAAGGTGACGTGGCTCGACGGATCGACTCGGCCCTCGAGGAACTGGACTCAACGATTCAAGAGATTCGGACCACCATCTTCGAAATCGACCACGACGCCACGTCGGGGGCCACTCTTCGCCAGCGCGCCGGAGCGCTCGTCGCCGAAGTGGACCAACGCTTAGGGCTGCGGGCCGGCTTCGAGATGAACTCCGCGGTCTCGGGCGCAGTCTCTGAACACGTGGCCGACCAGAGTGTGCTGGCCCTGAGAGAGATCCTCTCCAACGTCGTTCGCCACGCTCAAGCCAGTGATGTATCGGTCCACGTGGGCCTCGACGACGAAGACTTGGTGATCACCGTGAGTGACAACGGCGTCGGATTCACTCTCGAAGGGGGACCGGGACGGGGCCTGCGCAACCTACGAACCCGAGCCCAGGACCTCGGAGGGGAGTGCCGGGTCGAGAGTGCGGAGAACTATGGCACACTAGTGACTTGGCGAGTTCCGAAGGGGGCGTGATGATCCGGCTGGTTTTGGTCGACGATCACGAAATTGTCCGACGGGGACTACGCGAACTCCTTGAGGCTCACGACGGTCTCCGGGTCGTGGCCGAAGCGGGGATGGTCGGCGAGGCCCTCGATTTAGACCTCGCCGATGTTGACGTCGCCGTACTCGACGTCCGACTGCCCGATGGCTCGGGGGTGGACCTCTGTCGAAGCCTGCGCGAGGTGTACCCCTCGCTCGCCTGTCTCATGTTGACCTCCTTCGCCGATAGTGAAGCCCTGAGTGCGTCGGTGATCGCCGGCGCCCGGGGCTACGTTTTGAAGAACGTGCGCGGCGACGAGCTCGTGAGTGCAGTCCGTCGGGTCGCTCAAGGAGAGATGCTGTTGAGCGACGAGCAGGTCGAACGAGCGAAGGAACGACTTCGCCGACAGATCGCCGAGGATCTACGCCTCTCCAGTCTCAGCCCCCAAGAACGCAAGATTCTGGAGTTGTTGAGTGAGGGGATGACGAACCGAGAGATTGGCGAGACGATGTTTCTCGCCGAAAAAACAGTAAAAAACTACGTCTCCAACCTGCTCGCCAAACTGGGCTTCCAGCGTCGCACCGAGGCGGCCCTCTTCGCCCAACGCCAGATGGAGCGTCACCCCGACGGACTCTTCTAGAGAGTCAGAACTTCGGGTCCGTCGTCGAGTATGGCGATGGTGTGTTCAAAGTGCGCCGACAGGGAGCCGTCTTCGGTGAGCACACTCCACCCGTCGTCCAAGGTGTACGTTTCGGGCCCTCCCACGTTCACCATGGGCTCGACCGCGAAGACCATCCCGGACTTCAGAGTCGGACCGGGGCTACCCGGCCAGTAGTTAGGCACCTGGGGCTGCTCGTGCATCTCCGTGCCAATGGCGTGGCCCACGTACTCGGTGACGACGGAGAATCCGGCAGCCTCGGCGACGGTCTGAACGGCCCGACCGATTTCGTGGAGACGATTACCCACCGTCATCTGGTCCACTCCGGCCCACAACGAGCGCTCCGTGACCTCGAGGAGTCGACGGGCGTCGGGAGAAATCTCCCCCACTCCCGCCGTGTACGCGGCGTCGCCGTGGTAGCCCTCAATAATTGCCCCGCAGTCGACCGAGATAATGTCACCCTCTTCGAGGACGTACTCACCGGGAATTCCGTGCACAATCATGTCGTTCGGACTGGTGCAGATCACCGCGGGGAACCCGTGATACCCGAGAAAGTTAGAACGAGCCCCGCGCTTTTCGAGGACGGCGGCAGCTACTTCGTTGAGGTACGCCGTGGTGATACCGGGTCGCAGAACAGCGCGGGTCGCCTCGTGCATCTCCGCCACGACCTTGCCGGCCCGGCGCATCTTCGCGATCTCGTCCTTCGAACGTCTCACGTCAGGTCCCGGGACTTCAAGACTTCCACGAGATCAGCCGTCACCTCGTCGGGCGATCGAGAACCGTCGACGGTCACCACGAGACCACGTCGCTCGTAAAACTCCTTCAGGGGAGCGGTGTCGCGTTCGTAGGTGTCGAGTCGGCGGGCGATGGCGTCGGGAAAGTCGTCGGGCCGCTGAATGACGTCACCCCCGCAACGTTCGCAGGTTCCCGAAATGGCCGCGACGTCGGTGTCCTTATAGATCGCACCGCACTCCTGGCACACTCGGCGCGACGAGAGACGTTCGATGACCAGTTCCGAGGAGACTTCGAGGTCAATCACCACTTTGATGCCGTCCTCGCCGAGAAAGGTGTCGAGTGCCTCGGCCTGTCCCGGAGTGCGCGGAAAACCGTCCAATAGAGCCCCGCGAAGGGCGTCGGTCTGAACGAAGCGTTCCTCGACGAGTCGATTCACGAGGTCGTCCGACACGAGATTGCCGGCGGCGAGGACGGACTCGACCTCGAGACCGAGCGGCGTGCGCTCTCGCACCGCGGCCCTCAGAATGTCCCCCGTGGAGACGTGGGGAATACCGAGGTTCTCCGACAGCCGGTCACACTGGGTGCCTTTTCCGGCCCCCTGTTTGCCGAGCACGACGACGATCGCGCGACCCGCCATCGCTTACTTCAAGAACCCTTCGTAGTTGCGCATCATCAACTGCGAATCAATCTGTTGCATGGTCTGAAGAGCCACACCGACCGCAATCAACAACGTGGTGCCGTAGTAGGGGAATCGGTTGATATTCCAAATCGACATCAAAATCGACGGCACCACCGCGACTGACGCGAGGAACGTTGCCCCCACCACCGTGATACGACTCAGCAAACGAGAGAAGTAGCGCTCCGTGGGCGCCCCCGGACGAATACCCGGGACGAATCCACCCTGTTGACGGAGCAACTCACTCTGCTGGTGCGGCTCGAAGGCGATGTAGACGTAGAAGAAGGTGAAGGCGAAAATCAACACGAAGTCGGCCACGATGTAGAGCAGATTCGTCGGTTGAAGTGTCGTGTTCACGAAGTTGGTGAAGCCGGCCGAAGGGATGATGTTCGATAAGAGCACCGGGAGATAAAGAACGGACGAGGCGAAGATGATCGGAATCACGCCGGAGTGGTTCACCTTGATCGGAATGTAGGTGGAGTTTCCACCCATCTCCCGTCGTCCCACCACGCGCCGAGCGAAGGTGACCGGAATCCTCCGCTGACCGTTGTCCATGAACACGATAAAGAACAAGAGTCCGACCGAGATGACCAGGATCGTGAAGAACTTGTAGGGCCCTCCCTCTTCCCAGACCACGCGACCTCCGGTGGGTAGACCGGCGACGACGTTCGCAAAGATGAGGATGCTCATGCCTTGACCTATGCCGCGCTGGGTGATCAGCTCGGCGAGCCACATCACGAACGCCGTACCGGCGGTCATGATCAGCACCATGAAGAGCGCCAACCAGAGGTTGAACTTCGGAATCAGGTCGATTGTGAACCCGAGCAGGGCGGAGTCGTGTCCGTGGAAGGCGTAGACGAGACCGGTGGACTGCAGAAGCGCCAGGGCAATCGTCAAATACCGCGTCGTCTGAGTGATCTTGGCTTGGCCCTCCGGGCCCCCGTCTTGCCACTGGGTCAACCGAGGAATAACTCCCGTCAGCAACTGAATGACGATGGAACTGGTGATGTAGGGCATCACTCCGAGTCCGAAGACCGCGAGCCTCGTCAGCGCTCCACCCGAAAAGAGATTCAAGAACCCGAGAACGCCGCTGGAACCAGCCTTCGACTGCAGTGCCTGGATCTGCGTCCAGCTCACTCCGGGAATCGGTACATTCGCCCCGAGCTGGTAGAGGGCCACCACGAGCAGCGTGAAGAGCACCTTATTACGCAGGTCGGGGACCCGCAGGATGTTGGCGAGACGGCGCAGCACCGGGGCCTACCGGTTCTGGTGCTGGTTACCCGCCGCCGGCGGACGCACGGCGAAGGGCTTGTCGAGAATGGTCACCGAACCGCCCGCGGACTCAATGGCCTCTCGGGCACTCTGCGAGAACCCGTGGGCCGCCACCGACACCGCACCGGCCAACTCACCGCGACCGAGCACCTTCACCAGGTCGCCGCGACGGGCCAATCCCTGCTCGACGAAGACGTCGAGGGTCACTTCGCTTACGCCCAGTCGAGCGATAGCGTCCAAGTTCACCGGGGTGTACTCAACGCGGAAGGGGTTGGTGAACCCCTTCAACTTCGGAATGCGTTGCAGGAGGGGCAACTGCCCACCCTCGAAGCCGGCCGGGATCTGACGCCGAGCCTTCTGTCCCTTGGTACCGCGTCCGGCGGTCTTACCGCCCTTACCCGCGATACCACGACCGACGATTTTACGTCGGTGGGTCGAACCTTCGGGAGACGTTAAGTCGTGGAGTTTCATTCACTCACCTCTTCCACAGTAATTAGGTGGGGTACTCGCGCGATCATCCCGTGGATCTCGGGACGGTCGGGGAGAACGTTGGACTGCCCGATCCCCCGCAGCCCGAGCGCCCGCAGCGTACCGCGGTGCTTGGGCTTCGTAGCGATTGAGGAACGAATCTGGGTCACCTTGAGCGCCATCTCACGCCTCCGTCTTGAATAGATCGGCCTCGCGCTGACGCTCGCGGTAGGCCCGCAGCGTGCCCGAAGGAATGACCTGGTCGGCCGGACGGTCGCGCAGACGCGCAATGTCCTCGGGACGACGAATCTGCTTCAGAGCGTCGATGGTGGCGTGAGCCACGTTGATACCGTTCGACGAGCCTAGAGACTTGGCGACAATGTCCTTCACGCCGGCCATCTCCAAGATGGCGCGAGCGGCTCCACCGGCGATGACGCCAGTACCCGGAGCTGCCGGCTTCATCAGCACTCGTCCGGCGCCCGCCTCCCCGATAACCGGGTAGACGATGGTCGATCCAGCCAGCGGTACTTCGAAGAGGTTCTTGCGAGCCTCCTCGATGCCCTTCTGAACTGCCAGCCCGGCCTCCTTGGCCTTGCCGTAGCCCAGGCCGACTCGCCCGTTGCCGTCACCGATCACCATCAGGGCGGTGAAGGAGAACCGACGTCCACCCTTCACAACCTTCGACACGCGATTCACCTTGATGGTGCGCTCTTCGAACTGCTCGAGATCACTCATTAGAACTCCAATCCGCCCGCGCGCAGCGCGTCGGCGAAGGCCGCCACGCGGCCGTGGTAGTCGTAACCACCCCGGTCGAACACGACCGTGGTGATGTGGGCCTCCGCGCAACGCTGAGCGAGCGCTTCGGCAACCTTCTTCGCCCCCTCGATGTTTCCTCCGGTCACCGCCAGCGCCTTCTCCGTAGAAGAGGCGGCCGCCAGGGTGCGTCCGTTGAGGTCATCGATGATTTGGGCCGAAATGTGCTTCGCCGTGCGGCTCACGGCCACGCGGGGGCGCTCGGGCGTGCCCGAGAGCTTGCGCCGAATGCGCGCGTGTCGACGCTGGCGCAGTTCACGAGTTGTACGAGGCATTACTTCGCCGCCTTTCCGGCCTTGCGCAGCACGCGCTCGCCGAGGTAGCGCACACCCTTGCCCTTGTAGGGCTCGGGCTTGCGAATCTTGCGGATGTTCGCCGCCACCTGACCCACGACCTCCTTGTCGGGACCCTTCACCACGATACGAGTGGGTGAGGGCACCTCGAAGGTGACGCCGTCGGGGGCGTTGAACTTCACGGGGTGAGAGAAGCCGAGGGCCAAGTCAATGGAACTCGGACCGGCGGAGGCGGCGCGGTAACCCACGCCGATGATCTCCAACTCCTTCGACCAACCGTTAGTGACACCGGTCACCATGTTGGCGACGAGGGTCCGGGTCAGTCCGTGGAGGCTCTTGAGAGACGTGGTCTCGGCCGCACGGACCACGGTCAGCACATCACCCTCCTGGTGGAGAGTGATGCCCTCAGGAAGACGACGGGTCATGGACGCGCTCGGTCCCTCGACGGTCACGTCGAGTCCGGCCACACTCACGGTGACCCCGGCGGGGACAGTAATCGGGTTACGACCGATGCGAGACATCAGCACACCTCCGTTGAGAGACGCGAGTTACCAGACATAGCAAAGCACCTCGCCACCGAGCTTCGCCTTGCGGGCCTCCCGGTCGGTCATGAGCCCGTGACTGGTGGATACCACCGCCACGCCCACGCCGCCGAGAACCTTGGGCATCTCGCTCGACTTCTTGTAGATACGCAGACCGGGCTTCGACACTCGCTTGATTCCAGCGATGGTCTTCTTACGGTCCTCGGAGTACTTCAGGGTTATTTCCAGGGTGTCGCCCGGCTTGCCGTCCGCCTTCGTCACGCGGAACCCCGAAATGAAGCCCTCCCTCTCCAGCACGTGGGCCAGGGAGACCTTCAACTTCGAGCTCGGCATCGCGACACTGTCGAACATGGCGGCGTTCGCGTTGCGAATGCGCGTCAGCATGTCGGCGATCGGGTCAGTCATTGTCATCGCGTACCTCCTACCAGCTCGCCTTGGTCACACCGGGGACTTCACCGGCGTGGACCATCTGGCGCAGGCAAATACGGCACAGGCCGAACTTGCGGTAAACGGAACGGGGACGCCCACAACGCTCGCAGCGTGTGTAGGCGCGCGTGGAGAACTTCGGCGTCGCCTGCTGCTTGATTCGAAGAGACTTCTTCGCCATGCTTATCGATTCTCCTGCTTGAAGGGGAAGCCGAAGGCCCGCAGGAACGCACGTCCCTGTTCGTCGGTCTCGGCCGTCGTGACAATCGTGATGTCGAACCCACGGGGGCTGTCGACCTTGTCGTAGTCAATCTCGGGGAAGATCAATTGATCGTTCACACCGAAGGTGTAGTTGCCGTGTCCGTCGAAGGACTTCGCTGACAACCCTCGAAAGTCACGGATTCGCGGAATCGAGAGGGAGAGCAGTCGGTCAAAGAACTCCCAGGCACGGTCACCGCGCAGAGTCACCTTGGCACCGATGGGTTGACCCTCGCGCAACTTGAAACTCGAAATCGACTTGCGAGCTCTGGTCACGATCGGCTTCTGACCGGTGATCAGCTCCAGGTCGCGCTGGGCGCCGTCGAGCAGAGAGGCCTGCTGAGTGGCGCGCCCCACACCAGCGTTCACCACGATCTTCTCCAACCGGGGAACCTGCATGATGTTGTCGAGATCGAGCTGGTCCTTGAGCGCGGCACGCACTTCGTTGTCGAAACGAACCTTCAGCCGCGGACGGGTAGTCGTGGTCACAGCGTCCCTCCACACTTCCGGCAGACGCGCACCTTGGCGCCGTCAGCCACCTTGAAACCGGCTCGCGCCGGACCCTTGTGCCCACCGCACCAGAGCGCCACGTTGGAGGCGTGCATCGGCATCACTTTGTCGATGATTCCCGCCTGCAGTAACTCACCCTGCTGCTTGGTGTGGCGCTTTGCGATGTTCAAACCCTCGAGAATCACCTTGTTCTCCCGGGGCATCGCCTCTTCGACGCGGGCCCGCTCACCGCGGAACTTGCCCGCGATGACGAGGACTTCGTCACCCTTGTGAATCTTCATCACAGCACCTCCGGCGCCAGAGAAATGATGCGCATGAACTTCTTGTCACGCAACTCGCGTCCCACCGGCCCAAAGATTCGGGTACCGCGGGGCTGAAGCTGGTCGTTGATAATCACGGCCGCATTGTCGTCGAATTTGATGTAGGAGCCGTCGGGACGACGCTTCTCCTTGGCGGTGCGAACGACGACGCAGCGAACCACGTCACCCTTCTTCACCGTGGCCCCCGGGATGGCGTCCTTCACCGTTCCGATGAAGACGTCGCCAATGGAGGCGTAGCGGCGGCGTGATCCCCCGAGCACACGGATGCACAGCACCTCGCGGGCTCCGGAGTTGTCCGCCACCTTGAGGCGAGACTCTTGCTGAATCATCGGGCACGCTCCAGCACTTCGGTCAAGCGCCAGCGCTTGAGCTTGGAGAGCGGTCGGGTCTCTTGGACCCGAACGCGGTCACCCACCTTGGCCTCGTTGCCAGCGTCGTGCACGTAGAGCTTCTTCGTGCGCTGAACGGTCTTGCCGTAACGGGCGTGACTCACGCGCTCATTCACGGCTACGACGAGGGTCTGGTCCATCTTGTCCGAGACGACAATGCCCTCGCGCACTTTGCGCGGGTTCGGACGCTCGACCTCGTTGATCGCGTCACTCATGACTACTCACC
>VFSW01016281.1_pt1 | contig 10154 bp, 8 predicted proteins | sample 5358111 | NCBI WGS metagenome assembly VFSW01 (sample SAMN11554181, study PRJNA540505) | mine drainage metagenome | isolation source: sediment from site ElyBrook_90M | place: USA: Ely Copper Mine, Vershire, VT | collected 2017
TGATCGTTCTCGATACCAATGTCGTTTCCGAGGCGATGAAGCCCGAGCCGCATCCTGCTGTGCAGGCTTGGCTGAACGATCAAGTTGCCGAAACGCTGTATCTGTCCAGCGTAACATTGGCTGAGCTGCTGTTTGGCATCGGGGTTCTCCCGGCCGGCAAGCGCAAAGATAGGCTAGCACAGGCCCTTGACGGTCTGATGGGGCTGTTCAGGGATCGGGTGCTTCCATTCGACACTGATGCGGCACGGCGTTATGCCGGGCTAGCGGTGGCTGCCAGGATCGCTGGTCGAGGATTTCCCACACCAGACGGCCACATTGCCGCGATCGCAGTCTCGCGCGGGTTTATTGTGGCATCACGCAATACGGCTCCCTATAGAGCCACCAGCGTTCCTGTTATTGATCCGTGGGAAGTTTGACGGAGCGGAAATTTCCCCCGGAAATCATTTAGAATAGCCCTTTTTGTGGTTAACATATTAAGGACCCCACCCGTGATTTTAGTGACAGGCGCTGCAGGTTTTATTGGCTCTAATTTTGTACTGGACTGGCTGGCCCACGGCGATGAGGGGGTGGTCAACCTGGACAAGTTGACCTATGCCGGGAATCTGGAGAACCTGGCCAGCCTGGAAGGGGATGCTCGACATAGCTTTGTGCAGGGTGATATCGGTGATCGCACTCTGGTGGCGGCTTTGCTTGAGCGCTACCAGCCCCGGGCAGTGGTGAATTTTGCTGCCGAATCCCATGTGGATCGGTCGATCCATGGTCCGGAGGATTTCATCCAGACCAATGTCGTCGGTACTTTTCATCTGCTGGAAGCGGTGCGTGCCTATTGGAATGGATTGACGGGGGAGGGCAAATCCGCTTTCCGGTTTCTTCATGTTTCCACCGATGAAGTGTACGGTTCCCTGGGCAAGGATGACCCTGCTTTTTCTGAAACGCACCGCTACGAGCCGAACAGTCCCTATTCTGCCTCCAAGGCGGCTTCGGATCACCTCGTGCGGGCCTATCATCACACCTACGGCTTGCCGGTGCTGACCACCAACTGTTCCAACAATTACGGTCCGTATCACTTCCCCGAAAAACTCATTCCCCTGATGATCGTCAATGCCCTGGCAGGGAAGCCATTGCCGGTGTACGGCGATGGCCAGCAGATACGCGACTGGTTGTATGTCAAAGATCATTGCAGTGCCATACGCTGCGTACTGGCAAAGGGCCGCTTGGGCGAGGTATACAACATTGGCGGCTGGAATGAAAAGGCCAACCTCGACATCGTACGTACGGTATGCGGCCTGCTGGATGAACTGCGTCCCCGCGCAGGGGGCAGGTCTTATGGGGAGCAGATCACTTTCGTCACGGACCGTCCCGGCCATGACCGGCGCTATGCCATCGATGCGCGCAAGATCGAGCGCGAATTGGGCTGGAAACCTGCAGAGACTTTCGAGACGGGTATCCGCAAGACGGTGCAGTGGTATTTGGACAATCAATCCTGGGTGAATCACGTGCTGTCGGGCAGTTATCGGCAGTGGGTCGAACAGAACTATGCAGGGCGGGGCTGATGAAAATTCTTTTGTTCGGTAAGAATGGTCAGGTGGGGTGGGAGTTGCAGCGCAGTCTGGCTCCACTGGGGGAAGTGATCGCTCTGGATTCCGATGCCCAGGATTTTTGCGGTAATTTCACCGATCTGGCGGGTATCGCTGCGACGGTGCGCAGCGTGGCGCCGGACATCATTGTCAATGCGGCCGCCCATACGGCGGTGGACAAGGCAGAGAGCGAGCCGGAACTGGCGCGCCTCATCAATGCCCAGGCCGTGGCCGTACTGGCCCAGGAAGCGGCAAGGTCCGGTGCCTGGCTGGTGCATTACTCCACCGATTATGTGTTTGATGGCGGTGGTGACACCCCTTGGGTGGAAACCGATCCCACCGGTCCGTTGAGCGTGTATGGCGCGACCAAAAGGGAAGGGGAACAGGCCATCCAGCACTCTGGCTGCAAGCACCTCGTTTTCCGGACCAGCTGGGTGTATGGCGCGCGCGGCGGGAACTTTGCCAAAACCATGTTGCGTCTGGGTCAGGAGCGTGATGCCCTGAAGGTCATCGATGATCAGATCGGCGCCCCCACTGGCGCGGATTTGCTGGCGGATGTCACCGCTCAGGCCATCCGTTTGGCGCGACAGCAGGAAGCTTTGTCCGGGCTGTATCATCTGGCGGCGAGGGGTGAAACTTCCTGGCATGGGTACGCCAGTTTTGTGCTGGATTTTGCCCGTCACGCCGGGGTGCCCATCAAAGCATCCCGGATCGAGGCGGTGCCGACCAGCGCTTTCCCGACGCCGGCCCAAAGACCGTTCAACTCGCGGCTGAATACCCTCAGGTTGAGAAGCGCTTTTGACCTGCATTTGCCCCATTGGCAAGGGGGAGTGGAGCGTATGCTGACAGAAATTCTGGAGAAATAACATGATGGGCCAACGCAAAGGCATCATTCTCGCAGGAGGGTCGGGCACGCGCCTGCACCCGGTGACTCTGGCAGTCTCCAAGCAATTGCTGCCGGTGTACGACAAGCCGATGATTTATTACCCGCTGTCCACGCTGATGCTGGCGGGGATCAGGGACATTCTGATCATTTCCACCCCCCAGGACACGCCGCGTTTTGCCCAATTGCTGGGGGATGGTAGCCACTGGGGAATGAACTTGCAGTATGCCGTTCAGCCTTCTCCGGACGGGTTGGCCCAGGCGTTCATCATTGGCCGGGAGTTCATTGGTCAAGACACCTCGGCCTTGGTATTGGGCGACAATATTTTCTACGGCCACGATTTCCACAGCCAACTGACCCATGCAGCAGAGCGCCTGGAGGGGGCTTCGGTATTTGCCTACCATGTGCGTGACCCGGAACGCTATGGGGTAGTGGAGTTCAACCAGAGGGGGCAGGCCATTTCCCTGGAGGAAAAACCCCTGAAGCCGAAGTCCAGCTTCGCCGTCACCGGCCTGTATTTTTACGACAATACGGTGCTGGATATGGCCGCCGAACTCAAGCCATCGCCCCGGGGGGAACTGGAAATCACCGACATCAACCGGCTCTATCTCGAGCAGGGCCGGTTGTCGGTGGAGACCATGGGACGCGGGTTTGCCTGGCTGGATACGGGTACCCACGAATCGCTGCTGGAAGCCAGCCACTTCATTCAAACCATTGAACATCGCCAGGGACTGAAGATCGCCTGTCCGGAAGAGATTGCCTTCAGCAAAGGTTTCATCGATGCCGTACAGCTGCAAAAACTGGCCACCCCCCTGCTCAAGAGCGGTTATGGCGCGTATCTGATGCAGGTTCTCCGAGAGAAGGGAGTGTTGGCAAAATGATGAAAGCGATTGCCACTGTCATACCAGATCTGTTGATCCTTGAGCCACGCGTGTTCGGGGATGACCGAGGGTATTTCTACGAAAGCTTTAACCGGAAAAAGTTTTTCGGTGTGACGGGGCGCGATGTGGAATTCGTCCAGGACAATCACTCCCGCTCGGTCAAGGGGGTATTGCGTGGTCTGCACTATCAGATTCAGCATCCCCAAGGCAAACTGGTGCGCGTGGTACAGGGTGCGGTGCTGGATGTGGCGGTGGACATCCGCAGAAATTCACCGACCTTTGGCCAGCATGTGGCGCAGGAACTGTCTGCCGAGAACAAACGCATGTTCTGGATTCCGGAAGGTTTCGCCCATGGGTTCCTGGTATTGTCGGACACCGCCGAGTTTCTCTACAAAACCACCGATTACTGGATGCCGGAATTTGAACGGTGCATACGCTGGGATGATGCTGAAATAGGTATCTCCTGGCCGCTGATGGACGCGCCTTTGGTGTCTGCAAAAGATAAAGCCGGGGCAAAACTGGTGGATGCAGAACTGTTTGAAAATGTTTTGACCTGATTTTCGACGGGGAACGCGGGGTCAAGAAACCGGGCGGGCCTGCGTTGCGCCTTCTGACCCTGATCCAGAAAAAAGGGCTTCTCGCCATCGCTTGATACTTTTGCGGAAAAACGGGACAGACGACGTATGCATTTTGTCCTGAGTTATTGAGAGCAAGCGTCTCACAGGCGCAGGCTTTGGCAGTACTCTGCAAGATCCCAGCGCGGGTGAATGGTGAATCCCGGAGTTGGCGAGGCTTTCAGGCGGGAGAGGAATTCCGGGGATTGCAGATGGCACCATCCGGCGTAGGCGATCATGGCTCCATTGTCGGTGCACAGCGCGGAGGGGGGGAACGAGACGCGAAAGCCTAGAGGGCTCAGGGTATGTGCCAAAGTACGGCGCAGGGTGCGGTTGGCCCCCACACCACCGGCCACGACCAATTGTGAGTAGCCGGTGTGTTCCAGAGCACGTTGGGCCTTATGCACCAGCACCTGAACCACGGCTTGTTCAAAGGAGGCCGCGATATCGGCGTAATCTTCTACCTGCTGTGCCCGTACCAGTTGGGCTACGGCAGTTTTGAGACCGCTGAAGCTGAGTTGCAGGTCGCCGCTGTGCAGCAGTGGACGCGGCAGTTTGAAGCGTTCCGGGCGTCCTTGCTCGGCCAACTGGGCCAGGGCAGGGCCTCCGGGGTAGGGCAAGCCGAGGAGTTGGGCGGTTTTGTCAAAAGCTTCTCCCGCCGCATCGTCCACGGATTCGCCAAGGAGGCGGTAGTGACCCAGGGAATCGATGGCCATGAACTGACTGTGCCCACCGGAAACCAGCAAGGCCACGAAGGGGTAATCGGGAGGATCGTCTCCAAGTAGTGGCGACAGCAAGTGGCCCTCTAGGTGGTGGACCGGAAAGGCGGGAATATTCTCTGCGGTGGCCAATGCGGTAGCTACGGAAGCGCCCACCAGCAAGGCACCTGCCAATCCCGGGCCGGCGGTATAGGCGATGGCATCGAGTTGGGACAGGGTGGTGTGAGCCTGGACCAGGGTTTGCTCGATCAGGGGAACCAGATAGCGGATATGGTCTCGCGAGGCCAATTCGGGAACCACGCCACCATACGCCGCATGGAGCGCCACCTGGGAGTGCAGGGATTCGGCCATCAATCCCTGGGTGCTGTCATACACGGCCACTCCGGTTTCATCGCAGGAAGTTTCGATTCCAAGAATTCTCATGGCAGGGTGTCCGCAGCTCGGCTAAGGTGGCAGAATTTTAACAGTTTCGTGGGTGCAAGGCGCCTCCGAGAACCGCTGGCGAAGATCGCGATACTGCAGGGGCCGTTAAACCAGTTTCACTCAAATGGGTTTTTTGTTTCCACACCAGTTCCACGAAAGTCGTCAACATTACGTGTCACAACCACCAAATCATGAATGAGCGCAATCGCGGCAATCTGTTTGTCTATGGGGTGTTCCGGGTGTGGGGACATCAATCGACCCCAAACTTGAGCGCACTCGGCATCAAAGGTCAGAATTTTATCGGCATAATCAGACACCACCAAATCAAGCCATTTTTCAAGTTTCCTGGTGTGCTGCAGATCACCGCGATGACGAATGTTCTCTAAACCACGCCGAATTTCGCCTATCGTTTGTGCAGAGAGATAGAGGTTTTCGGGTGCTATTGCCTGGAAAAATTTCTGAACGCCTGAGTTCGCCTTTTTCCCTTTACGAGCTTCACTGATAACATTGGTATCGACCAAGTACACGGGTTAGGCATTCCGAAAATTGAAGTCTGTGTCTTCACCGACATTGGGCATGCTGGATAACACCTCGGCAACCGTGCGCCGTTTTGGACGCTGCAAAACCATGCGCAAAATTTCGCGATGTTCTGCTTCTGCGCTCCTTCCGTGGGATGCAGCGAGCTGCTTCAGCGCAAGTGCAACCTCTTCATCAACATTGCGAACAACCAAGTTAGTAGCCATTTCCCGTTCCTTGCCATGCAATCAATGATTGCATTTTACGGGGGAAATGATGGAATTGCAATGTAACAGTGATGATTCTGATCTCGCCAATCTTAAAAATAATGTCGTTATTCTGGCACCAGGTATGCGTTGTTGGCAGTGTGAACCAGCCGTTTACCGGAGTACCTGCAAATCAGGAAGGGCACTCATCACACTGTGGCTCCCTACTTCCATGGCTTCACTCCCGCGATGAAATTCGAAAAACCCGATATGGCCCACCTTGGGGGTAATGAGCACATCGGCCGGATCTCCCGCCAAACGTCCACGAGCAATTCGTAGTTGCATGATATTAATGCTGTTGTTAAGGATTTCCCGGAGCGAGGGTTTGGTCATGTCAGAACGGGTCCAGGGTTGAAGCAGGTCCGTGTTCAGGTCCACGGCAATGACGAACTCTGCCCCCATGGCGCGCGCCAGCGATACCGGAACGGGATTGACCAAACCTCCGTCCACCAGATACTTTTCGTCACGCAGCACCGGGGTAAACAATGCCGGGAAAGCGATGGAGGCTCTCATGGCCTGTATCGCAGATCCTTCGCGCAGCCAGACCTCCATTCCTGAGTGCAAACAGGTGGCCACCGCCCCATAGGGCACCGCCAATTGTTCGATGGGGCGATCGACGAAATGGGCCCGAAAGTACTCGATCAATTTGTCGCCCTTGAGCACTCCTCCATTCCAGCTGACATCCAGCAATGAAAAAATATTTCTCACCTTGATGTCCACTAACCATTGCTCAAACCGCTCCAGTTCTCCGGCCGCATACACTACCCCCACCAACGCACCAATGGAGGTGCCACACACCACATCAGGATGAATTCCCGCCGCTTCAAGGGCTTTGATTACCCCCACATGAGCCCAACCCCGGGCTCCACCTCCTCCCAGTACCAGGCCAATTCTGGGCTTTTTCGGAACCGCAGAGGTTGATTCCTGGGTCGATTTGGTTTCGGGTCTCTTCATAAAACGCATTCCCTGTTTCCTTTCGTTAGGTACAGTGGGACAGGATAGTCTTTCTCAATCCAATAGGTTCCGGTATGTCAGTGCCAGATCTATGGTGATACCCCGAATTTATCATGAACACCCCGGTATGGCGATGTGTCTTTCCCGAGGGGTAAAATGAGTTAATATCCTTTTGTGATTTCATGGGGTTTGAACAGCTAAGGAATCGTCCAATTCCAGGTCGGCCATGGTCACCAGAACGTCAGGATTGCGTTGGGTTTGGTGAAATTGGCCCATTTTGGGGGCTTGAATATATTGGTGAACTGGGAATGAGGGAGCTGGCGCAGTGAAGCGCGGTGACAGTCTGACTTGGCATTGCTCTTCTGAACAGAGGGGGGCGGTCTTCGAAGGATTTCGGGACAGGCAGTCCGGACCGTCCTGGAGGCGGATCGGGTCCCTTGGGCGGGGGATGACCCTGCCAGCGCTGCTGGCCTTTCTGACCGTTTCCGGGCAGGTTCAAGCCTCTCCATGGGGTGGGCAGGTGGTGTCCGGCGCCGGAACCATTTCCCACAGTGGGGTGGTCACGACCATTACCCAATCGAGTCAGAATCTCTCTTTGAACTGGCAAGGATTCAATATTGCCGGCAATGAGACGGTGAGTTTTCTTCAGCCTTCGGCCACTGCTGTAGCGGTGAACCGGATCCTGGGCTCCAATCCTACCCATATCTTTGGGCATCTCGATGCCAACGGCGAAGTCTATCTGATCAATCCCAATGGGATAGTGTTTGGCCGAGGGGCCCAGGTGAATGTGGGAGGGTTGGTGGCCTCTACCCTCGACTTCAATGATGCCGATCTGACGGGCTCCACCCGCTCCTTTTCCGGGAATGGGGCAGGAAACATCCTCAATCAGGGGAGTATCTCGGCTGCCAATGGGGGGTTTGTGGCATTTATCGGCCCCTCGACAAGCAATCAGGGCAGCATCAAAGCTTCCCAGGGTACCGTTGGCCTGGGAGCAGGGAGCGCAGTTACCCTCACCTTTTCCGGGAATACCCTGGTCAGCTTGCAAGTAGACCAGAGCACCCTCCATAGCCTGGCGCAGAATGGTAATCTGATTCAGGTGGACGGAGGTCAGGTGATTCTGAGCGCTGGCGCCAGAAATCTCCTCTTGGCGGGGGTGGTGAATAACACCGGCATTATTGAAGCCCAACGTGTGAACCAGAGGGGGGGGGTGATTCGCCTGGAAGGAGGCGATATCATCCAGACCGGAACGCTGGATGCCTCAGGAACGACGGGGGGTACCATCCATATCTCTGGGCGCGCCATTCTGGATGGGGGCACGGCCAATGCCAACGGCAGCACCGGTCCTGGTGGCAGTATTGCCTACCGTGCGACCGATGCCATCGAGCAGACGGCCAGCGCAGATCTGAGCGCCAACAGTGTGGCCAGTACCGGCGGTACGGTGCAACTCCAGGGGGCAAACAGTCTGTTCAGTTCGGGGCACTTGTCGGCCACCGGGCGTCAGGGAGGTACGCTGGATGTGCTCGGCGGGCATGTGACTCTGGCTGCGGCAACTCTGGATGCTTCTGGCGTGACACAAGGAGGATGGGTTCGCGTAGGCGGGGATTTCCATGGGGCCAACCCGGATATTGCCAATGCACAGACCACGACGGTGAACGGCGCAAGCACCCTGCGGGCCGATGGGGGACACGGCAAGGTGGTTCTATGGTCGAATCGGCAAACCGATTTTTATGGCAGCATCCGTGCCCGTCAGGCCGGTTCGGTGGAAATTTCGAGTCAGGGCGAACTGAATTATGCGGGTACCGTCGATACGGGCAAGGGGGGAGCGTTGCTGCTTGACCCCGCCAATCTGGTCATTTCCTCGACAGCAGGACCAGCGGCCTTTGCGCTGAATGACCCTCATGCTGCAGCAGGAAACTACTTCGGCAGCAAAACCGTGGTGTTGGGGAGTACTGTGGGTGGGGTATTCACGCCCAATGGAAATGTCGCAGTGACCAGTCCTGACGACAGCCTCTTCGCCAGCTATTCCGGCGCGGTGTATGTGTTCAACAGCAGTACGGGATCCCTGATTTCGACCTTGACCGGAAGCCAGGCCAGCGACTATGTGGGTTATGGTGGGGTCAGCTCGCTCACCAATGGCAATTTCGTGGTGACCAGCTCCAACTGGGCCAATGGTGCGGCCAGGAATGCCGGGGCGGTGACCTGGGGGAATGGCCTGACGGGCATTACTGGCGCGGTGTCCGCCAGTAACAGTCTGGTGGGGAGTCAGACCAATGACTATGTAGGTCTCAACGGGGTGACCGCACTCACCAACGGCAATTATGTGGTGGCCAGTGCCCATTGGGCCAATGGGGCGACTTCCAATACCGGGGCAGCGACCTGGGGAAGCGGAACAATGGGCATCACCGGTGCGGTGTCCACCAGCAATAGTCTGGTGGGGAGCCAGACCAATGATTACGTCGGGTTCAACGGAACCACGGCGCTTTCCAACGGCAATTTCGTGGTGGTGAGCCCTTACTGGGCCAATGGATATGCGGGCAATGCCGGGGCGGTGACCTGGGGAAGCGGAACAACGGGCATCGTCGGAGCGGTGTCCACCAGCAATAGTCTGGTGGGCAGTCAGACCAATGACTTCGTGGGTTACAACGGAGTGACGGCACTCACCAATGGCAATTTCGTAGTGGCCAGTTCTCAATGGGCCAATGGCTCTATCCCGAATGTCGGAGCCGTGACCTGGGGCAATGGGGCGACGGGTTCCGCTGGAGCGGTGTCCATCAGCAATAGTCTGGTGGGAAGCCAGACGGGCGACTTTGTGGGAATCGGTGGGGTGACTGCGCTCACCAATGGGAATTTTGTGGCGGTGAGTTCTGACTGGGCCAATGGTTTGACCGCGAATGCCGGGGCAGTGACCTGGGGGAATGGAGGGACTGGGCTCACTGGGGCGGTGTCCACCAGTAACAGTCTGGTGGGGAGTCAGACCAGCGACTTTGTGGGTCTCAATGGGGTGACGGCCCTGACCAATGGCAATTATGTGGTGGCCAGTTCCCACTGGGCCAACAGTATCGTTACCAATGCCGGGGCGGTGACCTGGGGAAGCGGAACCACGGGACTCACTGGGGCGGTGTCCACCAGCAACAGTCTGGTAGGGAGCCAGACCAATGATTTTGTGGGTGCCAATGGGGTGACGGCGCTGACCAATGGCAATTATGTGGTAGCCAGTGCCAACTGGGCCAACGGCAGCGCTACCAATGCTGGCGCGGTGACCTGGGGAAGTGGGGCAACGGGTTTTACCGGAGCAGTATCCACCAGCAACAGTCTGGTGGG
>VFSW01016282.1_pt1 | contig 10154 bp, 6 predicted proteins | sample 5358111 | NCBI WGS metagenome assembly VFSW01 (sample SAMN11554181, study PRJNA540505) | mine drainage metagenome | isolation source: sediment from site ElyBrook_90M | place: USA: Ely Copper Mine, Vershire, VT | collected 2017
CCGGCTCGGCCTCCGGCGCGCCCGACGACAAAGGCCCGCCCTCGCGGGGGGCGCGGCCACCAACGGGATCGCCGTTGCCCAAGGCGCGGTGGGGCCAGCGGTAGGGGTGCTCGGGGGGAACGGGTGCGCCGCAGCCCTGGCACACGAGGCTCATCGGGCGCGACTGTCTTCGCGCACCCGGGCGTTGAAGTCGCGGATCATCGCGTCCCACGCTGCGGTGTGCTGGCGAAGCCCGACCCAGAACATTGAATGCCGCCGAGCGTCGAAATCATGGACGGAGACGCCTTGCTGTTCGACCCATGTGAAATACCCAAGGTTGAAGATCCGCTCGCGGTCGCGTTGGGTGAGCTCGACGAGGTCGTCGGTAGATTGGCCAAGGACGTGTCGGCCAAAGGTCTCGCCGGCAGCCACGGCGTCAAAGCCGTTGGCAAAGTGCTTTGCGAGGGCCAGGTCGCGCTCGGTGGTGTACATCCCGGCGCCGTCGGTGGCGACGGTCACCACGGCGTCATCCCGGCCGAGGCGAAGTCTCTTGGCCGTCTTGATGGCTGCGAGCACGTTGCAGATACCTGAAAACCCGAACGAGGAGAGCGCGTTGAGGGTGCTCTCGGGGACACCCTGGCGCTCGCGAAGGTACTGTCGACCGACGTCCGTGTTGAAAAGTACGTACAGCGTGTCTGTGGCGTGGTCGGAGATCCCCGCGATGATGTCTGTGTTCATCACGTTGTGGATGTACGGAATGTGCTTATCGCCGATACCCTGGATGTTGTGCTCACCGTAGCCGTTGCAAAGCATCGTGGGGCACTCGACGGCCTCGGCCGCGACGATTCGCGCTCCGTGGTGCTCTTTGAGCCAATCGCCAGCGGCGAGCGTGCCCGCAGAACCCGTTGCGGAGACAAATGCTGAGAGCGAAAGCCCAGGGTAGGTCGCTCGCTCGTGATCAAACACCCGCCCAAGCGCAGGGCCGGTTACGTGATAGTGCGCGAGGTAGTTGCCAAACTCTCGAAACTGGTTGAACACCACGCTCCGCGGGTCGCGGTCGATGCGAGCGCACTCGTCGTAGATTTCTTTGACGTTGCTCTCGGTCCCGGGTGTGCGAATGATGTCTTCTGCGGGCGAAAGGCACCAGCGTTCGAGCCAGTCAAAGCGCTCGCGGCTCATGCCCGCGGGGAGCACGGCGACGCCGTGGCACCCAAGGATGCGGGAGATCGCGACGCCACCGCGGCAGTAGTTTCCGGTCGAGGGCCAGATGGCACGGTCGCGCGTTGGGTCAAACTGCCCGGTGACAATCCGCGGAACGAGACAGCCGTAGGCAGCGAGCACTTTGTGGGCGGCGATCATCGGAAAGCGGTCGCCGAGGGCCACGAGGATCCGGGCAGACACACCCGTAAGAGCGCTCGGGAGTGACACGTACGAAGGGACGGCGGCAATACTGCGGCGGGTATCGTCGTTGAACCAATGAACCCGATAGAGATTCAGCGGGTGGGCGGCGTCCGGATCGATGTCCCCGAGGAGGGCACGCACGTTTGGCGCAATCGTGGCTGGGTCGGCCAACTCTGAAAAGGTCGGCAGAGTGATCCCCGCTTCGCGAAAGCGGGCGAGCGTGCGTGCGTAGGTTCCGTGATCGACGATGTCATGTTGGAGATTGAGCGTGGCCATCATAGCCTCGGGTTGGCGCACCCCCCAGCACATGTGCTGGGCGCGGCGGTCAGGGACCGCGAGGTTAGCCTATACTCGGGCGCGATGGCGACGCTTCATCCGGTTCCGTTCGGGCGGCTGGTGTCCAGGATGCTCTCCGAGCTTGAGCGTTCGGACACGATCTTTGACCTTTCATTTGCCAGGTTTTTTCGTGGAATAGGCGGAGCAGACCTTTCGGTGAGCTTTCATGGCCACATCGCCAGCACGCCTTTTGGCCCGGCCGCAGGTCCACACGGACAGCTTGCTCAGAACCTCGTCCTGGCCTTTCTCTCCGGGGGGCGAATCCTTGAGCTCAAGACCGTGCAAGTCCGGGATGATCTCATCATCCCGCGCCCCTGCATCGATGCCTCCACGGTGGGCTACAACATCGAGTGGTCCCAAGAGCTCACCCTCGCACAGTCCCTTGAGGAGTACGTCAAGGCTTCGATGCTCATTGACATCCTCGTGGCCGACGGACGCGCGGGCATCCCTGCAGACGTTGCCCATCGCATCTTCGACATCAGTGTGGGCTACGACCTTGCGGGGATTCGCAGCCCAACGGTCACTGCGTTTCTTCGTGGCATGATGGACGCCACAGACGTTGTCGAGCGGTTGCGTCGAGAGATTCCCAACGCCTACGCGAGGTACCGCGACGTATCGTTTGCGACGAGCGTGTCCGACTCCCTGACCCTGTCGACCTTTCACGGCTGCCCCCCCGGGGAGATCCAACGGATCACAGAGTACCTCCTCACGGAGCTTGAACTGCATTGTGTTGTCAAACTCAATCCGACACTTCTTGGACCGGTCGAAGCCCGGAGGATCTTTCACGACGCACTGGGGTACACCGATGCCATTCCTGACGAGGCCTTTGAAAAGGACGCTTGCTGGGATCAAGCGGTGGACATCGTCGGGAGCCTCCGGGACACCGCGCGAAAACTGGGACGGGGTTTTGGCGTCAAACTGTCCAACACGTTGCTGGTAGAAAACCACGGCGGCTTTTTGCCGGCGAGCGAGCGGGTAAAGTACCTTTCGGGACGGCCGTTGCACGTGCTGGCCATGGCCCTGGTCCTGCGCTTCAGGGAGGTGTTCGGCGACGCCCTGCCGATTTCCTTTTCGGGCGGGATCGACCGTGGAAACTTTGCGGACGCGGTTTCCCTCGGGTTGGTGCCCGTGACCGTGTGCACCGATCTCCTTCGCACGGGTGGCTACGCTCGCGCCCGGCACTACCTTGACGACCTGGCGAAGCGCATGGCGGCCTGTGGGGCCCAGACCGTGAATGACTTTGCGATGTGCGGTCAAGGGCAGGAGGAGGCATCTCTCCGTGCGCTTGAAGGCATGGGGGAGGCGTCGGCGGCGGAGATCTCCGATGTCCGCGGGGCGCTCTCGACGCGCGGCATGACGAGTATGTCGACCGTCGTACGCCCAGACACATGGCGTCGCTGGCTGTCGCACGTGCGGGTGTTCAACACCCGTCGGTACGTCAGCGGGCTGTACACCGACCCCCGGTACGCGCATGCGCAAAATCTGAAGTCGCCGCCCAAGGTGGGCACCGCCCTCTCGCTCTTTGACTGCCTCACCTGTGACAAATGCGTGCCGGTGTGTCCCAACGACGCGAATTTTACCTACGTACTTCCATCGGTCGAGATCCCCGTGGTGCGGATGCGATTGCGTCCTGACGGCGGATTTGCGCGGGAGGATGGCGTCCCTTTGCGTCTGGCGAAACGGCACCAACTTGCGACCTATGCGGACCTCTGCAACGAGTGCGGCAACTGCGACGTGTTTTGTCCTGAAGATGGTGGGCCCTACCGGGCGAAGCCGAGGTTTTTTGGCAGCCGAGAGGCCTTTGATGGCCATGCGGATCTCGACGGGGTGTACGTCGCACGGGGAGATGCAGGCGCCGTCGGTCGCTTCGACGGACACACCTATGAGGTCATCGTGGCCGATGACGCCGTGCGGTACGTGGGTCCGGGTTTCGACGTCAGCTTCGTCATAGGCGATCCCGAGGGAACACTCAAAGGTGTCGTGCGCGCCGACGCGGTGGTCGATCTGACCTGGTACCGCGTGCTCACATGGCTACGGCGGGGCGTGATGGATGACAGCCGGGTTAACTTCGTCAACGTCCCGTGAGAGAGATTCCCCGAGACTGCGCTTTGACGAAAATATCGGGACGGGCGTCGCGCGGGAGGTTCCAACCCGAGTTGTCGGGACGGGACAATCGATCGAGGGGGAGATCGGCGATAACCAGATTGGGATGCGTCGATCGGTTTTCGAGCGGGCCATCTGGGCCCACCACGTGTGAGTCTCCAAAATACGGCTGGTTCCATGGCGATTCGGCGCCCAAACGGTTGCTGCCACCGATGTACACGTTGTGTCGTGCGGCATCGACTGCAAACTCCAGCCGCCACATCCGCTGGCTCTTGGCTCCAAACGTAACCGCAGGCGAAAACACCATCTCGGCGCCGCCAATCGCAAGCGCGCGAATGACCCCCTCGAAATGCCGATCGTAACAAATCGCCACGCCCACGCGCCCGACGGTCGTTGCAAACACCGGAAAGTACGCATCCTGTCCGGGTGAGCCATCGGACCCACGACAGCGTCCGTCACTGCGGTCGTAGTAAAGGGTCTCAAAAAAGCTCCCCTGCTCATTGGCACCCTCGGGAATGTGGGACTTTCGGTACGTGCCTAACACGTCGCCCGTCGCGTCGATGACCACGGCAGTGTTGAAGCGCTTGCTTGAGTGTGGGTCCATCTCGTAGATCGGGGCGATGAGCACCGTGTGGAGTCTCTTGGCTACGCGGCGCAGGGTCGAGATGGTGGGGCCGTCCAGCGCGTCTTCGGCCATGGCCATCCATACGCTCTCGCGGCCAAGGGCAAAGTACGGTGCGGTAAACAACTCGCCGAGGCTCACGACCTGAGCACCCTGGGCCACGGCGGCTTCGATGAGCGCGACATGATGGTCGACGTTGACGCGGCGGATGTCATCCAAGCGATCGCTGAGCGTCGCGAGAACTTCAACAGAGGCGGGCATCGGGGCATAGGCATTGACGGTCTGGGTCAACGCGACCCGGACGACCCGGCACGGTACGGGGGTCATACGCCAATGCCTTCGTCTGCAAAGGACAGCACCACATCGAGCAGAACATTGACACCGTGTTCGCATTGCTCCCGCGTAGAGAACTCGAGCGGGTTGTGGCTTACACCGTCGCGCTCACCGGGGACAAAGACCATTCCGGACGGGCAGATTCGTGCGAGTTCTTGTGCGTCGTGTCCTGCCCCCGAGACGATCTCGGCGTGGGATAGTCCCCGCGCAGTGGCGCACGTGGCGACCCGTACGCGCACCTTCGGATCAAAGACAACATCCGGTGTCCGCGCGGTCCGCCGGTGGATGATGCGCACGCCTTCTCGTTGTGCAACCTCAGCGTACAATGCTTCAACCGCGCGTTCCACGCGTTGGACCACGCCGTCGTCCGGGTGACGAAGATCCACGGTGGCCGTGGCGCGCCCAGGGACGACGTTGACGAGGCCAGGGTGTGTTGCAACCACGCCCATCGTGGCGCGCAAGCCGTCGCCGTAGGCGCCCGAAGTGACAAGATCTCGCAACCCCAGGTTGATCCGCGCGGCGGCGACACCGGCGTCCGCACGGAGCGCCATGGGCGTGGTACCCGCATGCGCGCTGCGGCCGACGATCGTGAGTTCGTGCCAGCAGATGGCCGAGACACCGGTAACGACACCGATGTCATGGCCGCTCGCGCGAAGCACGGGGCCCTGCTCGATGTGACACTCGACGTACACGTACGGTGGAGACATCTGTGCGTCGACGTCACCAAGAAATCCCACGGCTCGAAGCTCGTCGACGACGCAGAGCCCCGCCCTGTCGCGCAGAGCGTATGCATCGTCAAGGGCGAGTCGGCCGGTTGCGACGGCGCTCCCGAGCATGTCGGTGCCAAAGCGGGCGCCCTCTTCTTCGGTGAAAAACCCGACGACGATGGGTCGTCGCGTGGCTCTCCCTGTGTCGTTGAGCGTGTGCACGATTTCTAGTCCCCCCAGCACCCCGAGACAGCCGTCGAAAATCCCTGCAGTGGCGACCGAGTCGATGTGCGAGCCAATCATCACGGGTGCGAGGGTGTTGTCCTGTCCATGTCGTCGGCCAAACACATTGCCAATCTTGTCGATCGAGACATTCAACCCTGCTGCACGCATGGCGGCGACGACGTGACGACGGCCCTGGGCATCGGCGGCCGAGAGCGCGAGTCGATTGACGCCGCGTACGCCTGCATACGTATCGTCGTAGCCGCCGATGTCACCCAGGGCGTGGAGGGCGGCGTACAAGCGTTCGCCTTGGATCGAGAGCGTCGCGTTCACAATGGGTCTCCCATTGGTTGGATGGCGGCCATGCGTTGCCATAGCCGTGTTGCATGGGTGCGGGCTTGGGATTGAATCTCGCTCAGGTCACCTGACGCCAGCGCACCGTTACAAACCACCGTGCGACCCGCAACGGTGACTTCGGTGGGGCGTTCGTTGCCTTGGACGACCACGATATCTCTTGCTGCATCGGGGTCAAAGCGTGCCGCGAGGACTGCCCCGCCCGTTGCGCGGTCGGGTAGCGTCGCGAGGTCTCTCGGGGTGCCGTGCTCACGGGTCTCGAGAGAGAGCGCGCGGAACTCTGCGGTGAGATCCGAGGGATAGCCGTCCGTGCCGATGGCGACGCGCTTGCTGGCGTACAGGGCCTTGGGGTAGCCCACGCGATTGTTGGCATTGGATCGTGGGTTTTGGATAAGCCATACGTCGGCATCGTCTGCGCGGCGCACGGTGTCTTCGGACAACCACACGCCATGCGCAGCGATGGATCCGGGTGGCAATGCGCCGAGAGACAGGAGGCGCTCCAGCGGACCTTCGTACCCGCGGTGTCGGGCGTCTTCGACATCCGAGGCTGCCTCGGCGACGTGAACGTGCACCACGGTGCCCAGCGCGCGTGCGAGCGCGCCAGCTTCGCGCGCGGTATCGTCGCTGATGGTGAACGACGCGTGCAACCCAACGCACCCGTAGACTCCCGGAAAGCGCCCCGAGCGAACGAAGCGTTCGCACTCGGCAAGCCCGCGGCGGGCCTCGTCACGCCCGCCGTTGCGCTCCGTCGCGCCGTACGTGAGCACCGCCCGAATGCCCAACGCCGTGGCCTCTTCTGCGAGTACGTCCAGCGAGCCGTGAATGAAGGACGGAGACTCGTGGTGGTCGATCACCGTGGTGGTGCCCGCGAGCAGCGCTTCGGCCAGATAGTACCGCGCTGCGGCGCGGAGACTGTCTTCGTCCAGTGCCCGATCCAGACGCCACCAGACCTGCTGGAGGATCGAGACAAAGTCTTTGGGACGTTCACTCGGCGCTGGCATCCCAAGCGGCGCGAGTCCGCTGTAGAGATGTGTGTGCGCGTTGACCCTGCCCGGGAGTCTCTGCGCAGGACCGCCGTCGTCGGTCAATGGAAACTGCTCCGGTCGCCCTTCAACCTTCCGACGCTCATCGCGCGCGCGGCGGGCGAATCCTTCATCGGGAGGGTCGTGCGCGTAACGCCGTCGTAGGCCGCGAGCGCCGCTGCCACGGCGCCTGCCGTGGGCACAAGGCCGATCTCGCCAACGCCCTTTGCGCCAAAAGGTCCTTCGGGTTCCGGTTCTTCGACCAGGATGACGTCGACAGTCGGCATGTCCCGCGCACGGAGCACGCCGATGTCCCGTAGCTTGAAGGTCACGGGCATCCCATCGACACAGGGAAGTTCTTCTGTGAGGGCGTAGCCCAGTCCCATATGAATCGCGCCCTCGATCTGTCCCACGCAAAGGGCCGGGTTGACGGCCCGTCCGACATCATGCGCCGCCACGATCCGTTCAACCCGCCCCGTCTCGTCCAAAATGCACACCTGCGTTGCGTATCCAAACGACGTGTGCGTCTTGATCCTGGCGACGTCAGCGCCGAGGGCCGTGGTGTCGTCGATCACTTCGTCCGCGGCGTACACTCTCCCGCACAGGGTCTCCAACGTGCCGCCCGCCGCGAGATCGACCTTCATCTTGGCCGCCGCGCTCACCACCGCGCGCCCCGAAAACAACGTCGCTCGCGAACCGGTGGTCTGCCCGCAACCCAGCGCGTAGGTCGAATCCACGCGTGGACGAAAGACCTGTCCCGGCAAGCCCGTCACCTCGGATGCAAACTGGGTGAGCACGGTGAGCAGCCCCTGTCCCATCTCCGTGTAACCGTTGTACAGCGTGACGGTTCCGTCTGACTCGACCACGAGCCGCGCCTTGCCCCATTCGGAGACTCCGTTGCCGATGCCCGAGTTCTTGACGCCACAGGCGATTCCGACGGCCTTGCCCGCGGCGCGCGCGGCGTCGTAAGCAGGCTTGACCGCGAGCAACGTCTTGCGGATGCCCACGGACTTTTCGAGTACCTGCCCTGTAGAAAACAAGTCGCCCACGTCGACCACATTGCGCTCTCGGATCTGATAGCCGTCGAGACCAACCTTTGCCGCGAGCAGGTCCATGCAGCCTTCGATCGCAAACGACGCCTGGTTGGCCCCAAAGCCTCGCATGGCACCGCACGGCGGATTGTTCGTGTACGCCGCCACCGCTTCGACATCCACGTTGGGAACACGGTACGGCCCGCAGGAGTGTCCCGCGGCGCGCTCGAGCACTTTGCCCCCCACCGAGGCGTACGCCCCCGAGTCACCCAGCATCCGCGCGCGCACGGCCGTAAGCCTCCCGTCGGCGTCGCAACCGACCTCGTAGTGCATCGTGATCGGATGTCGCTTCGGGTGCAAACGAATGGACTCGTCGCGCGTGAGCGCGAGTTTCACAGGGCGTCGCGTCATCCACGCCAGCAGGGCTGTCTGCGACTGGATTGACATATCCTCCTTGCCGCCAAAGGCCCCACCGTTGGGCACCAATTCAACGTACACGGTCTCTTCGGGCACACCCAGAAAGCCGGCGACCTGTCGTCGGTCGTCGAAAATCCCCTGGCCCTGGGTGTAGAGCTTGATCGTTCCGTCGGGTCCAGGCTCCGCGAGGGCGCATTCGGGCTCGAGAAACAAATGCTCGATGCGTTGTGTCTGCCACGTACCCCTCACCACGTGCGCGCTCCCCGCGAGGGCGCTTAAAGCATCGCCGCGCGCGATGCGTGACCGCGAGAGCACGTTGGCGTGCTTGGGATTGACCCTTGGCGCGTCGGGGGCCAGTGATTCTTCGGGCGTGAGTACGGCGGGCAGGACTTCCCACACCGCGACGATCCGGTCTCGTGCCGCCCGTGCGGTCTGGAGATCTTCAGCGGCGATCGCGGCGACGACGTCGCCCACGCATCGCGCCTCTTCGCCGACGGCAACAAAGCCTGGCCAGTCGCTGTACAAGATCCCGTACCAACGCTCGCCCGGGACCTCCGCCGCCGTCGCCACAGCGGACACGCCAGGCAGCGCCCGCGCGGCGGACACGTCGAGAGAAACCAACCTTGCACGCGGGTGTGGGGACAACAGCACCGCGCCGTGGAGCATCGCCGGGCGGGTCATGTCGGCGACGTACGGTCGATCGCCCAGGGCGAGTTCCTTCGCGCGGTAGCGTTGGAGGGGGGAGCCGACGTGGGCGTCTTGCACCGGCGGTGGCACGGCCTCGCCACGCCGCGCGCGCGCCAGGAGTTCGATCGCGTCGACGATCTTGACGTACCCCGTGCACCGGCAAAGATGTCCATCCACGGCGCGAGCGATTTCGGTGCGGGAGGGCGAAGGGTTCTTACCGAGGAGATGGTGTGCGCGGAGGGCGATGCCCGGGATGCAGAAGCCGCACTGGACGCCCGCGGCCGACGCAAAAGCCCCTGCGATCGTGGCGCGATCCCCCTCGGAGAGTCCCTCCAGGGTGAGCACTGACCGCCCACGCACGGACTCGGCAGGCATCGCGCAACTGGTCTTCGGCTGACCGTCGACAAGGACAAGGCAGCAACCGCACTGCCCCTGGGGCTGGCAGCCGTCTTTCGGGGAGGTGACTCCGCAGCGGTCACGGAGAACGTCCAGGAGAGACTCCCCCGGCGGTACATCCAGCGCCACGGGCGCGTCGTTCAGTCTGAAGTCCAGGATCACGAGGGGGTCCAGTGCGTCGCGGTCGGCACGTAAAGGGTCACTCAGTTGGGGAACCGCGAGACGTACGCCTGGCAGGTGCCCGTGCTGCTCGCGCAGGCCGTCCCCGACACGGGGGGATTGATCATTCCTCCGAGTGCGCAGGCGCCTGCGGTGACGTTGTCCACGGAGATCCGGATGCGACCGAGACCCCCCGTGCCGCCCGTCGATGTGCCCACAACCCCGCATGCGCCGTAGGTCACGGTGCCACCCGGTCCGCCGACCGCCGTCACGCGTCCCGTGACCGTGACCCCTGGGGAATACAAGAACACCACACCGCCCGAGCCGCCGCCGCCTGACTGCCCCGAGTCGTCACTGCAATCGTCGGGCGAGGCCGACGAAGGAC
>VFSW01016283.1_pt1 | contig 10154 bp, 10 predicted proteins | sample 5358111 | NCBI WGS metagenome assembly VFSW01 (sample SAMN11554181, study PRJNA540505) | mine drainage metagenome | isolation source: sediment from site ElyBrook_90M | place: USA: Ely Copper Mine, Vershire, VT | collected 2017
TTTGCGCCCCCGGGTGCCCGGCGCCGTCTCCGGGGTGGCCTATAATCTGCCCGCTATCTCCCTAATTGTCCCCGGGGCGCGGGCCCCGCGCGCGGAGGTATCGTAAATGGACGAGCGCGTCACTTCGTGGACCGAAGGGCGGCTCGGCCGCATCCGCTTGAACGCTGGAGCGCTGAACGTCTTGAATCGCGGCGACCTGGAACATCTTACGCGCGCGATCGGCGGACTCGATCATTGCCCGGTCGTGCTGCTCGACGCGCAGGGCGAACGCGCGTTTAGCGCCGGTGTCGAAGTCGCGGATCATCTTCCCGATAAGGCGCCCGCGATGCTCGAGACGTTCGATAAAATGGCTCGCGCATTTCTGCAGGCGTCACCGCTGATCGTTTGTGCCGTAAACGGCCCCGCTATCGGGGGCGGTTTCGAACTCGCGCTGCTCTGCGATCTCGCCGTCTGCTCGAACCGGGCGACGTTTTCGCTTCCCGAAATCGAACTGGCCGCGCTTCCACCCGTGGCATGCGCGCTGCTGCCGAGACTCGTCGGCCACCGGCGCGCGCTCGAGCTGATCGTGGGCGGCAAACGTCTCGATGCGGCGACCGCGCGGGATTGGGGTTTCGTATGCGACGTCGTCGAGCCCGAAGCGCTTGCAGAGCGCGCTCGCACGCTCTGCGAACGCCTGCTCGGCTATTCCACCAATGCCTTGCGCGCATGCAAGCGCGCGACGCGCGAAAGCGACCTGACGCGCGCGATGCACACCTACCGCTACGAACTGCTTCCCACGCACGATGCCGCCGAAGGTATCACCGCTTTTCTCGAAAAGCGCCCGCCGGTTTGGGCGCACACCCAACACGCTATGGAGGTACCCTCGTGACCGTCGAAACGCCCACACTCACCCCGACCGACGTCCTTTACCACGTTCAGGATCGCGTTGCGACGATCACGTTCAATCGCCCGGACGCCTACAACGCCTACACGACCGAGACCCTCACCCGTTTGCACGAAGCATTTCGTCGCGCGATGTGGGACGACGAAGTCGGCGTCGTCGTTCTTACGGGCGCGGGAGAAACCGCATTTTGCACCGGCGGTGACGTTAAGGAGTACGCGGAGCGATACGTCGAGCATCCCCAGCAGTTCTGGAAATACATGGTCCTTTTCCAAGACTGTTTGGACGCCATCCGTCACATGGGCAAACCGACCATCGCGCGGCTCAACGGCATGGCCGTCGGCGGCGGCAACGAGTTCAATATGGCGTGCGATCTCGCGATCGCCGCCGAGCACGTTACGATCCGTCAGGTCGGCACCAAAGTCGGTAGCGTCGCGGCGGGCGGAGGAACCCAGTGGCTCCCGATCATGGTCGGCGATCGTCGCGCGCGCGAGATGTTGTTTCTTTGCGAACCCATTACCGCCGCGCAAGCGCTCGATTGGGGGCTCGTCAATCGCGTCGTTCCCTCCGAGCATCTCGACGCCGCCGTACGCGAGATGTGCGATAAACTCCTCGAGAAGTTCCCGCAGTGTTTGAGCTACACGCAATGCCAAGTCAATTACTGGAAAGACCAATCGTGGTACGCGACCATCGGACACGCCCGCGAATGGCTTGCCCAACACTTTGCCAACGAAGAGACGGCGGAAGGGATGCGCGCGTTCGTTGAAAAGCGCAAACCCGACTATGCCGGCATCCGGCGCGGTAAAACGCTGTGAAGGCGGCACTCTTCTACGGCGCGCATCGCCCACTCGAGATCGAAGAGCGCAGCATGCCCGCCGCGCGTGCGGACGAGATCGTCGTAAAGGTTGCGGCGTGCGGATTGTGCCACACCGACCTTCACTACATCGATCACGACGTTCCGACGTTTGCGCCGCCGCCGCTCGTGCTCGGGCACGAAGCCTCCGGAACGATCGAGGAAGTTGGTCCCGGCGTAACCGATTGGCATCTTGGCGATCGCGTCTTGATCCCCGCCGTGCTGTCGTGCGGGAGATGCGAAGCGTGCCGTCGCGGCCGCGAGAACATTTGCGAACGAGGCGTCATGTTGGGAAACCACATCGACGGCGCGTACGCCGAGTATCTGCGCGTTCCGGCAAAAGATGCCATTTCGCTCCCCGATACCCTCCCGCTCGAAGAAGCCTGCCTCATCGCCGACGCCGTTTCCACGCCGTATCACGCCGTCGTCAATCGCGGTCAAGTGCGTCCGGGCGAGCGCGTCGCCGTTTTCGGGTGCGGCGGGGTCGGCATCAATATCATACAAGTTGCCGTCGCATCGGGTGCTGAGGTCTGGGCGATCGATACGCAGCCGGCGCGACTCGGGTACGCGCAAGCATTTGGTGCGAATCACGTCGTCGACGCTTCTCGTACTCCCGACATAGCGAAAGCCATTCGGCGCGAAACCGGCGGCGGCGTCGACGTCGCATTTGAAGCCATCGGCAATCCCAGCACCATTCGAGCGGGTCTCGATAGTTTGCGCCGTGGCGGCCGTCTAATCGTGGTCGGCTTCAGCGCCGACGCCGTCGAGTTGCCTGCGGGCAAGATTATGTTCAACGAGATCGAGATTCGCGGATCGCTCGGCTGTCGCCCCGTCGACTATCCGCGCATCATCGACCTCGCATGCCTGGGGAAAATCCGCGTCGCACCGCTCGTGACCGAGCGAGTATCGCTCGACGACATCAACCGCGGATTGGACTTTCTTCGCAACGGGCATGGCTTGCGCACGATCGTCGTTCCTTCGCTATAGGAGCTCGAATTCATGACCGCTTCCGTGCTTGATGGATCCCTGGAAGAACTCGTCGATCGCTGCGCGCAAGCGATTGAGGCGCCCGGCTTCGCCGAAGCCGAGACGTGGAAACGACAGGCGCCCGGCCGCATGCTTGCGGGCTGCTTTCCCGTGTATTCGCCGGTCGAGTTGTTTCACGCCGCGGGCATGCTGCCGGTGGGCTTAGCCGGCGGCGGAAACCGCATGGAAATCGCACATGCCGATTCGCGCTTTCAATCGTTCGTCTGCTCGATCATCAAGAGCACGCTCGAACAAGGCATGACCAGCATGCTCGGCAATTTCGACGCCTTGGTCTTTCACTCGATCTGCGACCCGGCGCGCAACCTCGCGAGCGTCTACGCGCGTAATTTTCCCGACCAAAAAGTCGAGTACATTCATTTTCCGCAAAACCTTGGGCCGCCCGAAGCGACGGAGTATCTCGCGCGCGAATACGAGCGCGTCGTGTGTTCGATGTCCAAGCTGACCGGACGCGATGTTTCGCACGACGATTTACGTACGAGCATTCAGACCTACAATCGTGTGCGCGAAATCATCCGCGAACTCTACGCGATTCGCAGCGAAGCGCCGCAACGGCTCAAGACCCGCGAACTTTACGCCTTGGTTCGTTACGGTCACCTCATTCCGCCGGAACGGCATCTCGAGATTCTCCTCTCGGCACGTGACGCGATCGCGGCGCGCGAGGGGCGCCCGCGCGATCGCGTCCGAGCGATACTAGCCGGCTCTTTCTGCGAGCAGCCGCCGCTCGACCTGATCGCCGCGATCGAAGATTCCGGCTGCTACGTCGTCGACGACGATTTCGTCCAAGGTCGTCGCTGGTTTACGCACGACGTCGACGCCGAGGCCGACGATCCGTACTACGCGCTCGCGGATGCCTACGTAAACCGCAGCGTCCCTTGTGCGGTCAAACACGATATCCGCATTTCGAAGTCGCAGGCCCTCGTTGAGCGCGCGCGCGCGCATCGCGCCGATGCCGTTATCGTTCTGTGCGCGAAATTTTGCGAGCCGGCGCTGTTCGAATATCCGCTCTACCGCAGGGCGCTTCAGGAGGCGGAGCTGCCGCACATTTTCCTCGAGTTCGAAGAAAAGATGTGGATCTTCGACCGCATACGGACGGAAATCGAGACCTTCGTCGAGTCATTGCTCTTCAGTTAGGAGTACGTACAGTGGCTGAACTTCAGTATCAAGGGCACCTGCACCAGATGCAAAAAGAGTTGATGGGGCAGTACTATTCCGAGCTGACCGCGTCGGCAGCCGGCAACGGCGTTCCCGCAGCATACCTGCTGATCGGCGGCAACCCGGTCGAATTGCTCCGCGCGTTCGACATCCTGCCCGTCTTTCCGGAGGTCAACGCCTTGCAACTTGCGGTGCGCAAACAGTCGCTGCCGCACATTCAAGCCGCCGAATTCATGGGGTACTCGTCGGATAACTGCGCGTACGTCAAAGCCGACATCGGGATGTACTTCGGCGGCCGGCAGACGCCGTTCGCCACCATTCCCGAGCCTTCGCTCTTGCTCTGTAACTACGTCGGCTGCAACGTGTACCTCGACTGGTTCGGGCACCTCGCCGAATTTACGGGACGCCCTACGTTCCAGTTGGACATCCCGTTCATCCGCACGAAATCGGGGACTCCCTCGAAAGACGACATCATATACGTCGTACGCCAGCTCGAGCGGCTGATCGAAGTCTGTCAGGAACTTACCGGAAAGCGCCTCGACAACGATCGTCTGCGCGAAGCGGTGCGCCTCTCCTCCGAAACCGGCGCGCTATGGTCCAAGATCAAGCACCTCACGAAGCAAACTCCGGCGCCGTACGACGCGTACTTCGATTCGGTCACGATGATGGCGCCGCTCTACTGTCTGCGCGGAACGCCGCAGGGATTGCGATTTTTTGAGACGGCTTACGCCGAGCTCGCAGAGAAGGCCGCGGCCGGCGTCGGACCGCTCGAAAGCGAGCGCTTTCGCTATGTGATCGAGGGCCCGCCGCCTTGGCCCTATTTGCGAGCGTTCCGCGACATGTTCTCGCGATGGAACGCGGTCGCGGTCGCTTCGACGTACTCCACGGTCGGAGGGCTCTGGGAGTTCGGGTTCGCGCACGATCCGGATCATCCGATCGAATCGATCGCGCGGCACTTGCTCGAATGGAATCTCACCAATCGCAGTTTTCTTCAGCGCTACGATCAGATCGAACGCTACCTCAACGAATGGAACGCAAACGCGCTCATCATCCACTCGGTAAAGAGCTGCCGCCTCTTTTCCGCCGGTCAGGGCGACATGCGCGAATATTTCACCAAACTTGGCGTGCCGACGCTGCTCGTCGAGTCGGATCTCGAAGATCCGCGTTATTTCTCCGAAGCGCAGATGCGCAACCGCATCGACGCCTTTTTCGAGTCCGCCGCCCATCGCGCGGTCGTACAGGGAGCCGCCTCATGAGATATGCAGCCGGGGTCGACGTAGGATCGACGCAGACCAAATGCGTCATCATCGACGAGGAGCGCAACATCGTCGCGCGCGCGCTGACGGCGACCGGCGCGAACATCACGCGCGCGGGCGAACGCGGCTTTTCTGCCGCGCTCGAAGAGAGCGGCATCGCCCGCGAGAGCGTGGCGTGCGTCACCGGAACGGGTTACGGGCGCTTTAAGGTCTCGTTCGGCGACCTGCAGATTACCGAAATATCGTGCCATGACAAGGGCGCGTCGATGTTGTTTCCGGGCACCGCAACCGTGATAGACATGGGCGGACAGGACGCAAAGGCCATCAGCGTGCGAGACGGCGAGGTCGTCGATTTCGTCATGAACGACAAATGCGCTGCGGGAACGGGGCGCTTTCTCTCCACGGCGGCCGAGGCGCTCTGCTTGCAGCTCGACGAGATCGGCGCCATTTCGCTGCAGGCGCGCAACCCGGTGCGACTTTCGACGGTCTGCACGGTCTTCGTCGAGTCGGACATCATGTCGTACGTGGCGCAGGGTAAAAAGACCGAGGACATCCTCGGCGGCATTCACAGCGCGATCGCGGCGCGCACCGTCGCACTCGCCCGCCGCGTCGGATTGAAACCGGAATACACCTTTACGGGCGGGGTATCGCGCAACGTTGGCATGGTGAAAATGCTCGAAGAGACACTCGGCCAACCGCTCAACGTTTGCGACGATTCGCATTACATGGGAGCGATCGGCGCCGCGCTCTTCGCGCTCGAACACGCCCTCGCATCGGCAGCGAGCTGATAAGGAGAAGCCTATGTCCATCATCATCGCCGGCGTCGACATCGGTACGCGCAGCACGAAAGTCGCTCTCATCGACGGCGAAGGCAAGGTGCTCGCAACGAGCGTGACGCGAACGCGACCGCCGCTCGCAGACCTCGTCCACGATGCGATCGATGCCGCCGTGCAAAGCGCCCGCGCGACCTTCTCCGACGTGCGGTACGTCGCGACCACCGGGTTCGGCCGCTCCAGTTACCCGGAGCGCGACCTGCAGTTAACCGACGTCACTGCCGCCGCGTACGGAGCCGCTCACCTGTTTCCCGCAACGTGCTGCGTGATCGATATCGGAGCGCAAAGCTCGCGCGCGGTTAAAATCGACCCGGGCGGTCGCGTGCGCGAATTCAAATCGAACGACAAATGCGCGGCGGGAGCCGGAGGCTTCGTCGAACGCGCCGCGCGCTATCTGGAAACGACGCTCGAGGAGGTCGGAAATCTTTCGCTTGCCGCGCAAACCCCGGTCACCATTTCGAGCGTTTGCGCCGTGCTGGCCGAATCGGAGATCATCAACCACGTGAGTCAAGGCGAGAGCACCAACGACATTCTGCGCGGCGTTCACGATTCGCTCGCGGAGCGCGCCGTTTTGCTCCTCAAGCGCATCGGCATCGCAAGCGAGATTACGCTCGTCGGCGGTATGGGGCGACAAGCGGGCATGCTACGCGCACTCGAACAGGCGCTGGAGCAACCCGTCAACGTTGCCGCCGAGCCCGAGATTGCAAGCGCGCTCGGCGCGGCGCTCCTCGGCAAACGACGCCTCGAAAAGGCGGTCGCATAATGGCCGCACTCGACGCCCTTCGCAACGAGCACGCGCGCATTCTCCAGGCGATCGACCGGCTCGAAGCTCACGCGCGCAACGCCGATGACGGTAGGCTGCCGATCGCATACCTGCGCGAGGTTCTCGACTGCATTCACGTCTACGTCGAGGAAAATCATCACGGTAAAGAAGAGCGCATTCTGTTCGCGCGCATGGCGAGCGACCCGCTGCTAGCCGGGATCGCCGGGGCCTTCGTCGAGGAACACGACGAGGGGCGCCACCTCGTCGCGGCAATCGAGAGCGCCGTCACGCACGAGCGTCCGGTCGCGCGCCACGTCGACGCTTACGCCACGTTCATTCGCGATCACATCCGCCGCGAAAACGATATGCTTTTCGAAACGATCGAATCTGGACTCGACGCACGAACCCTCGCGGAGATCGAGGCCGCGCTTGCCGAGGCCGAAAGCGAGTCCGCCATTATCGATAGAGTGTGAGCGTGTCGGCGATGCAGACGGGCTTCGAGGATCCTTCGCCTTCCAGCGTCGCCCGCTTCTTTACCATGAGCCCCTCGCGGGTGTCCTCCACCTGCGTTATCGCGAAACGCGCGCGGACGCGCGTACCGACGTTGAGCGGCGCGGGGAAGCGCACGCGGTCGAGGCCGTAATTGACGATCGATTCGATACCGACGACCTCGAAGCGATCGCACCACAACGCCGGGATCAGCGCGAGCGTCAAATATCCGTGCGCGATGGTCGATCCATACGTGCTTTCGCTCGCACGCCGGACGTCGACGTGAATCCATTGCGCATCGCCGGTACAGGCCGCGAAAGCGTCGACTCTCGCCTGATCGACTACGAGCCACGCGGTCGGCGTCAACTCGATACCGACCAAGGCGCGAAGCCCGTCGAATCCATGAATGATCTGCGCAGACACGAGCACCTCCGCTAGGAGAACACGATGGCAACCCGATCGATAATCGAACCGTTTCGCATCAAGAGCGTAGAACCTATTCGCATGACGACGCCCGCGCAGCGAGAGCGGTACCTCGTAGACGCGGCCTACAATCCGTTTCTACTCCGCGCGCGGGACGTGCTCATCGACCTCCTCACGGACAGCGGGACGGGCGCCATGAGTTCCGAGCAATGGGCTTCGATCATGCGCGGCGACGAATCCTACGCCGGCGCAACGTCGTTTTACCGCTTCGAAGAGGTGGTGCGAGAAATCTTCGGTTTTCGCTACGTCCTTCCGACTCATCAGGGTCGAGCGGCAGAGCGCATTCTCTTCACGACGATGTGCAAGCCGGGCGACGTGGTTCCCAATAACACGCACTTCGATACGACGCGAGCCGGGATCGAGTACGTCGGCGCGCGAGCCGTCGACCTGCCCATTCCGCAAGGTCGCGAGCCTCAAACCATTCATCCGTTCAAAGGCAATATGGACGTGGCCGCGCTCGAAGCGCTCGTCGACGATGTCGGCGCGGAGCGCGTTCCGCTCGTCATGCTCACGATCACGAACAACTCAGGGGGCGGCCAGCCCGTGTCGATGCAAAACGTCCGGGAAGTCAGCAAGGTCTGTCGCCGCTACGGGATACCGCTCTACATCGATGCGTGTCGTTTCGCCGAGAACGCATGGTTCATTCGAGAACGCGAACCGGGCTACGAAACCCGGACCCCGCGCGAAATCGCACGCGAACTTTTCGATTATGCCGATGGATGCACGATGTCGGCGAAAAAGGACGGACTCGTCAATATCGGCGGCTTTCTCGCAACGAACGACGAGATCGTCGCGCGCGCCGAATCGCGCCTGCTCATTCTTACCGAGGGCTTTCCGACCTACGGCGGCCTCGCAGGTCGCGACCTCGAGGCGATGGCGACCGGCCTGCAAGAAGCGCTTCACGAAGACTACTTGCGTTACCGCATCGCTTCTACGGCGTACTTAGGTCGGCGACTCACGGAAACCGGCGTGCCGATCGTTCAGCCGCCGGGCGGGCACGCCATCTACATCGACGCCGCATCGATGCTCGCGCACATCCCCGCGCACGAATTCCCAGGTCAAGCACTGACCGCCGCGCTCTACCAAGAAGGTGGGATCCGCGCCGTGGAGATAGGTACGGTAATGTTCGGTTCGACGAACGAGGCGACCGGCGAGGAAACGACCGCACCGATGGAATTGGTCCGGCTCGCAATTCCACGCCGGGTCTATACGCAAAGCCACATCGATTACGTCTGCGAGGTCGTCGCCGACGTGTACGCGCGGCGCGCGGAGATTCGGGGATTGCGTATGGTTTGGCAGGCGCCGCCGCTGCGGCACTTTACGGCGCGCTTCGAACGCGCATGAATGGCGGCGATCGCATCGCCGCTTCCCTGCGCGCGCTCGGCGTCGAGCGCCTCTTTACCCTGTGCGGCGGTCATATCTCGCCGATTCTGGTCGCCGCAAAAGCCCACGGCATTCGCGTCGTCGACGTACGCGATGAGGCGACCGCCGTCTTCGCCGCCGATGCGACCGCGCGACTGAGCGGGATTCCGGGCGTCGCGGCGGTAACGGCGGGGCCGGGATTGACCAACACGCTGACCGCGCTGCAAAATGCGCGCCTCGCGCAATCGCCGCTCGTGTTACTCTGCGGCGCCGCGCCGACCGCGCTTCAAGGACGCGGCGCTTTGCAAGATATCGAGCAAGCGCCGGTCGCCACGCCGCACGTAAAACGCGTCATACGCGTTCGGCGCATTCGCGACCTCGGTAGCGCGGTGGACGAAGCCTTTCGCATCGCGACGAGCGGCGTTCCGGGGCCGGTGATGGTCGAGACCCCGGTGGATCTGCTTTACGACGAATCGATCGTACGAACGTGGTACGCCGACGCCGCGGGCAAAGGTACGTCGGTTGCGGATCGCCTCTTACGCGCGTATTTGCAGCACCACGTCGCGCGCATGTTTGCGCCCGGAAATGCCGGCGCGATGCCGCGCGCCGCCGCCGGCCGCGAACCATCCGATTCCGCCATCGATGCGACGGTGCGGGCGCTCGCTCGAGCGCGGCGCCCTCTCGCGATCGTGGGAAGCCAAGCGCTCGCCGACGCGAGCGGCGCGCAACGCGTCGCACGTGCCGTCGCGCGCATCGGCATTCCGGTGTATCTCTCCGGCATGGCGCGCGGCCTGCTCGGACCGCGTCACACGCTGCAGATGCGTCACCGCCGCCGCGATGCGTTGCGTGGGGCCGATTGCGTGTTGTTGGCCGGCGTTCCGTGCGATTTCCGTTTGGATTACGGCCGCCACATCCGTCGTTCGAGCACGCTCGTGACCGCCAATCACAGCAGGCACGACGCCCATCTCAACCGCCGCCCCTCGATCGCCGCCATCGGCGACGTTGCTACGTTTCTCGAACGCCTTGCCGACCGCGG
>VFSW01016284.1_pt1 | contig 10153 bp, 13 predicted proteins | sample 5358111 | NCBI WGS metagenome assembly VFSW01 (sample SAMN11554181, study PRJNA540505) | mine drainage metagenome | isolation source: sediment from site ElyBrook_90M | place: USA: Ely Copper Mine, Vershire, VT | collected 2017
AGCTAAAGCTGACCGGCTAAAGCCGGTGGTTTAAACCTTATGATGGACAATTAAAGTACGCTAAGCCTTCAGAATTGGCAGTAACGGCCTGAATCCGCTTTTCTCAACACGGCTATGCTGCTTCCAGGCGTAATCTCCGGTCAAATTGATATGGTTCCAGCGAATGGGGGCAGACTGATGGTGAGACGACCACGGACTTTTAGTCTATAAGTGAACGTCGGCACTCGCCATCCAGAATCGCTGTGTAGACCCCCATGTCGATATTCCCGCCGGAAAGAATCACTGCCACCTCTCTTCCCTGCATTGCCTCCCGCTCTTTTAATAATGCAGCAAGCGCCGCAGCACCAGCCCCTTCCGTCAAATTATGGGTATCCCGATAGTAAATACATATCGCTTCAGCTATTTCTTCGTCGGTAACGGCGACGACTCGGTCTGCACCATGTGCGTATATTTCAAATGCTTCCATAACTGGTTTTCGAACCGCAAGACCGTCTGCGAACGTATCGGCGGAAGCTGTTTCGATCAGACGCCCTTCCTCAAGTGAAAGCTTCGCGCCTTGTGCTTTGTTTGACACGACTCCCACAATTTTCGTTTCCAGTCCCAATGCGTCGCGAACCGTAATGACGCTACAAATTCCGGAACCGCAACCAATTGGCACATAAATCGTGTCGAGGTTGGCAACGGCGGACAACAACTCTAGTGCATAGGTTGCAATACCTCGGAGCATTTCTCGATGGAAGGGAGGCACCAGGAAGAGATTTTCCTCTTTGGCTATTCGCGTCGCTTCGAGGCGTGCGTCGTCGAAGTCACTGCCGAACTCGATAACTTCCGCGCCGAATGCACGCATAGACACATTTTTCTCGACAGAATTTCCGTGAGGAACGATGATCTTCGCCTTGACACCGGCTGACTTGGCGCTCATTGCTTGGCTTTGGCCGTGATTGCCGCGTGTTGCCGTAACAATGCCTACCGCCTCTGGGTGATTTCGCTTCAACCAGTTCATGAAGGTTATTCCACCACGAATTTTGAATGAGCCTGTCGGAGTATGGTTCTCGTGCTTTACCCATACGTTAGCTCCCACGCGCTGGCGCAAAAGAGGCCATGCATACTGAGGTGTCGGCTGCATATATTTGTAGACAAGTCGCGCGGCCTCCTCTATTTCGTTTTTATTGAAAAGAATCATAATCATTTCCTCCGATTTTTTGACATCAATTGGGGTTTATGCCAAAGGCCGCCAAATATGCTAGACGTAGAATATTTCGTGATTTTTGCTTAAAATCCGATCATAAGCATTGCAAGAAAAAAATCTGTCAAAAAACTGACCCAATTCTTCGCCCGATGAACGTACTAGATAGGACAACGTAAGAATGAAGGTTGCTTCCATGAAGAAAGTCGACCTTGAGCCAGTCAGGCGACTGGACGTTGGGTCGTGGCGCGTTGAGCTGCTACCCCGGCACCCGTACGAAGCGTCCTATATTCCTGATCAAGCAGTGATTGGTTTTGCCTTTGAAAGCCAGAGTGGTCTTCACGCTTTTTCGAGCGACTATGTGTATCCGTTCCACGCAAGGCCCAACAGTCTTGCCTACGTACCAACAGGCTGTGAAGTGTTTTCATCCTCGTTGAAAGGCGGCGAGTATCTGCGTGTGATTGATGCGAATGGAACGCAAATGATCGGTTCAATGCAGCGGCACTTCAATGATGTAATCGATCCAATTGCCATTGCAACCGCTCAACGCATTCGTGGTCTGCTTCTCACAAATGCACCTGTAGCGCTCTTGATAGAAGAAAAAGCAGTTTTACTGGCCGAGCGGGTTCAACTGGCTTTGACTGGTTGTATTCCAGAACCATTGAACAGCCGGTGGATGACATCAGCGCGCCTTCGGCGCATCGATGAACTCATCGACTCAACCATCGGCGAAGAAATCACTATTCAAGAAATGGCAACCTCGTTAGGATTGTCGGAGGGATTCTTTATCCGCACCTTTAAGGCTGCGGTCGGGAAAAGTCCGCACAGTTACCTGATTGATCGCAGGATAGCGCAGGCGCGCGTACTTTTGCGAACGAGGCATCATGATTTACGCGAGGTAGCGCTCGCCTCTGGCTTTTCTTCCCATGCCCATATGACTGCTGTTTTTAAAAGTCGGCTTGGAATCCCGCCTAGCCTTCTTCGTCATTCAAAACAACTTGCGATAAAACGTTAATCTGGTCGGTTTGCGTACTTTAATTTCCCTTTCGTCAAACGCCTCCTGAAACTACGAAACCGCAAATCCGCAGAAGCGCCTTTTTACACAAGCACGGATACGGATGCACGGCTCCACGGGAATCGGCCACCGACAGCGCCTGTGGGTGCGCCGATGGGTAGTTAGAGTTCTATAAGTCGTTTCCGTGCTCAGTCCGTACTGCCGTGCACTGCCACTTTCACCAGCCAGCGCCGCACCACGAGCTGATCAGTCTGGGAGACTCCTGCCAACAGTTCGTCTTCCACGGCCTTCGCCCGACTGCGACACTTGGCGAGCAGTTGCCGGCCCGCCTCGGTCACCTCGATCTGCTGGATGCGGCCATGCACCGCGTGCGGACGGCGCGATATGGCGCCACCACGCTCCAGATTGGCCACTATCACGCTCATCGTCTGCGGCGTCAGCAGCGACAGGCGCGCCAAGTCCGCGCCAGAGGCGCCCGGATAGGCCGCCAGCATCGTCAGTACCGAGAACTGTGGCAGCGTGACCTCCAGGTCCGCCAGTGCACGTTCCATGCGCAGCCGATGGGCCGTATGTGCCTGTCGCAGCAAGTAGCCGATGTGACCTTGCTCACCTCGCTTGCCTTCGCCTACGGGGGGAACCGTGGCCTTATTCGTGGTCTTGACCATAATGTTAGAGTTCGTATATAGTGTTCGAATGCTTATATTACCCTCGACAAACGGAAATAACCACCATGACGCCACCAGACCTTCGTGCCCGCATCATCTGGAATGACTTTGACCTCACAGCGCCTGCTGTGACCGTCGCGCTGCGCGACCTCGGCCAGGCGGTGGACAATTCAGGGCTCGACAAGTCGTTGACCGAATTGATCAAGCTGCGTGCTTCGCAGATCAACGGCTGTGCCTACTGCATCCAGTACCACCTGAATGTGGCGCGCCGGCTTGGCGTCGTGCCCGCCAAGCTGGACTTGGTGGCTGCATGGCGCGAGGCGGGCATCTACTCCGCGCGCGAATGCGCCGCCCTGGCCTGGGCCGAGGCGCTGACGCTGATGGCGGGACGCCACGTTTCCGACGCCGTTTATACCGAACTGCAGACGCAGTTCTCGGAGACCGAGATTGCCTTTATCACGGCCGCCATCGGGGCCATCAACGCATGGAACCGGATCGCCGGGGCATTGCAATTCGCGCCGCCGGTTCCATCGGAGCATCTCGCGCCGAGAGTTCCACGATGACGTCATCGATGAACGTTCCGCACTACGTTGACGACGAAGACGGTGTCCGCCGCTGCTACCCGGTGATGGTCCAACTGCGACCGCATCTGGTTTCGGCGGACGAATTCGTCCTCCGCTGGCGCCGCCAGGTGGCCGATGGCTATCGCTTGATGGCACTGTTCGATGATTACCGCCCACTCGCACTGGCGGGCTTTCGCGCGCAGGAGAACCTAGTGTATGGCCGCTACCTGTATGTTGACGACTTGGTGACCGACGAGGCCCTGCGCGGTGGGGGGCATGGCGAGCAGTTGATGACACACCTCAAACAGGAGGCGCAAACGCTGGGCTGCGGCAAACTGGTGTTGGACACGCCGTTGTCCAACTCACTCGGACATCGCTTCTATTTTCGCATCGGCCTGCTGGCCACGTCCTTGCGGTTCAACATAGCCATCGCGCCGTAGGTGAGCGATGACCATGTTGCTGCACATCACCGTCAGTCCTCGCGGCGAGTTATCGCACAGCCGCCGGGCGGGTCAGGCCGCGGTTCTGCGGCTGCTTGCGCAGCATTCGGCGCTGACCTTGATCGAGCGCGACCTGGGCCGCAACCCGGTTGCACATCCCGATGCGCGGTTCGTCGAAGCGAGCTTGATGCCGCCGGATCAACGCAGCGATGCGCAGTGTGCAGCCTTGGCGCTGTCGGACGAGTTGATCGATGAACTGGATGCGGCCGACTTCGTCCTGTTGTCCACGCCGATGCACAACTTCATGGTGCCGTCCGTGCTGAAGGCTTGGCTGGACCATGTCGTGCGTCCGCGCAGGACATTCCGGATTACGCCGATGGGCAAGATCGGGTTGTTACGCAATCGGCCGGTGCGAGTGCTTATGACGTGTGGTGGAGCGATGGGTGGTGAGCCCACCGGACAGGTCGATTTCGCGACGCCGTATCTGCGCTATGTGTTCGCGACGATCGGTATCACGGACTTGCAGGTGCTGCCGCTCGAAAATTTCAACCGAGGCCCCGTGGCGCAAGCCGTCGCCCAGGTTCGTTTTGATGCTTGGCTTGAGGCGTTAACCTGGAACAGGCCATGTTGTGAAATGCGATGAGCATTCATGCTCGATCTGATGCGGTCAGGCCGAAAAGCGCCCCGCCACACAGGCGGGGCGCCGATGGCGATGACCAGTCGCCCTTGCGGCGCGATCAGATCAGGTTGTGCGTGCCGTCCTCGGCTTCAACCAGGCGGGCGTAGATGGTTGCCGGGAACGACGGGGCATCCAGGGTTGCCGACAGGGAGGGCCGTTCCGCCTTGCTGATTTTCTTCCACGCCGCGCCGATCTCGAAGTTGCCGGCGGTGATGCGGTAGTCCGGAGCGTTCTCGCGCTCCTTGGTGTTTGAAACGAATTTGACGTTGACGTTGATCGTCAAGGTGCGAACCGTGCCGGTGAAGCTGTCGTTCTGTGCGGTGAAGATGCCGATGTTTGCCATGATGTAGTTCCTTTCGGTGAATCAAGGTCGCGCCCATCGCAGCCTTGTCGGTGATCCAAGGGCGAGGTACGGGCGGGCCGCATCGCGCAGCGGCCGCAACGCAGTGGAGGACCGGGAGGAACGAGAAATCTGTTTCGCGCGGAAGGCACGCAGTGCCGGAGAAATTTGTTGGGCCGGACAGTTGCAGCCATGAAGCCCGAGGCGTATGCCAAGGCGCTGCACTTTCGCGAGCAGGCGCTTAAACGGCGGCTGATGTTTGTCGAGGGCGTGATTCCACATTCCGCTTAGTGGCCCAAAAACTCGCCCCCCCCCGGACGCGCAAAAAACGGCGCGCCAGTGGACTCTGTGTTATGCCTCTCAAACATAGCAAGATCCGGGTCGCGGATGAGCGCTTAAACCTCCATATTAGTTATTCCCGTACTGGAACAAATTCTTGTCAGTACGAAAATTAACATGAGAGGTTTCGCAAAATGTCTGCACTGTCCAACAAGGTCGCCATTATCACCGGAGCAAGTTCCGGGATCGGTTATGCAACAGCAAAGCTATTCGCCAAAGAGGGTGCCAAGGTCGTCGTCGGCGCGCGACGTCAACCGGAACTTGACGCACTCGTTGGGGAAATCACCCAAGTGGGCGGCCACGCCGTCGCGCTTGCCGGCGACGTCAAGAACGCTACCTTCGCGCAAGCCTTGGTCGAACTGGCTGTAAGTCGCTTCGGTGGTCTCGATGTGGCATTCAATAATGCTGGCACGATCGGTGAGATGGGGGCCACGCCTGATGTGTCGCTTTCGGAGTGGGAGGACACGATCAGGACTAACCTGACGAGTGCTTTCCTCGGAGCGAAGTATCAACTTCCCGCGATGCTTGACCGGAACGGCGGGTCCATGATCTTCACGTCGACATTTGTCGGCCACACCGTCGGTCTCCCGGGCATGGCAGCCTATGCGGCAAGCAAGGCCGGGCTGATCGGTCTCACGCAAGCGCTCGCCGCCGAGTTTGGCGCCAAGGGTATCCGGGTGAACGCCCTCCTGCCGGGAGGCACGGATACCCCAATGGGCCGTGCCTTCGCCAATACACCGGACGCTCTAGCCTTCGTCCAGGGCCTGCACGCGCTGAAACGCATGGCATCGCCGGATGAGATCGCGAAATCGGCCCTCTACCTCGCATCCGATGCATCGAGCTTCACTACCGGCTCGCCGCTCCTTGCGGACGGCGGGATTTCCATCCATCGAACCTGAATACGCGCAACCAGCCGGAACAAGGATTGGCGCTCTACAAAAGCGCGGTCCAGGTTGACACGCCGGTTGGGCCGAATACCTCTATTCCATGTGCAGAGTAGATTTTTAAGGATGGCAATGCATATAAAAAGTGAACCTTCAATTTTGTACTTTGGAACGCCTGTTGTTCTAATCAGCACCCTAAACGAAGATGGCGCCTACAACCTTGCGCCAATGTCTTCGGCATTCTGGCTAGGGTGGCGCTGCATGCTCGGATTAGCTGCGAGTTCAAAAACTCCACAGAACATGATCCGTACAGGTGAGTGCGTCCTTAATCTGCCATCTGTAAAGGAGGTTTCCGCCGTGAACCGCCTCGCGCGTACAACCGGCTCTAATCCTGTTCCCGCATCTAAGATGCGCAAGGGATACCAGTTTGAACCCGACAAGTTCGGGATTGCAGGATTGACGCCGATGGCTTCAGAAACAGTCGCGGCGCCACGCGTACGGGAATGCCCCGTACAACTCGAAGCGATCGTTGAAGCGACACATGCCATAGCCGAAGATGATCCGGTGCAACGCGGACATATTGTTTGTATCGAAGTACGCATTCAGCGTGTGTATGTGGAAGAATCGATATTGATGAGCGGCACATCCAATCGGATCGATCCGGACAAGTGGCGGCCACTTATCATGAGCTTCCAGCAATTCTATGGGCTCGGATCGCAATTGCATGCTTCAACGCTAGGGCAAATTCCAGAGTCCATGTATCGAAGCCCGGACGTAGATCGCGCGCGTATCAGGGGAGGATAATTTATGGCACAGAGCGCTTAAGGACAATCTGAATGTCAGACTATGACCGCATAGCCGAAGCAATTTCTTTCATTTCCAGCCGGGTATACAGCCAGCCCAGTTTACAAGAAATTGCGCGGCATTTACACCTGAGCCCCTTCCACTTCCAGCGCCTATTCTGCCGTTGGGCCGGTGTGACCCCGAAAAGATTCTTGCAAGTGCTGACATTGGAGCGTGCCAAGCAATTGCTGAGCGAATCAAAACCGCTGCTTGAAGTTTCGGACACCCTGGGGTTGAGCAGCAGTTCGCGCTTGTATGACCACTTCGTTCATTTGGAAGCGGTCACACCCGGAGAATACAAGATGGGAGGCTCGGGTTTAACGATTGAATATGCCGTGCATGACACGCCCTTTGGGAAAGCGTTTATTGCCACCACTGCACGAGGCATCTGTAGTTTTGCATTTCTGGAGCGCGCGGAAATCGATGGACATCTGGCTGGTTTACATAAAAAATGGCCACATGCGATGGTGCATGAAAATCGTCAACGAACGCTTGCGGTTATTAAGGCCATGTTCGGCGAAGGAAAGAAAATGGATCGTCCAGTGTCTTTGCATGTTTCCGGAACGAACTTTCAGATCAGTGTGTGGAAAGCATTGTTACAGATACCTCCGGCAACGGTGGCAAGCTATTCCCAGGTGGCAACCGCAATAGGGCATCCAAACTCTGCGAGAGCCGTGGGGCTGGCGGTAGGCGCAAACCCTGTCGCGTTCCTTATACCTTGCCATCGTGTCATTCAACAAAGCGGTAAACTGGGCGGGTATCATTGGGGCGAAACCCGAAAACAGGTAATCCATGCATGGGAATCGGCAAGGTATGAGTAACCTCAGCCATAACCGGGCCGCGCTAGTAGATGTCGCCCCCCACGTACCGTCGCGGCTGGGCATCGTTAAAACACCAATGCCACGGCTCATATTGGTAACCACAGTAATTGCCAACGGGATAAGAGAGATAGTAGCCAAATTCGGCAGCGCGCGCATTAAGCCAAGCAAACGCAGCCGTTTGGTCGAACTCGACTTCTAGCGCATAGCTACCGGGAGTTGTTAGGTCGATGGCGCGCCCGGTATGGTGTTCGCTGAAGCCAGGTGGAGCGCATACGGTGAGAATTTCTTCAACAGTCGTTCCGGCTTCGATCTTTCGGCGAATAATCTCGGTTTGGCGGTCGATGCTACGGAAGGCCGAGACAATGAACAGCGAGACTCCATCATCGTGGGCTGCTGTCTTGAGATTGCGCCAAGCTTCCGCAGCAGCGACTACAAGTAGATGATCTCTTCCGTCTGCTCCAACTTCCGCAACTTCAAGGTTGCTGGCCTCTTCGCAAACGCGCAGACCACGAGCCGCTATCAATTCACTTGAAATTCCAAGTGCAGCGTTCAGAGAAACAAGGCGTGGATTCATGACGATCAAAATGCCCAACAGTTATTCACCAGGCCCACCGGTCAGTACTATTAAAATTCGCAAAAGATGTCGGTGTGCAATAACTGCTTGATTCATTGTGAACGCTCCGAGTTGTCCATCCGCATATGTAATGATAATACGGATCGATGATGTTGGTGTGCGATGGATGCTTTAACCCCCAACCAGGAGCGGTACCTTGACGGCACCAACGACAAACAACAAGTCGCGCCGATGGTGAAAAAGCTCGGCGAGTTGCTCGAAGCCTTGAGGCTTGCCGGAACCCTGCTGGCCGACAACGGCTACCTGAGCGAGGCGAATGTGAACTGTTGCGATGCGGCGAAGATCGTGCCGCTCATCTCGCTGGGCAGAGAACGCCATCACCCGACCTGGAAGGATCGGTTTGCCGCATCCCAGGCAGCGCTTCCCGAGAATGCGCCGCCGATGGCAGCGATGGCGCATCGGCTGGCGACAAAGGCAGGCAAACAATATTATGCCCTGCGCAAGCAGATACCGGAGCCAGTGCTCGGCATCATCAAATCGATGATGGGATTCAGGCAATTCTCCTTGCGCGGGCTGCAAAAGGTCAAAGGCGAGTGGAATCTGGTGACGTTGGCCTGGAATGTGAAACGGATGTTCGCCCTCCTGCCCGTATGAGCAGGGAGTGGGCCCTCTCAACGGCGATTCCTTTGGGTCAATCATCGTGAAAATCCAGCTCACCTTTCCATTTTACCCACGGACTTCAAACCTCAGTCCGACAGGCTGCTAGGAGCCCGGCGCATGAAATCCAGGCAGCTTCGGGATTCTTTCCGCCATGAACTGAAGCAAGGCTCGGGTCCTCTGCGGTTGGTATTTTCGAGACGGATAGACCAGGTGAGCCTGCTGAGGCAGCATTTCCCAGTTTGGGAGTAATCGAATCAGATCTCCCGTGTCGATCAGATCCTGGACAAGCCAAGCGGGAGCACTACCCAATCCTTTTCCCTCAAGAAAACACTCGCGCAAAGCTAGCGAGCTGTTCACGCGAAAGCGCCCCTTGGTCAGGACAATGACTTTCTCGGTATTGTTGGAAAATTCCAACCGGCTTCCGAAGGCTAACCCAGCAAAGCGAAAATACTCGTGCTGTGCTAAGTCCTCAGGCTTGTTGATCTTGGGGGCGCGTTCGACATACTCCCTTGTTGCAACCAGTACGCGAGGCGAGAACGCAATATTACGGGCAATAACGTTGGGCGGGAGTTCGCCCCCAAGCCGTATGGCCACGTCGACACCCTCCTCAACGAGGTCAACCATGCGGTCGTTGAGGATCAATTCGATTTCGATCTCTGGGTATTTCGCCAGAAATTCGAGGATTAACGCGTTCAGACGTAACTCACCCAAGCCCACGGGCGCGTTTATCCGCAATGCACCGACAAACATGTGCGTTTGCCCTCGGGCATCCGCCACGGCATCGGCGTATTCCTCAATTATCCGCTTACTTCGTTCGTAAAACCGCTTGCCTTCCTCTGTCAGCGTCAAACTGGTGGTTGTTCTTTCGAGCAGCCGAACCTGCAAGTGTTGCTCCAATGCAGCAATCATCTTGCTCACCGTGGGTTGGCTGGTATTTTCCTCACGGGCGACCGCCGAAAAGCTGCCTAACTCGACGGCACGCGTGAAGAGCCGCATGGAGTGTAGTGAATCCAAGTCATTCTCTTATGGAATAAGTTATATTCAATAATCCCACATTCCTTGGTGATTTGGAATGACGTAATGTCCGCTCGGTCTCACTCTCTCATCAAGGAAACCACATGGACATCAGCACGCAAACACCCCT
>VFSW01016285.1_pt1 | contig 10153 bp, 8 predicted proteins | sample 5358111 | NCBI WGS metagenome assembly VFSW01 (sample SAMN11554181, study PRJNA540505) | mine drainage metagenome | isolation source: sediment from site ElyBrook_90M | place: USA: Ely Copper Mine, Vershire, VT | collected 2017
ACGCGCATGGCTGGCTTGGCCTCCGTTTCCAAACGGAACCCGGCGCGGAGCCGTCTCAGATTATTGTTCACGTCCGATTGTGGGATAAGGAAAACCTGGCCGAGCAGGAAGCGCTCGGCATTGTCGGCGTGAATCTTGTCCACGGCTGCCTGTATCTGCATCACGATCCGGCGGCGCTCATTGATTCGCTGGCCGACAACATCGGCACGATTCGCATTGAAGTGGACATGATCCAATTTTGCGGGCCGGCCTTCGCGCACATCGATAATCGCCTGATGGCGCTGCGCCTCGTCCAAGGCGGATTGACCAACGCCGCCCTCTTCACAGCCGACGGCCAAGTCGTGCAGCCTTCCGACGCGCTATACAAGAAGTGCATCCTGGTCGAGCGCGGCAGTTTCCGCCCGGTCACGAAAGTGACGCTGGACATGCTCCGTTGCGCCCAGGCGATGTTCGTTCAGGAGCCGAATGTCCAGGGGGAGGACGTCCTGACGCTGATGGAAATGACGCTGAAAAATCTCACCGAGGACGACAAGATCGATCATCAGGATTTTTTGGCGCGGGTGGATATTCTCGGCGCCCTGGGCAAGACGGTGTTGATTTCAAACTTCGGCGAATACCATCGGCTGGCCGCTTACTTTTTCCGTTACACCAAGAAGATGATCGGCGTCGCGATGGGCGTTCCGACATTGAAGGAGTTGTTCGACGAGAAATACTACACCGATCTGAGCGGCGGCATTTTGGAATCGTTCGGGCGCATGTTCAAAAACGACCTCAAGCTTTACGTTTACCCGCTGCTGGAGAAGAAGACCGGAGCGCTCATCACGGCGGGGAATTTGCGCGTGGCGCCGAACCTTCGGCACTTGCACGCGTATCTGGTCGAGAATCGCTACATCGAAAGCTTGCGTGATTACGATGAAAAGGTGCTGCCGATTTTCTCGAGGGATGTCCTGGACAAGGTTCGCGCCGGGGACAATACCTGGGAGCAAATGGTGCCGGAAACGGTGGCCCGAATCATTCACGAGCGCAATCTGTTTGGTTTCAAAGGGGCGTCCGACATGGCCGCGAAGTAACCTGAATTTTTTTACCGCGGCGGATTCACGTAGGCGGACACCGGACTTTCGTGCCCGGCATCATCCACCGCTTTCACGCCAAGAACGATTTGATCAATCGGCGTATCGGGCAAAATGTAATGATGCACCTTGCCAACCCAGATTTCCTTTTCCCAATCGGGCGACGTGGTGGAGCGGGAGACCACGACGAAGCCCGCGAGGTTCGTTTGCCCATCCGGCTCGCCCCACCGGAGTTCGGCATCGTAGCCGGCGCCGCGCGACAATCCCGGACGATTCGTTGATCCCCCTGCGCTCCCGGACGTGATCGGCGGGGCGGGCGCCCAGGCCAGTGCGGCGGCGGCAGCGGCGTTGATGCGCGCCACGCGCGTGGCGTAGGCGGGCGAGGCGTTGGAAAATGTGTCGAGCGCGGAATGCTGCTGCGAATAATTTTCGTTCGGCGTGGTGAACCGCACGCCGGCGTAACCCTGCTGATTGAACGATATGTGATCGCCGCCGCGTCCGAACCGGTCAAAGCGAAAAATCATTTCCGCCATCATCCCTGGACAATACTTTTCCGCCGTCGCATGGACGAAGCGCGCCAGTTGCCGCGACGGAGAATCGTTCGGGTCTTCGGAAAACACCAGCACGCGATTCTTGTCGCTCGCTCCCGCTCCGCCGAGTTCGGTGCCGATGATGTCGTTGTTCAAAATGGCCTCGACGCCCTGGCCGTCCGCGCGCAACCGGCGGGCCAGCGATTGCGAGCCGTAAAGCCCCTGCTCCTCGCACGCGAAGGCCACGAAAACCAGGGTCGCCGTGAATTCGTATTGACTCAGCACCCGCGCGCACTCCCTCGCGCAAGCCGTGCCGCTGGCGTCATCGCTGACGCCGGGGGCGGGCAATTCCGCCGCCTCAGCGGGCGGCAAACCGGCCGCGTCTTTGAAATTGATCGAATCGTAATGGCCGGACACCAGAATCCACCGATTGGAAGCATCGGGCGCCGTGCCGGGAAGGATCGCCAGCACGTTCCGAAGTTCGGTCGGTTTGTAAAGGCGGTTGGTTTTTGGGATGGTGTAGGTGTCAAAACTAACTTTCAAGCGCGGGCTGTAACTTTGAAACTGGTCGAAGATCCATTGCCGGGCCGCGCCGACGCCGCGATTGGTTTGCGAGGGGTCGGAAGCGGTGTTGCGCGTCCCGAATTCTCCCAAGCGCTGCATGATGGCCGCCACCCGCTGCTCGGAAATTTCCGAGACGATCCATTGAATGGCGGGATCCGGCGTCTGCGGCGGACGTTTCGCGGGGAAGATATTGGTTTGCTCCAGCAGATCGGTTGACTGTTGAAGGGCGTGCGCCGCATCCACCTCATGCGCGGCAGTCGGCGAACGTGATACGTCTGGCACTTGATGCGCCGGTGGATTCGGCACCTGCGCCAGGCTCGGAACTGACCCGAGCGCCAGCCAACCCACGAAAAGCATCAAAGCAATGCGTCGCATGACGAAGGCTAATATGCGGGAGTTCAAATTGCGATAAAATCGTGGGCGTTCCATTCCCATGATTCCCATTACTCCTATTCCTCACATGAAGATGGGACTTATGGGAATGATGGGAATAATGGGTCTGTCTAAGCCCAAAAAAGGCGGAATATTATCCGGCCACTTCCATGCCAACCAGGCAGACGTCGTCGGAGAATTCCTGGCTGCCGGTAAATTGCTGAATCTCCGCCAAGATGGCCGCGAACATGTCGGGACACTTCATCGAAGAGTGGCGGCGCACGGCGTCAAGCAAAAGTTCCTGGCTGTAGGCTTTGTCGCCGGGGCCTTCCACTTCATAAAGGCCGTCCGTGAACAGCATCAGCATGTCGCCCGGCAGGAGCGGAGCGGAGACGGTGGGGTAGGTGGAGTCGGCGAAAAGTCCGAGGGCCGGGCGGGCCTTGCCGTTTTCATACTTAAGCACCTCGACCACGCCGCTGGGGCGATGCACGAGAAAAGGCTTGGGGTGCCCGGCATTGGCGAAAAAAATCTGGCGGCGGGCCAAATCCGCGACAAGGTAAAACGCGGTGGTGAAGAGCGGCGAGCCGGTTTGCTGCAGAATGGCGCGAAGATCGGAATTGAGCCGTGTCAGCAATTGGCCAGGATCGAGGGCCATCGGGCGCAATTCCTCCACCAGCCCGCGCACCATCGCGGTCACCAGCGCGGAGCGCACGCCGTGGCCCATGACGTCGCATAAAAATAATCCCGCCTGCGTTTCCGAAAGGGCGAGGATATTGAAGACAGCCCCGGCCACCTGTCCGCTCGGTTGGGAGCCGTGGCAAAATATCAGCAGGCGCGATTCGCTGGCGGCGCCGGGAGGAATGGTGGGGTACTGCTGCGGCAGGATGGCTTCCTGGATGTCCCGCGCCATTTTCAAATCGTCTTCCAGGATGGAGTTTTTTTTCCGCAGCTCAGCCTGGCTGCGGGCCAATTCCGCCGCCGCCTTGCGCTCGCGCTCCTCGGCCTGTTTGCGCAGCGTCACGTCGCGCACGAGGCTTAACAGCAGCGAGCGCCCTTCCTCCACCTCAACGTAGGAATTGGAGAGTTCAACGTCCACCACCCGGCCCGACCGGAAAGAAACGTGGCGCTCGAGGAGCGTTTCGATTTTTCGTTCCGCGAAACGCGTTTGATAGCGCTGCATCATTTCCGAGGTGTCCTCTGTTTGCGCGTAAATCACCGTATATGGGCGGCCCACCAATTCCTCCTGCGGCAGGCCGGCAATCTGGCAAAAGGCCGGGTTGACCGCGAGCATGGTCCCGTGCTCGTCGGTCAATCGCATTCCTTCAAATGATTTCTGCCAGATGGAGCGGAAACGCAATTCCGAGAACTTCAATTTTTCCTCCGCTTCCTTGCGGGCGGTGATGTCCTCCACCATGCCCTCGTAAAAAACGATGTTCCCTTGCCCGTCCTTGACCGCGCGGGCGTTTTCGGAAATCCAAATGATGGTGCCGTCCTTGCGGTAGATCTGGGCCTCGAAACTCTGCACCACGTCGTGCTCTTTCATCAATCGGATGAACTCGGAGCGGCGCGTGGGATCGACGTAAAGCAGGCGGGCAATGTCGCTGATTTTGGACATCATTTCCTCGCGGGTGTTGTATCCGTAAATGCGGGTCAGCGCGGGATTGACGTCCAAATACGTGCCCTCGGGCGATGTTTGAAAAATGCCGGCCACCGAGTGCTCGAAAATCCCGCGGTAACGCTCCTCCGCCTTCAGCAGCGCCTTGCGCGACTCGCTGCGCTCGATGGCGTAAACGACCGCGCGTGTCAACAATTGGCTGTCCACCCGTCCCTTGACCAGATAATCCTCCGCCCCCGCATGCACGGCGGAGAGCGCCAGTTTTTCGTCGTCGAACCCGCTGAGGACAATGATCGGGATGTCGTGGGCGCCTTCCTTGACGGCTTGGAAAGTATCCATGCCGGTGGTTTCCGGCAGTTTCAAATCCAGCAGGATCACCTCGATGCCGCCCCTGGCCAGACGCGCGAGCGCCTCGCTAAGATTCTTGGCCGGCTCAAGCTGGAAACGCACGCCAGTCGCCTTTTGCAGCATCATCCGCAAAAAATGCAAATCGTCGAGGTCATCCTCGACAAGCAAAAGATTGATCGTTTTTGTAGCCATTTCCTTGCGCCGGCCGGGCGCATCTGTTCATTCCTACCACCGCGCGAAAACGGTGGGAAGTCTCTTTTAAGTTTTCGCGCCCGGCTCGTCCTCTGCTTCAAGCGTGGTCTTCAGAAAGTTGTGGATGACGGTTCTTTCATTTCGCGCCAGCCACTTGCCGATCTGGATGAAAAGCAATCCAAACATCGCCAGCCCGCCCAGAGCGGCCAGCAGCATCCACCGGTCGCTTTCCCGGTAGAGGGGAATCCGCGCTGGAACAACCACCAGGGCAGCGGCAAAAAGCGCCAGAAAAGAATACCAGAAAACCATAAAAAGCCGCACCAGGGTGTGCATCCGGAATTCTCCCTCCAGCGCGGAGCCGCCGGCGCCCTCGGAGAACTTTCCATAAAAGAGCGGCGCAAACGAGTTCATGTAAAACTTCCTCGTGCGCAATCGGAACGAATGCCCCCTGAATTCGCCCAGGATGAACTGCGGCGGCTCGGCTGCTTTTGTTATCCGGCTTTTACATTCTTCAATGCTCAGTTTCGTGCTCAATTTCATGGGTCGCTTCACACTGCATAGACCAAGAAAACACAGATTAGATTTTGTGCAAACTTGAATTATTTGGTTTGTCCTGTTGGTTTGTCCCTGCGGCCTGGCCTTCGTCGCTTTAGCGCAGGAGAGTTGCCCCTGGCCGCCTTTCCCGGTATCTTGACTGGCGTGTCGGATTTTAAGAAAACCCGGGTGGTCATCGGGATGAGCGGCGGCGTGGATTCCTCCGCGGCGGCGGCCTTGTTGCTGGAACAGGGCTATGAAGTCGTCGGCATCACGCTTAAATTGTGGCCGCAGGACTGCGTCTCCCGCGCCGAGGACAAATGCTGCGGGCCGCAAGCCGTGATGGATGCGCGGGCAGTCTGCCATAAGCTGGGCATTCCATATTATCTGATTGACGAGGCGGAAGCCTTTCACAAACAGGTTATCGGCTATTTCGCGGAAGAATATAAGGCCGGGCGCACGCCGAACCCGTGCGTCATGTGCAACGAGAAACTGAAGTTCGGCGCCCTGCTCGACCGCGCCCGCCAATTGGGGGCCGACCGCGTTGCCACCGGCCATTTCGCCCGCCTGGAAAAGAGCGCCGACGGTTCGCGCACGCTCCTGCGGAAGGGGCGCGACCCGCGCAAGGATCAAAGTTATTTCTTGTTCTCGCTCCGCCAGAATCAACTGGAGCGCTCCCTCTTTCCGCTCGGCGAAATGACGAAAAAGGACACCCGCGAAGTGGCGAGGGAGTGCCAATTGAAGACCGCCGACAAAGAAGAAAGCATGGAGATTTGCTTCGTGCCCGACAACGATTACGGGAAATTCCTTTCGATGGCGAATCTGGCGCAGCCGCATCGCGGTGAAATCGTGGACATGCAGGGAAAGGTCCTCGGCTACCACGATGGAATCGAATTTTTCACCATCGGGCAACGGAAGGGATTGAAAATTTCCTCACCGCGTCCGCTTTACGTGATCGAGTTAGATGCGGCGCGGAACCGCGTCATCGTGGGCGATGATTCGGCTCTTGATCGCACGACATTTGAGGTCGAGCGCTGCAATTGGATTCCCTTCGACGAGCCGCCCGGCGAAATGCGGGCCTCGGCCAAGATTCGCTACAATCATCCCGGCACAAACGCGGCGGTGCGTCCGATGCCGAATGGCCGCGCCAGCGTTACGCTCGATGTTCCGCAACGCGCCATCACGCCAGGCCAGGCCTGCGTGTTTTACGATGGCGATTTGGTATTGGGCGGCGGCTGGATCACCGCGCACAAATAGGCCTAAAGCCTGGTAGAATCTCCCGCACAGGCGCCCCATAACTCCCACCATTCCCATTCCTCCCATAAAAATGGCACTGATGGTAATAATGGGAGTTATGGGACGGCTCGGCCGGAGCCTCGCCCTACCGCGCGCTTTGTTTTGCCGAGCGTCTGCTACTGTGTCGGCTTTATGCTGGCGTCGGCCAGCGCCGCGGCGAGTTCCTTCAGGTGAACCGTCGGATCCGGCGAGTCCGTGATGTGCAGAATCTTCCCGTTCAACCCAATGAGAAACGTCACGCGCCGATCTAATTGGCGATCCGCCGCCATGCGCGCCCCGTAGGCGTCTGAGATGGCGCCGTTGGTGTCGGTCAACAGCGGGAAATCCAAATTGTATTTGAAAATGAAATCCTTGTGGCTGTCCTTGCCGTCGAAGCTCACGCCGACCACCTCGACGCCTGCTTGTTTGAAGTCGGCCATTTTGTCGCGCAGCGAGCAGGCTTCAGCGGTGCAGCCGGGCGTGTTGTCCTTCGGATAGAAGTAAAGGAGCACCATGCTCTTGCCGGCTTGTTCCGAGAGCGACCATTTGTTGCCGTCCTGGTCGAAGCCAGTGAACATCGGCGCAGCATCTCCAACTTTGAGAGGCGGGTTGGCCAGCAGCGGCAGTGAGATCGCGGCGATGGCAAGGCCGCAGCAGAGTTTTAGAATCGTTTTCATAGAATTTTCCCCAAGCTCTAATAAAACCCTTCCCGGCCCGTTGTCAAACCGCGATCCAGACGAGCGTGCCTTCGGGCAGCTTGTCGTAGAGCGGGAGCAAATCCGAACCGGACAGATGGACGCAGCCGTGCGAATCCGGCCTGCCCAGCGTGGTTTCGTTTCCTGTGCCGTGGATATATACATAACGCTGAAAAGTATCCACCGACCCGCCGCGATTGAAGCCCGGCTCCAATCCTTCCAGCCACATGATGCGGTTCGTGATCGACGCCGCAGGCATACCCTGCCAGGTGAACCCGATAACCTGCCGCGCTTTGAAGACCGTGCCAACGGGCCACCCGCCGCCGATTTTTCGGGCGACGCGATGCAATCCGCGCGGCGTCATGTTCGACCCGGCTTTTTCTCCGATGCCGAATTTCGACGTGGAACTGGGGTTTGGTTTACTCAGCTCGTAACCTCCATCCTATCGCTCAAAAACCTCCGTCGTCTGGCGTGAGATGGTGACGTAAAGCATGTAGCGGGTGGGCCGCGCTCCGAACCGCGAACACGCCCGAATGGCGCCCGCCAGCGCTTTGGGAACACCGATCATTTGGGCGCGAGTTTCTTTACCAGGATTTTCGAATTGCGGGCGCTTTGCTCGTATCTCTCGCGGCGGGCCGGCGGCAAATCCTCCGGCGCGCCTTCTGCGAAGCCCGCCTTCGATTGGAAATACGTGAAGGCCTGGGTCGAGAGCGTAATCAATTCCGTCATGCCCAGCTCGCGCGCCTTGGACTCCGCGAACGCCACGAGCTTGCGGCCAATTCCCTGGTTCTCGTGCGACGGGCTTACGTAGAGGCACGCCAGCTCGGCCTTGCTGGGGTCCAATTGATGCAGCGCCACGCACGCCACCGGGTTTTTGTCCGTCTCGAAAATGTAAAAGTCGCCGATTGATTTTTCGATGGTGGCGCGTGTTCGCTTGACAAGCTCCTCGTTGGCCACGGAATTCTTTGTCAACAGCATGATGGCGCGGATGTCCTTCTTGAGGGCGCGGCGAATCTGCTGGTATTCGTTGGCATAGACGAGCGTTCCGACGCCCTCGTTGGAAAAAACCTCGGCCAGCAGAGCCTCGTCCACCCGCCCGTTGATGATATGCACGCGCGGCACGCCCGCCTGGCAGGCGACCGCTGAGAAATGCGCCTTGGACAAGCCGTCCGGCGAAAAATTGGCCTTGTGGTGCGAGAGCAAATTGGCCAGGTCCGCCACCAGCATTTGCTGGATCAAATTTCCCTGATAAACGATGCCGTCGATCGTTGTGATGAAAATGAGTTTGTTGGCGTTGAGCGCCTTGGCCAATTCCACCGCCACCGAATCCGAATTCACGCGGTAGGTTTTGCCATCGCCGTCGAACCCCAGCGGCGGCACCACCGGCACGATGCCTTGGCCGAGCAGGCTTTGCAGCATTTCCGCATCAATGCGCTCGACCTTGCCGGTGAGCAATTGGTCCTGCCCGTGGATGATGCCCATCGGGTGCGCGATGATCGCATTGCAACTCGCCGCGCGGAGATCGTTGGCGCTCAGCCCCTCCAAAATTTCGTGGGTCAGGCGGTTGGCCGCTGTCAACGCTAATTTCAAGGTGGCCGCGTCCGTGATGCCGCTGCCATCGAGATTCGAGGGAACGACGTTTTGCTCGCGGGCCAGAATCTCGATTTGCGCGGCCGCGCCATGCACCAGCAGCACCTTGATGCTCAACGAGCGCAGCACCGCGACATCGAGAAGAATGTTGGCGAAATTCTCGCTGGTCACGATGGCGCCATCCACGCTGATGACGAAAATCTTTTCCCTGAAGCGCGGGATGTACTGCAAAATGCCTCGCAGATCCGTAGGTTTCACAACGATATAATACTAGTGGTCGCGGCCAAAACAATAGGGCAAGGGCCATTTCTCCTCGAGGGAAGCGGTCGGCGAGGGCGCCGGCCGCAACACGCGAGGGCGCGTGTGCTCCCCAGAAATGGGAATCTACGCGCCTCGCGTCCCGCATCCGAGACCCTCGGAAATTCAGATGTGTCCACCCTGCCCATGACCATTCAGTTTGCGTTTTGATTCGACGATCGTCTTGTCGGCAGGATTTTTTCCAGCGCTTTCACGCAGCGCTGATTTTCCGCCGGCGCGCCTATGGAGATGCGAATGAATTCCGGCAATTGGTAGCCGCCCATCGGCCGCGTGATGATCCCCATCCGCTGAAGCTGCTCAAAGACTTCACGGCCCGCCCCGACTTTCGCCAGAATAAAATTCGCAGCCGTGGGAACAACTTCAATGCCCAACGCCGACAATTCCTTTTCCAGAAACTTCCGGCCTTTGGCATTGTTCCGCTGTGTTTTTCGGACATGCGCTGTGTCATCCATCGCGGCCAGCGCCGCAGCCTGCGCGAGCGAATTGACATTGAACGGCTGTCGGATTTTTTCCAGCGCCGCGATAAATTCCGGATGCGCGATGCCATAGCCAAGGCGCAATCCCGCCAGCCCATAAATTTTCGAAAACGTGCGCAGCAAAATAATATTCGGTTTCTGCCCCGCCTTGATTTCCGCGAGCAAATCCACCGGCTTGTCGAGGAATTCGATGTAGGCCTCGTCCATCGCCAGCACGACGCTTTCCGGCAATTCGTTCACCAATTTGCGAACGTCGTCCGCCGGAGCAAGCGTGCCGGTCGGATTATTGGGGTTGGCGACGAACATGAGTTTCGTCCGCGCGGTGACCGCCTTCAACATCGCGGGCAAATCGTGGCCGTAATTTTTTGCGGGGACGGTGACGACCTGAGCGCCGAGCAATTTGGCCACGATGGGATAAATCGCGAAGCAATATTGCGACACCACCATTTCATCGCCATGCCCGAGCAGCGCGTGGCCCAGGAATTCGATGATGTCGTTGGAGCCGTTGCCGAGCACCAAGTGCGCCGGGGTCACGCCCAATTTCGCGGCCAGCTTTTGTTTCAGATAAAACGCG
>VFSW01016286.1_pt1 | contig 10151 bp, 9 predicted proteins | sample 5358111 | NCBI WGS metagenome assembly VFSW01 (sample SAMN11554181, study PRJNA540505) | mine drainage metagenome | isolation source: sediment from site ElyBrook_90M | place: USA: Ely Copper Mine, Vershire, VT | collected 2017
GCCGAGCATTTTCTCGAGTGCCTCCAAACCGACGCCCCCTTCCGCTCCCCCGCCCCAGCGCAACCGCCGCATCTACGTGCGCAGCGCCGGGCTGATCGTGGTGCTCTTCCTGGCGGTCCGCATTTACTGGCTGGCCACCTCCGTGTATCCCGCCCGCCTGTTGCGCGCGGTCCAGCTTACCCAGACCGGCCGCGCCGAATTCCTCAATGGCGTCGCCACCGACGGTTCCCGGGTCTATTTCACCACCCGCGAAGGCGGACGCTGGTCGCTCGCCCAGGTCTCCGTCGAAGGTGGCGCCCCGCAGCCGCTGCCCGTGCAAATCCCCAACCCGGACATCCTGGACATCTCGCCCGACCGTTCCACCCTGCTGGTATCCGGCGGCCCCGGCGTCGATCCCGACCGCCCCCTCTGGCTGGTTCCCACCGTGGGCGGTTCGCCGCGCCGCCTGGGCGATGTGGCGGGCCGCGCCGGCGCCTGGTCGCGCGACGGCAGCCGCATCGTCTTCGCGCGCGGTCCGGCCCTGTTTCAGGTGGGCAGCGACGGCGCCGGTTCCCGCAAGCTGCTGGACGCTCCCGGCACGGTCAACTCCATCCGCTGGGCGCCCGCGCCGGAGCGCGAGATGCTGCGCTTCTCCGCCGAAGGTCCCGGCGCCAGGCCCTTCGCCTTGTGGGAAGCCGCCCCCGCCGGCGGGGACCCGCACCGCATCCTGGCGCAATGGAATCCGCCCAGCCTGGCCACCGATGCCGACGACTACGGCGCCTGGTCCGCCGGCGGCAAATACTACCTGTTCCGCTCCCTGCGGGGCAGCGTGGCCAGCGTCTGGGCCATGCGCGAGAACCGCACCTTCCCGCGCGCCGCCGAGGGGCCGCCCTTGCAGCTCTACTCGACCCCCATGCAGTTTGGCCTGCTGGCCCCCAGCCCGGACGGCAAACGCATCTTCTTCGCCGCCGGCCAGGAGCGCCGCGAATTGATGCGCTATGACGCCGCCCGCCAGCAGTTCCTGCCCTTTCTGCCCGAGGCCGCCGGTCGCTGGGCCAGCCTCTCCAGGGACGAGCGCTGGGTGGCCTACGTAACCGGCCCCGACGGCACCCTCTGGCGCAGCCGTCCCGATGGCGGCGAGCGCCTGCAGCTCACCCCGCCCCTGTTCGCCGCGCACCAGCCGCGCTGGTCCCCCGACGGATCGCGCATCGTCTTCGCCGGAGCGCCCATCGGCCAGACCACCCGGATCTACGTGATCCCATCCAGCGGCGGCGCGCCGGAAGCCGTCACCGCCGGTCCCTTCGCGGACCAGGACGCCAGTTGGTCCCCGGACGGAAACGCGCTCCTGTTCGCGCGCACCCTGCCCCCCGGAATCTCCGGACAGCCCGGCCTCTACATCATGGATTGGAAGACCAGGCAGGCGGCGTTTCTCCCCGGCTCCGAAGCCCTGGCGCACCCGGCCTGGTCGCCCGACGGGCGCTCCATCGCCGCCACCAGCCGCGCGGGCGACGAAATCCTGCTGCTGGATCTGCGCACCCGGCGCTGGACCCCGCTGGCCGCCGGCCAGAGTTTCGGCCTCCCCTTCTGGTCGCGAGACGGCCGCTCTGTCTACTGCCAGGCGGTCCTGGGAGGCGCTCAACAGCCCATCTTCCGCGTCTCCATCGCCGGCCGCCGCAAGGAGCAGACCATGAGCTCGCGCCAGATTCCGCAATCCAACGCGGTGGGCTACCTGCTGGTCGGACTGGCCCCCGGCGACGCCCCCATCGTCACCGTGATCCAGACCAATTCGGATATCTACGCGCTGGAAGTGGAACTGCCCTGACCCGCGCTCACGCCGCGCACGACACCCTGGCGATCGCCTCGGCGGCCTGCTTGCCCATCCGGATGCAGTCCGGTATGCCGATCCCCGTGTAAGCGTTGCCCGCCAGTTGCAGGCCGGGAATGGCGGCCGCGCGCGCCTCGATTTCGGCCAGCCGTTGCGGGTGGCCCACCGTGTACTGCGCCATGGACCGCGGCCAGCGGAAGATGCGGCAGAAGAACGGCTCGGCATCAAAACCCACCATCCGCCGCAGTTCGCCGGTCACCGCGGCGGCGATGGCCTCGTCGCTCTCCTCCAGCACGCCGCCGTCGTCCATGCCGCCCAGAAAGCAGCGCAGCAAAGTGGCGCCGGGCGGCGCGCGATGCGCGAACTTGGTCCCCACCCAGGTGCACGCCACCAGGCGGCGGCGCTCGCGCTTCGGAACCAGAAATCCGAAACCGGCCAGCGGCTTGGGGAAGGCGCTGTCCGGGAAACCCAGCGCCACGGTCATCGAGGAACTGTAGGGTATGGCCGCCAGCAGGTCCGCCAGGCGGCCGTCCAGGCGCCGTACCAGGGCCGCCGCGCTGTGCGCCTCGCACGCCAGCACCAGGTGCCCGCACTCGAGCGCGCCATCCTCGAAGCGCACCCGGAATCCATCCCCGCTGCGCTCCACCGCCGCGGCGCGCCGGTGCAGGATCGCGGCGTGGCCCTCCACCTTAGCCTCCAGTGCGCGCACCATTTCGCCCAGCCCGCCCTTCAGCGTGCGGAACAGCGGCAGCTTCCTGGCCTGCGCTTTATTGGCCTTCAACCCGGCCAGCACGCCTTTGGTCAGGCTGCCGTATTCGGCCTCCAGTTCCACGAACCGCGGCAGCACGCTGGTGATGCTGAGTGCGTCGGGGCTGCCGCCGTAGATTCCCGAAAGCAGCGGCTCGGCCAGGTAGTCGACCGCTTCGGCGCCGTAATGCGCGGCCACGAAATCCGCCACGGACTGGTCTTCGGCATGCCGCCCCGGCGGGTGGAACAGTTCCATCCCCATGCGCACCTTGGTCCGCCAGCTCAGCAGCCGCGTGGCCAGCAGCGGCATCAGCTTGGTGGGCACCATGAGCTGCAAACCGTCCGGCAGCGGCACCAGCCGGCCGCCTTTCCAGACGTACGTAATGCGCTGGTGATCGTTCGAGCCGATGACTTCATCCGCCATCCCCAGTTCGCCAATCAATTCCATGGCGGCGGGCTTCACCGAGATGAAGCTGTCCGGCCCGCCCTCCACCACGCATCCGGCGACGTGTTCGGTCTGGATCACGCCGCCCAGGCGCGCGCGCCCCTCGATCAGCGTGGAGCAAATGCCGGCCTTGGCCAGGTAGAACGCGGTGGACAGGCCGGAGATGCCCCCTCCCACGATTGCGACAGACGCATCCATGAAATCTGATTATCGCATCGGGCCGGATGCGGCCTACCGCGGCTTGCCCGCCGCGAACAGCACGGACTTCTCCAGCGCGTCCAGCGCGGAATCGTAGAGCGCCTCCCCGTGCCGCAGATCGGGGCGCTTCTGCCCCTGCGGGCCCAGGCAGAAATCGTGATAACCGTTCTCGTAAATCTCCAGCCGCACGGACTTGCCCGCGGCGGCCAGCGCGTCGTGCAGGGTGATGGCCACCGGCATCAGGCGGTCCGCCGTGCCCACCAGAATCAGCACCGGCGTGCGAATTGGCGCGATGTTGGCGCGCGCGATCTCAGGATCGGGTTTCAGATCCTGGAACGGGTCCGCGCCCCGCGCCGCGCCCGGCGGCGGCATGGGCACGCCCAGAAACCACATCACCGCGGGAGCGCCCACGATGGCCGCATGCACGGGCGCCTTCGAAACCAGGAACATCACCAGGTTGCCGCCCAGGCTGACGCCGTACAAATTGATGCGCGCGGGATCGACGTAGGGCAGCGCCTTAATGTAATCGATCACCGCCAGCCCGTCGTCAATGGAGGTCACTACACCCTTCGTGGAGGGCGTCGACATCAGGTTCCAGTCGCCGCCGCGATAGTCGGCCACCGCCACCACGTAGCCCTCCTGCAGGAATCGCTCCCACACCGGTCCGCCGGGATCGCCGCGCGACCAGCCCACCAGTTGCTCCATGCCGCGTCCGCCGGGGGCGCCGTGGAAAATGATGATGGCCGGATACGGCCCGCTGCCCTTGGGTTTGCGGATCGCCGCGGCCACGTACACGCCGTCCTTGCTCTTGATGTAGGTCTGCTGGACGGGCGAGTCCGCCTCGCTCACCACGTGGATGTATTTTTCCGTGGGCAGCGGCGTGGCGCTGCCGGGATTGTGATGGATCTCCGCGGGCGCCGAAGCCGCGCACATCAGACAGAGGAATGCCGTTCGCATAGGCGTCACCGAAACAAACTATAGCGCGGGGCGGGAGTTATCCGCCATCGGCCGCATACTCGCCCAACCTGCCGAGCAGCGATTCCGGAATCTCCACCTCCATCTCGCAATACTCCCCCGCATAGCGCGTCTCCAGCACCCGCCCCAACTCGTGGAGCATGGCGATACGCGCGCCTTCGCTCAGCGGCAGGCGCAGGCGCGCGCGCACCACGGGATCGAAGGCCAGCACTTCGTCGATGGCCGCCAGCAGGCCGCCCATCCCCTGCCCCGTCAGCGCCGATACGGCCACCGCGCGCGGCGGCGCGCTTCCCAGCAGACGCCGCCCGATGGCCTCGGCGTCCGCCTCCGCCGCCGGCAGCCGGTCCACTTTGTTGAGCACCAGCAGTTGCGGAATGGCCGCCGCGCCGATGTCCGCCAGCACCTTCAGCACGTGCCCGGTCTGCGCCGCCGCGTGCGCCGCCGCCGCATCCACCACGTGCAGGATCAGGGTGGCGTCGTTGACCTCCTCCAGCGTGGCGCGGAACGCCTTCACCAGCGTAGTGGGCAGGTTCCCGATGAACCCCACCGTGTCGCTCACCAGCGCGCGCCGCCGCGAGGGCAGCGTCACCGCGCGCACCGTGGGATCCAGCGTGGCGAACATGCGCGCATCCGTCAGCACCCCGGCCTCCGTGATGCGGTTGAACAGCGTCGATTTTCCCGCGTTGGTGTATCCGGCCAGCGCGATGGTGGGCAGCGGAACCGCCTGCCGCTTCCTGCGGTGCCGCGCGCGCCCCGCCCGCACGTTTTCCAGATCCTCTTCGATTTTCCGGATGCGCCGGTGGATGCGCCGCCGGTCGGTTTCCAGTTGGGTTTCGCCCGGACCGCGCGTGCCGATGCCGCCGCCCAGCCGCGACATCTCCGTCCCCCGCCCGGCCAGCCGCGGCAGCATGTAATTCAGTTGCGCCAACTCCACCTGCAGGCGGCCTTCCCGCGTGCGCGCGCGCCTCGCGAAGATGTCCAGGATCAGTTGCGTGCGGTCGATCACCCGGCAGGCCAGTTCCTTTTCCAGGTTGCGCTGCTGCGTGGGCGTGAGGTCGTGATCGAAGATCACCAGCCCGGCATTCGCGGATTGGCACAGTTGCGCCAGTTCCCGCACTTTGCCTTGGCCGATCAGCGTGGCGGCCTCCGGCGCCGCGCGCGACTGCAAGATCCGGTCCGCCACCACCGCACCCGCGCCGGCGGCCAGTTCCGACAGCTCATCCAGGGACTCTTCCGGCTCCAGCGGAGCTCCGGCGCGGCGGCCTTTCCAGTCCACCCCGGCCAGAATCGCCCGTTCCGGCGCTTGTGGGACGGCCGGGATCTAGGCCTCCGTCGTTTCGTGGGCCGCTACCGCGTTGGATGCCGGCGCTCCCGCTCCGGCCCCCTGCGCCGCGGCAGCCGGGCCCGCGTAGGAGTGCGACGTTTTCAACGTCACCACCGTCGAGATGGCGTGCTTGAAGATCAGTTGCTCCTGGTTGTTGGTCTCCAGAACCAGGGAATACTTGTCGAAGCTCTTAATGCGGCCCGAAAGTTTCACGCCGCTCATTAAATAGATGGTGAGAACAATTTTGTCTTTGCGCGCGTTGTTTAGAAAGCTATCTTGAATGTTCTGCGCTGGTTTGTCCATGGCTCCCCCAAAACAGGTTCGGGGCCAAGCGGAAAACTCCGAATTGGCACCCATATTGTACACCCAACGGAGGGCCGGGCGGCGCGCGGCGGCCGCGAATTCGCGGTGGTTCAATTCGATTTTTCCACCAGCGCGCGCACCGCGATGCGATGCTCCAGGATCAGCCGCCGGACCTGCGCGGGAGTCAGCTTGGCCATGCGCCGCACCGCCCGGCGCTTGCGCAGCATGCGCGGCAGCAGGCCCAGCGCCGCCGCGTCCGCGCGCACCACGGTCCACGCCAGCCGCAGCTTGTTGGCGATCCCCGGAAAGCGCGCCATCTCGCCCTTCCCGCCGGCCGCCGCCGCCACGCCTCCCGCGAGGCGCAGCGCGTAGTAAAAGGGATTCAACAGCAGCAGCCGCCAGGGGAACAGCTTGGCCGCCAGCAACAACCGGTTGCGCTCGATCAGGAAGATGCGCTCCGGCGACCCCGCGCCCAAGCTGGCCCCGCGATGGTGCCGCGCCACCGCGTCCGGCGCATAGCGGCAGCCCCAGCCCGCGATGCGCGCCCGCAGGCCCAGTTCCGCGTCGTCGCCGAACATGAACAGGTCTTCGTCGAACCCGCCGATCGCGTCCAGCATCGCCTTGCGGTACATGGCCGCGCAGCCGTCCGGCCACAGGCATGCCTCCGCAAGGTCGTATTGCCCCAGGTCGATTTCGCCGGTTCCCCGCCCGCGATTCTGGCCGTCCGGGTAGATCAAGTGCCCCACCTTGTCGATGCGCCGCGGGTCCTCGCGCACCAGCACCTTGGCCGCCGCCATGCCGATCTCCGGCCCGGCGTCGAAAGCCCGGCGCAGCGCCGCCAGAAAATCCGGCTCGGCCTCCGCATCGTTGTTCAGCAGCGCGATGAACTCGCCGCGCGCGGCCGCGAAGGCCTGGTTGTTGGCCGCGCAAAAGCCCAGGTTGCGCGCATTGGCGATCACCCGGACGCCGAACTCCGCGCGCGCCATCTCCGCGGAGCCGTCGCCCGATCCGTTGTCCACCACGATGGTTTCAAAGCGCGCCCCACGCTGCCGCGCCAGCGATTCCAGACAGGCCCGCAGGAGCTCCCGCCGGTTCCAGTTCACCACCACCACGGTGATCTCCGGCGGCTGCCCATCCGTCATGCTGTCATGGTAGCCCAGCGCTAGGCCGCGGATTGATCCAGCATCCGCGCCCGCAGCCGTTTCAACGCCCGGCACACCCGCACGTTCAAGCCGCTCGCCGTGACTCCGCGCTCGCGCGCCATCTCCAGCCGGTCGCGCTGCTCGAAGTGCACCTCCATCAACAGCCTCCGGTCCGCCTCATGCAACTGCGCCAGTTCCCGCCGCAGGCGCGCGCGGGTCTCTTCGCCGGCCAGCAGCATGTCCGTGGGCGGCTGCCGGTCCGCCGGCTCGTAACCGTCCTCCGGCAGAGGTTCGGTGAAGTGGATCTTGCGCCGGACCTCGCAGGCCACCCGGTTGCACACGCCGCGCACGAACGATCCCAGGTGTTCCGGCTGCTGCACCCGTTCGCGGTCCACCAGAGTGAACACGCGGTAGAAAGTCTCGTTGCGCGCGTCCTCGACGGCGCATGGGTCCCGGAACTGGCAACGCAGCGCGGCGTCCAGGACCGGCGTCATCCCCAGGACAAACGAGTCGCACGTCTCCGGATCGCGCCGTTTCAATCGAATCAGGTATTCCGCGTCAAACCTCATGGCATCCCTCAGGTGTCCCGTGCCCGGTTTCATCTTGATATATCGGCGCCCGGGCGCAATTCCCTTCGCGCGTCCCGGCATGCTAAGATCACCTGACTGCCTAGAAGCTACGCTGCCTTAACCGCGGAGGAGTTGCTACGGGTGTGCGCCGGCCTGGAGGACTGCGACGCCTGGGAAGAATTCATTCGCCGCTTTCTCGCCGTGATCTGCGCCGCGGTCTTGCGCGCCGGCCGCGTCTACCCGCAATTCCATCCCGGCCTCCGCGACGACCTGGTGCAGGAAGTCTTCCTCAAGCTCGCCGCCGAAAACGCCAAGGCCTTGCGCGAATTCGTCCCCCGGCATCCCGGATCGGCCTTCGCTTACTTGCGCGTGATTGCGGCGCGCGCCGCCCACGACTGCCTCAGGTCGAAGGGCTTTCGGCCGCTTGCGGAACTCCCGGAGGACCTGCCCGATGTTGCCGGCCCGGACCCATCCGCCCATGGGCTGCTCGAACGCGAAATCGACGATTGTCTCGGGCGCCATGCCACCCCGCGCGATCGCCACATCTTTTGGCTGCACCATCGCATCGGCATGACCGCCGCGGAAATCGCCGCCATTCCAGCCTTCGAGCTTACTGTCAAGGGAGTCGAGAGCGTGCTGGCCCGCCTGCACGGCCTCTTGCGACGGAGTTTCGGGCCCGGCGAAAGGGAATAGGCACATGGAGCCGTTCTCAATGTTAGGGATCTGTCGTGAAATGCAGCACGCAGTCGGGTAGATCATGCCGCACAACCACATGACGGTTCCCGAGTTGGCGTATGCCGGGCGGCCGGGCTGGCAGCGAAGATTTCGGCGAAGAACCGCGTCCGACCCAGGACGCCGCGGACGAGCCTGGTCCGCTCGCAGCGCCCGCCGGCCTGCTGCGGGCCTGCGCCGAACTCGGCGACTGGAGGGCCTGGGACCGCTTCATCGCCGCGTTCCGGCCCGTGATCGTGGCCGCCGTGCGCCGCACCGCCCGCCGCTATGTGCCTTCCGGCGAGGCCGGCCTGATCGACGATCTGGAACAGGAGGTCTACGTGAGGCTCTGTGCCAACGGCGCCCGCGTGTTGCGCGAATTCCAGCCCCGCCATCCGCGCGCGGCGTTCGGATACCTGGCGGTGATCGCCATCAACGTGGTACACGATTACTTCAGGCGCAAGGGCCTCGTCCAGGAATGCGCCGATGGCTTGGACGGAATCGACCCGGCGGACGGCGGCGCGTCCATGGAGTATGCGGAATGGCTGCTGCTCGAACGGGAGATCGACGATTTCCTCCGGCGGCACGGCCCGGAACGCGACCTACGCATCTTCTGGCTGTACTACCGGCAGGGATGGTCGGCCAAGGAAATTGCAGCCCTGCCGGCCTTCGAACTGGGCGTCAAAGGAATCGAAAGCGTGCTGCACTGCGCCACCGCGCTGGTCCGCACGGCCTTTGCAGGCGCGGAAGGTAGCGATGCGGCAAACTCGTTATCAGGATAGCGTATGAATATTGGCGATTCAGACAACCCGGACCCGGTCGAGCGCCTGCGGGCCGCAGCCCGGCTTCACCGGCGGCCGGAGAGACGGCCGGACTGCCCGGATGAGGACCGCCTGCGCATGCTGCTGGCGCCCGGGCTGGTGGATGCCGCCGATAGCGGCGATCTGCTGGCGCACGCCGCCGCCTGCGATTGGTGCGGCCAGGTCCTGCGGGAGGCTGCCCAGGACCTGACGCTTCCCCCCACACCCGAGGAGTTGCACGTGGCCGCCGGCCTGAAGCTCGCCAATCGGCGTTACCGCCGGAAGTTTGTCCGGCGCCTGTTCCCGCCGGCCGGTTTCTTTTTCTCGCTGGGCCGCGGTTGGCAGCCGGCCATGGCTGTCCTGGCGGTCCTGGCCGTGGGCGGCGCCATCTGGTATGAAACCGCCTGGGTAGGCGGCGTCCGCGCCACCTCCCGCCTGCTGGCGCAGGCCTACACCGCCCGCCGCCCCATGGAAATGCGCCTGCCTGGGGCCGCCTACAGTCCCATCCGCGCCGAACGGGGCCTGCCCTCGTCGAGCTATGACACCGCGCTGCTGGAGGCCCTCCTGAACATCCAGCGCGGCGCCGGCGCGCATCCTGACGATCCCCAATGGCTGCGCCTCAGAGGCGCCGCCGACCTGCTTCAGGGCCACTACGACGAGGCCCGCGCCGAACTCGAACGCGCCCGCGCCCTGCGTCCGGCCGACCCCGCCATCCTCGCCGGCCTGGGCGCGGCCTACTTCCAGATCGCCGAAAAGTCCGGCGGCGATCCCGAGTTGTACAGCAAAGCCTTTGACGTGCTCTCCGAAGGCGCCGTGCTGCAGCCCGGCGATCCCGTCCTGGCCTTCAACCTGGCGCTCGCGGCCGAGCGCATCAAGACCCCCAACGTGGCCCTCCAGGACTGGGAAACGTACCTGAGGCTGGACCCGCGCGGCGGCTGGACCGCCGAAGCCCGCCAGCACCTGGACAACGTAAAAAAAAACTTGATCAACACCGGGAGTCCGCCGCCCCGGACGCCCTGATCGCCGAATTGCAGCAAGCCGCCGACTGGGACCATCTCCCGGCTCCGGACGAAGACTATCTCCAGGCCGCGGTGACGCGTCTGCTGCCCGCCTATTACGGCGTGCCGCCCGAT
>VFSW01016287.1_pt1 | contig 10151 bp, 11 predicted proteins | sample 5358111 | NCBI WGS metagenome assembly VFSW01 (sample SAMN11554181, study PRJNA540505) | mine drainage metagenome | isolation source: sediment from site ElyBrook_90M | place: USA: Ely Copper Mine, Vershire, VT | collected 2017
GAATACTGGCGAAGAAAAGCTTCCGTGAAAAGGCCAGTAACGCGCCTAATCCGATTGCGGAAAAAATAACCGTTTGAATAATTTGTGCGCGCGATACGCCGAAAATATTTCCGAAGAGGATGGCGGATGCCTGCCCGGAATATCCCTTGTAAAGTGTCAGGAACAACATTCCGATGCCGAGCGCAATGGAAAGTGTCATGCCTATCGCAACGTCGCTCCGTTCGAGCCGATTTCCCGTCGCGCCCATCGTGATGCCGGCTATCACGGAAATAAAGAGCATTCCGTCCAGCGGATTCAGTGCAAAGAGCGCGGCGCCCGTCGCGCCGGTAAATCCGATATGGGCGAGCGCGTGCGCGGCGAAACTCACTCTCCGAATAATCACAAAATAGCCCACCACCGCGCCCAGAATCGCCGCCAGCGAACCTGCGATAAGTGCGTTGCGAACGAACTCGTAGGATAGATAGCTCGCGATTTCGTTAACCATGGTGATGGTGCTCCGCTTCGGTAACGTTGCCTTCGGCGGCAACGATGAAAATTCTTCCCTCCGCGCGAACCACGTGAATTGTCGTTCCGTAGAGCGCGCTAAGAGTCTCGCTGGAAATCACATCCGCCGCCGCGCCAATGGCGGCATGGCCGCCGGCAACATAAAGCACGCGATCCATCACGCCGATCAGGGGATTGATGTCGTGAGCGACAAACAGAATAGTTGCGCCGGTTGTCGCTTTGATATTAGCGACGCACTCGATCATTCGTGCCTGGTTCCGCGGATCGAGACTGATGAGAGGCTCGTCCAAAATGAGCAGGCGCGGATTGCCGATCAACGATTGCGCCAGCATGATACGCTGCTTCTCGCCGCCCGATAAGGTCGCTAACGGGCGGTCCGCATATTCTTCCGCGCCGGCCACCTGAATAGCGCGCTCGACTTCCGCGCGCGATGCGGGCGAGTTCCATGGCATTCCCCATTGGTTTCCACCCTCGACTGCCGCAACTAATGTTCGTGCGCTGAGGGCGGTGTTCTCGAAGCTTGCGCGCGATTGCGGCATATAGCCGATCGTGCGGTTCGCATGGCCGGGAGGCTCCCCAAAAATGGAAACTTCCCCGGAACAGCGCGGGATGAGACCAAGGAGGCAGCGCATAAGAGTCGATTTGCCCGCGCCGTTGGGCCCGAATACGCCAATGAATTCGCCCGGAAAAATTTCCGCGGTGACCTTGCGCAGAATGTCCCGCCCGCCTAAGCGCACGCCAACATCTTTGAGAGAAATTATAGGTGTCAATGGCTTGTAGCGAGGGCGACTTCGACTTTATTTAATTCGGCAAGCATCCAGTCCGCATAATTCTTTGCATCGGGCGGTTGCATTTCCGTTACGCCAACCACGGGGACGCCGCTCGATTTGGCGAGTGCTACCATTCGATCGGTTGCCGGGCTGGTAACCTGGCTATTATAAAAAAGAATTTTCACTAATTGTTCGCGAAGGCCTTGCTCGAAACCCGCGGTTTGCTCCGCGCTGGGTTCCGTGCCGTTCATAATTCCATGTTGAAAGCCTTCATTTTCCATTTTGAATCCCAGCGCGCGCGCCATATAATAGAAGACCGGCTCGGTCGCGGTGACAGGCGTCCCGGAGTGCGCGGCTTCGATTTCGGCAATTTTCGACGTTACAGGAACCATCTCCTTTTGAAAATGGGCAAGATTTTCCGGTTTTTTCAGAATCTCGGCGAGTCGCACGGCGAGCGCGGGCAGGGTGCGCGGATCGTACCAGAGATGCGGGTTGTCGCCCGCTTTCGCGCCCATTAAATCGGCTACGCGAATGACGGTGCGTCCCGGATTGCCTTGAGCGGCGAGAATTTTTTCCATCCAATCGTCGTAGCCGATGCCGTTGTAAATTACGATATCTGCGTCGGCAACGGCTTTCGCGGTTGCGGCGTCGGTGGTGAGTTCATGTGGGTTTTGGTTGGGATTTATTAAAATGCTGATAACATTAGCGGAATCCCCGGCGATCTCACGCGCCACGCCGCCGTAAAAATTCTCGGCGGCAACAATTGTCAGCTTGCCTCCGATTTTTGGGTGCGGCCCCTCATTGCCACAACCCGCTAATGTGCCGAGCAGGACGGCGGAAACGAATACCATCCATAACTTTTCGATAAAAATCCTCTGTCTCATGGTTATGTTATTCCTCTGTAACAAACCCGCGTGCCCGTCCGTTAAAACTCTTTGATATAGTCCATATTTCATAATTCGCCGTTTAGCATTTCGCATTTTCCAATGGTACATCCGATCCTTTTCCACATCGGGCCGATCACGCTCTATAGCTATGGCCTCATGATGGCCACGGCGTTTCTTATTGCGAATTATTTTCTTAATATCGAGCTTCGCCGCCGTGGGTTCGACTCGCGCATCGGCGGGCAGATTACGATTATCGCGCTCATCGGCGGTGTCGCGGGTAGTAAGCTTTTTTCTCTCCTGGAAAATTGGGGCGATTTTGTGCGCGACCCGATAGGACAAGCATTTTCTCCGTCCGGACTTACATTTTATGGCGGGTTCCTCGTCGTCATGGCGTGGCTCTATATTTATTTTAAGCGCAAAGGCCTTCGTTTCGCCCTCTTTGCGGATATTCTCTCGCCGCTGGCGATGCTGGGATATGGCATTGGCCGCATCGGATGCCAGGTTTCCGGCGATGGCGATTATGGCGTTCCATCACACCTGCCGTGGGCGATGAACTACGCGAACGGCACGGCAAAGCCGACCTACACGCTCATCGAATATTTTCAACGCAATCCTGTTCAGCGGGCGGCGTGGCATTACGATTCGCTTGCTTCGATCACGGTCGGGCATGATGCATTTGGGCGAATTTCCCGGTTCGACCAAATTGTCACGATGCAACCGACTCCAATTTACGAAGCGATTTTTTGTGTCATTGCATTTTGGTTAGTCTGGCGAAACCGGCAAAAATTCGATGCGCAGATCGGCAAGCTCTTTTCCCTTATTTTGGTCATTATGGGTGCTGAGCGTTTGCTGGTCGAGTTTATTCGCCTGAACCCATTATACTGGGGCCTTTCGATGGCGCAATGGATTTCGCTCGTAATGATTCCCGTCGGGACGTACATGCTGTTATTCTACTATCCACGAAAGGAAGCGGAGCTCGCGCGAGAGGCATCGCTTGCAAATGCTGCCTCTGCGCCCATGAGAGCATCGCCCCAAAAAACTTCCGTATTTTAATTCCAACTTCCGTTTTTTCATTTTCTTCTGATTGATGAAAGTCGAATTTTACAAGCATCCGCTCGGCGAGGACGAGATCGCGTCACTCGCTGAGGTCGTCCATTCTACCTTTTTAACCACCGGCCCGAAGACGAAACAATTCGAGGGGGAATTCGCCACCAGGATGCGCGCGAAATATTGCGTAGGCGTCACAAGTTGGACGATGGGCGGCTTCATTGCACTGAAGGCGCTCGGCGTTGGCCCCGGTGATGAAGTCATTACCACGCCGATGACTTTCATGGCGACCGGCAACATCATAATCGAATGCGGCGCGACGCCGGTGTTCGTCGATGTCGAACCGGAGACGGGAAATATCTCTTGCGATGAAATCCTGAAAGCAATCACGCCGCGAACGAAAGCGATTTTGCCCGTTCATCTTTATGGCCAAATGTGCGATATGCGGCGGATGCGGGAAATTGCGCGCGAGCACAAGCTCGCCATCATCGAAGATTCCGCGCACTGCGTGGAAGGCGAGCGCGATGGATTGAAGCCCGGTGAAGCTTCGGACATGGCGGTCTTCAGTTTTTACGCGACGAAGAATTTGGCGTCCGGGGAAGGCGGGGCGATTACCACAAACGACGAAGAGCTATACGAGAAATTGCTAAGACTGCGGCTGCATGGGATGAACAAATCCGCTGCCGACCGGTATTCCGCCCGATTCAAGCATTACGATATGGAAGTGCTTGGTTACAAATGCAATATGTTCGATTTGCAGGCAGCGATGCTGCTGCCGCAGCTTCCACGGCTCGATGAGCGCCTCGCGCGCCGCGAATATATTTGCCAGCGGTATGAATCGGCATTCAGGAATGCCGACGGCATAACGTTCCCGTCCGTTCTTCCCGGTTCCATCCACGCGCGGCATTTATTTACTATCTGGGTTGATCCCCAAATCCGCGATAGTGTTCTTGGCGATTTGCAGGACCGGGGCATCGGCGTGGCCGTTAATTTCCGCTCGATCAATCGGCTTACCTATTACCGCGAACATTTTGCGCTGCCGGAAGGAACGTTTCCCGTGGCCGAGCGCATCGGCGACATGACGATCACGCTCCCGCTTTATACGAATCTGAAAGAGGAGGAGATTGACTATGTGATCGAGCAAACGATTGAATCGGTGCGGACGCTCTCTCGCGAAGAAGCCATGGCCTGAACCTTGATTTGGGGAGATTGTTAAGATTTGTGTCTTTGATCTCGCAAATCTTCCCAAGTCGCGGTTCAGACGAACATCCCAGATGGCCAGCAAAAGCATTATCGCACTTCTCACTGCCCTCGCCCTCGGCGCGGCGGGTATTTTTCTTGCCGCGTGCGCGGTGTTCCATTTCCCAGCGGCGGCCGGCCTCGACGTGCTCTGGTTAGCCGGCCTCACGCTGCTGCCGGGCACACTCGTGGTGCTGATACTGCGGCAGCTATTCTCTCTCGAACTGGAGGCACATGAGATTCTCTCCTTAGGCGGCGCGGTGGGTTTTGGTATTCCGCCGCTTCTGCTTGGCGCGCTGCATCTATTCGGGCTGCACCATGCCGAGACTGCTTATTATTCGATCCGCGTTGCCATTACCGTAACGGTCCTCGTCCTGATGGTGCTTCGCAAGCTTCGGCTTGGTTTCGATGGACAGCTTCGAGCGATAAACGATTTATGGATCTTTACCATCGGCGCGCTGCTCTTTTTTGCCGTGTATAATCTTTGGCAGTTCCATTATGGGACGGATGGGGCTATTGTGACGCACGGCCTCTTCGGGGTTGATCTGCCATTCCTTGCGGGCCAGGTCCATGGCATTCAGAATTTTGGTTCCTTGCGGGACCTGCACCAACTGGCGCAGCCCTGGCATTACCACGATTGGACCTATCAACTTCTGGCCCTTCTTCCACGCGTGCGGACGCTTCCGGCGCTTGCGCTCGCCGCGCCGCTCGTCGGATATACACTACTCGCGTTTTCTATCTTCGCGCTCGTACTTCGTCTTACGCAAAGCAAATACGTTGCTTATATTTCCGTTGCACTCTGGTTTCTCGTAAGTGGACTCGAAGGCGGCGAGATAAGCAGTTATGCGCTCAGCCCATCCTTCGTGTTCGGAAGTATGATCTTTTTGAATGTGCTTCTCGCGATCGACCTTCGGGCGAAAGAGCCTTTGCGGAAAAAGCAATGGTTTTTTTCCGCGATACTGCTTTATCTTCTCATCGAACTTTCGCAGACGAAACTGTCCTCCTTTTTAGTAATGGCCGGAGGAATGGGATTGATGGGACTGATTGGACTCATTCGCCGAAGGCGGGGAAGCTTTGGGTTGGAAGCAATCGTAATCGCGGGATGTGCATTAGGGATTGTGGTGTGGCAAACATCGGCCCCGAATGCGCTGATGCCATCGGGGGATTTCGTTATTGGCGCGCCGCTTCTCGGCTATGCGAATCATCTCGCAGTGATGCTTCACGTGCCGGTCTCTTCGCTGAATCCGGTTTCGCGCGGATTTAATTTGCATTGGCAAAGTCTGCTTATCATTCCATTCTTTGTTTTCCATTTCCTTCGCTTTGCTGCCCTCGATCCGAAAGTTCTTTCGGCGATTATCGTGCTTCTGGTTTTTCGCAAAACGTTGTGGCGGGAATTTCCGGAAATAGTTTTGCTGCTCGTTCTTTTCATTCCGCTCGGTTTTTTGCTTCCGGTGCTTTACTCCCCGGCGTGGTATCCGCTGGCGCTATCGTTTTATGCGCCGCTCGTAAGCGTGCAGGCAGCGTTCCTGCTGACGGCGATGGGGTATGGCATACTTGCCCGACGACCGATCAGACGGGACAAGAAGGCCGCCATCGGACTAATAGGGCTAATTTATTTAATCGGCATCGCTTTGCAAGGCCATACCATTATGAAAGCAGACACGTCCACAGCGTCCACTATTCCGTCCACGCTGGTCCAGGCGATGAATTACCTGTCGCAACATTCTAATGCTACCGATATTCTTGCCACGCCCCGCTTCGACTTCGACACGGCTGGGGATGAATCCTACTATTGGTACAGCGCGCTTTCTGGACGGGCGGTCGTTTCCGAAGGGGCGAAATATGGATCTCTTCTCGCCGCCGTGGCGGATACCAATTCCGAGAAGGGGCTCCATCCGGTCCCCGCGGCGCAACAGTTGCTTCTGGCGCGGCGCGCGCTGCTCGACACCATTTTCACATCGCGCGATTCGGCGAACGTCAAGTCCGCGTTTGCCAATGCGGGGGTGTCCTATGTTCTCGAAGATGTTTCCGCTGGGCGGGCGTTATCGATCTATCGGAGCAGGATTGGCACGCCGGTTTTCTCGAACGAGGGGGATACCATTTGGAAAGTCCGATAGGTTCGCGCCCGGTGGGCCTATTTGAACTTCTTGAGCTATGGCGCTGTTACGCGCTTTCCCGTCTGGAAAAAGACAGTTCAAGCCAGTCCTTTCCGAATCCTTCGGGTTGGATAATGGAAACCAGGCGAGAGATTTCATAAGACAAGAATGGAGCATTATATTTAGGAATGGAAACGGAAACCGCGATACGCCCGGCAGCCGACGTTGCTGCCACCTCTTTGACCAAACTTTATGTGGGCAGCCTGCCCTATAACTGGACCGCTGAGCACCTTGAAGAGGCGTTCAAGCCCTATGGCGCGGTAGCCAGTGCCGCCGTCGTTGCCGATCAGATCACGCATCGGTCGAAAGGCTTTGGATTTATCGAATTCGAATCGGGCGCCGATGCGAAGAAAGCGATGGCTGAACTCAATGGCCGCGAGATCGAAGGCCGCAGCATTTCCGTGCGCGAAGCCCGTCCGCATACCGAGCGTTCGAATGGGGATCGGTCCAATGGCGATCGCTTTTCCAACGGTCCGCGCTCGCCGCGAGAGCGTTACACCTTCTCCACGGATAATACCGAATCGACCGATACGACCGGCCGCTCCTACGGCAACCGGCGCGGGTGGTGGTGAGTGCGATTTCCCGTAAATGTTCCCTTTTCGAGAAAGCTTAGGTTAGATGTATTTTAAACGATAGGGACGTGCTTGGCACGTCCCTATTTTTTTTGTCCCGTCAATAGTTTGTTCACACCGACTTGACCTTTCGCAGGGGCACCTTTGGCATTCCGCACGGCTTTAAACGTGCAACCATCATGCTCCCGAAACGGCTCCTCGCACTCACCCTTTTCGCCGCGCAATGATAACGAAGGACGACATTCTATTTGAAGTCGAAACGCCGCTTGGGTTCAAGGTGCGAGTGACCAAAGATTATTGGCGCATGATAACTACTCAGAAGCACCCGGTCATGGAAGGAAAAGAAGAGATTGTTCGCGACACCATCCGCGATCCTGAAGAAATCAGGCAGAGTAAAAGCGACCCTTCAGTGTATCTTTTTTATCGGACCGTGCGTTCCAAACGATGGGTCTGCGCGGTCATAAAAGAGCTGAACGAAATCTCGGGTTTTCTGATCACATCATACATTACCGAAGCAATCAAAGAAGGAGATAGGATATGGACCAGATAAAAGTGTATTACGATGAAACCGGACGGACGCTGACCGTGTGGTTCGACGACCCCGCCGAGGAATCCGTAGCGGAGGAGATCGGCGATGAAATCATCGTGATGAAATCCGGCAGCGGAAAAGTTCTCGGCTTCGAGAAGTTGAACGTCCATTATCCACATCCAAGCGAAGTACGCGTTGCATTCGAACATTCGCGTTAATTAAGCGATCATGCTCCCGAAATGGCTCCTCGTACTCACCCTCTTCGCCGCGCTCGCGGTGATGCAGGCCCACGCCTTGCGCGCGCAGTGGGTTCGGACAGCCACGCTTGACTCCCCTAATCCGCGCGTCCTTATACTCTCGAAATCGGGGAGCACGGTATTCGCAGGGATAGACGCATTCGAAGAGAGCAAGACACCTCTCTTCCGCACAACAAATAACGGCGATACATGGGAAGCGGCTGACATTGGACTTCCAGTATGGTCAGTGAACTCGGTTCTTCCTTACGGTGGTAAACTTTTCTGTGAAGCGTACTCCGGGTCCGGCGGTGGAGTTTACAGTTCAACGGATGACGGTCTTACATGGTCTGCCAGCGATTCGATTTTGGGTCTTGGACCCGGTGAAGATTACACCATCGGCATTAGGAACGCACTGCTAGCGTATGGAGGGCAGCTTTTCGTAATTGGTGGCTGGATCGGAGGCCACATTTATTGCTCGACAGATACCGGACTCACTTGGAATGAAAGGGACAGCGGAATAAATAATACGCTGCCCTTTTTTGAAGTAGATGCTCTAACTGCAATTGGTGACACGTTGTGGGCATCTGCAAACTCTTACAGCGATGACCGCTATCTTTTCGGTTACCTCTTTCAATCGACAGATACTGGCAAGACATGGCGCAAAGCTCTTCACTCACCGGGATATCCCGTCTTCATTCTTGACACGGCGGGGAAAGACATCTTTGCTGCTCAGTTTCTCACGCAAGCAGAGTCGCCAGCCTGCGGCTTTTATAGGTCCTCGGATCGAGGGACGACATGGGATAGTGTTCCTATGCCGACCATTCCCAGTAATCTATGTGTGAATGGCACCAGCCTATTCGCTAGCGGCGATGAAGCCAATTACTTTACAGGCCCAAATGTGGACAGCGTGTTTTACTCTAACGACACTGGCACTACATGGACGCTCGTTAGTTCTGGGCTTCCTCAGGATCCCGTCACTGCCCTCTTTATCGCGAATGGTTACCTCTTCGCCGGCACACACGATTCCGGTGTGTGGAAGAGGCCGCTTTCGGATTTCGGCATTAGCTCTGTCGCGCAAAGACCAACCGGGACCACACCCGGAATTCAGGTCTATCCCAATCCCTTCTCCCAATCGACCAATATCACCTTCTCCTCGCAAGCGAGCGGCTATGCCGATGTCTCCATCGTGAATCTCCTCGGCGCGGAAGTCGCGCATCTCTTTTCGGGCGAAGGGGGCGCGGGAGAGCATAGCTTCGTGTGGGATTGTAGGGGCGCATGGCCATGCGCCCCTACCGACGGGATGTATGAGTGCCTTGTGCGGATGAATGGGCGGGTGGAGACGCTGCCGGTGATGCTGGCGCGCTAAGGAAACGATATTGCGGCGATGAGGCTTTTGTTTAATGTAAAAGAAGGAAAAAGCCATGTTTACTCAAATTATTACACCTACCCAAGAATCCATAGTGCTCGATGTGCCACGCGAGATGATCGGGCATAAAGTGAAGGTCACGTTGGATCCCATCGAGCGCCCCCAAAAGCCAATTTTCAACACCGTTGAGGAGGTACATGCCGCCTTTAACGCAGTCCGAATTGATACTCGTGGATGGAAGTTCAATCGCGACGAGGCGAACGAGCGATGAAACGAGTCTTCCTCGACACCAACGTTGTGGTCTATAACCACACACGGACCGAACAGTATAAATTCGAGCAGTCAGCGGAACTACTGTTGCGCGTAGAGGGAGTTATTAGTACCCAAGTGCTCTCTGAAGTTTCGAACGTTTTATCGAAAAAATTCCGTTATTCCTGGGCGGAAATTCAGGATGTAATCGGAGAAGTTAATTCCAATCTGGAAATTCTTGTTATTACGCCTGCAACAATCGATGCTGCACTAACCCTCTCAAAACGCTATCATTATTCCTACTACGACAGCCTCATTCTCGCCTCGGCAATCGAAGCGGATTGCTCCATACTATACTCCGAAGACTTTCAGAATAATCAAATCATCGAAGGAGTTCGAATCGTAAACCCGTTCCGCTGACAACTCCAATCCTCTCTCGCAATCCACCACCATCTCCCTCACGCCGGAGACGAGCGGCTATGCCGATGTCTCCATCGTGAATCTCCTCGGCATGGAAGTCGCGCATCTCTTTTCGGGCGAGCTTGCGGCGGGAGAGCATAGCTTCGTGTGGGATTGTAGGGGCGCATTGCCATGCG
>VFSW01016288.1_pt1 | contig 10150 bp, 9 predicted proteins | sample 5358111 | NCBI WGS metagenome assembly VFSW01 (sample SAMN11554181, study PRJNA540505) | mine drainage metagenome | isolation source: sediment from site ElyBrook_90M | place: USA: Ely Copper Mine, Vershire, VT | collected 2017
TGCTGCTTGGCGAGCTTGCGGTACGCGCGAGTGATCTCCTTGTCCGTCGCACTCGACGTGATACCCAGGATCTTGTAGTAGTCCTTGTCGAACCACTCACGTTCGGCCATCTAACCCTTCACCTTCACCATGGCCGGGCGCAGCACACTGCCCTTCCATCGGTACCCGGCCCGTAGAACCTCGTCGACCAACTGCTCGTCACCCTCGCCCCCCTCCACGTGCGCCACGGCGTCGTGGATCTGGGGATCGAAGGACACGTCGGCCTGCGCCACGCGCTCGAGACCCTGTTTCTCCAGGGTGTCGAGCAAGAGGGCGCGCGACTGGTTCAATGCGGTCGCCTCGTCCGAGGGCGTCGTCGCGAAGTGCGCCGCCGCCAGGTCGAAGGCGTCGAGCACCGGCAACAGACTCGCCACCAGCGCACCCGCGGCGCGCTGGGCGGCGTCCTCGGAGGAACGCGCGACGCGCTTACGGTAGTTCTCGAAGTCGGCCTGGAGTCGCTGGAGCGAATCGAGGTACTCGTCGCGCTGCAACTCGGCCTCGGACAACTCGGAGATGTCCTGGGTGACGGCGTCCTCGGACGCCGCCACCTCATCAGACTCAAAGACGTCGCTCACGCTCACTCCACGATCTCGGCGTCGACGATGTCCTCGTCGTCACCGGCCGGCGGCGTCGAGGGAGCCGAGTTGGCCTTGGCGGCCTCCTCGTAGAGACGCTGACTGAAGCCCTGGCTCGCGCTCAGGAGCTTCTCGGTCGCCGCCGAGATGGCGTCGTTGTCGGTGCCCGCGAGGGCCTCCTTCAACGCCGCCAGCGCGCTCTCGACGTCCTCGCGCTCACTGCCCTGGAACGACTCGGCCTGGTCCTTGAGCAACTTCTCGGTCGAGTAGACGAGTCCGTCGGCGTTGTTGCGCACCTCGGCCTCGGCGCGACGCTTGCGGTCGTCCTCGGCGTGGGCCTCGGCGTCGCGGACCATGCGGTCGATCTCGTCCTTGGACAGCGACGAGCCACCGGTGATGGTCATCGACTGGGTGGCCCCGGTGGCGGTGTCCTTGGCCGAGACGTGCACGATGCCGTTGGCGTCGATGTCGAAGGTCACCTCGATCTGGGGCACGCCACGCGGCGCGGGCGGGATGCCCACCAACTGGAACTTGCCCAGCGTCTGGTTGTAGGAGGCCATCTCGCGCTCACCCTGCAAGACGTGCACCTCGACGCTCGGCTGGTTGTCGTCGGCCGTGGTGAACGTCTGGGACTTCTTGGTGGGGATCGTGGTGTTGCGCTCGATGATCTTGGTCATCACGCCGCCCTTGGTCTCGATGCCCAGTGACAGCGGCGTCACGTCGAGCAACAAGATGTCCTTGACGTCACCCTTCAACACACCCGCCTGGACCGCGGCACCGATGGCCACGACCTCGTCGGGGTTCACGCTCTTGTTGGGCTCCTTGCCCGTCACCTTGGCGACGAGCTCCTGCACCGCGGGGATGCGCGTGGAACCACCGACCATGATCACGTGGTCGATCTTGTCCAACGTGAGCCCCGCGTCCTTGATGGCCTGGTCGAAGGGCTTGCGACAACGCTCGACCAGCGAGGCGGTCAGTTCGTTGAACTTGGCGCGCGACAACTTGATGTCGAGGTGCTTGGGGCCCTCGGCCGTCGCCGTGATGAAGGGCAGGTTCACCGTCGTCTCTTGGACCGAGGACAACTCGATCTTGGCCTTCTCGGCCGCTTCCTTCAATCGTTGCACGGCCATCTTGTCCGCCGACAGGTCGACGCCCTCGGTGTCCTTGAAGGTCTTGACCAGCCACTGCATGACCGCGTCGTCCCAGTCGTCACCACCGAGGTGGGTGTCACCGTGGGTCGACTTGACCTCGAAGACCCCGTCGGCGATGTCGAGCACGGACACGTCGAAGGTCCCTCCGCCGAGGTCGAAGACGAGGACCGTCTGCTCCTGACCGCCCTTGTCCAGGCCGTAGGCCAGCGCCGCCGCGGTGGGCTCGTTGACGATGCGCAACACCTCGAGGCCGGCGATCTGTCCCGCCTCCTTGGTGGCGGTGCGCTGGGCGTCGTTGAAGTACGCCGGCACCGTGATGACCGCCTGGGTCACCGTGTCGCCCAGGTACGCCTCGGCGTCGCGCTTGAGCTTCTGGAGGATGCGCGCCGAGATCTCCTGGGCGGTGTACTTGGTGCCGTCGATGTCGACGCTCCAGTTCTCACCCATGTGGCGCTTGACGGAGCGGATGGTGCGCTCGGGATTGGTGATGGCCTGACGCTTGGCCACCTCGCCGACGAGTACCTCGCCGGTCTTCGAGAATCCAACCACCGACGGCGTCGTGCGACCACCCTCGGCGTTCGGAATGACGACGGGCTCTCCCGCCTCCAACACTGAGACCACCGAGTTGGTGGTTCCGAGGTCGATACCGACTGCCTTAGCCATGAACTACTCCTTCAATAACGTTTGTCTCGATACCGGACCCTCCGGTTTCCAGACTTCGACAGACATTCTACATACTTGAGTCTCTCCTTGTCAAGAAAATGTATAAGGACCGTAGTAATTCTTGACTTATCCACTCAACAAGGAGCGAATTCCTTCGAGTTCCGGCCCGAATTGGGTTTGTCGGCGAGTCTCACTACGATGACACTGTGCCCGATCTCATCCTCCTGCGCCACGGTCAGTCCGAATGGAACGAACTCAACCTCTTCACCGGTTGGCACGACGTCGACCTGACGGCGCTGGGCGAGTCCGAGGCGCGCACCGCGGGCGAACTCCTGGCCGCCGCCGACCTGGACCTGCGGGTCCTGCACACGTCGCTGCTCACCCGGGCGATTCGCACCGCCGAGATCGCCCTCTACGTCGCGGGTCGCTCCTGGCTACCCGTGCGCCGTAGCTGGCGCCTCAACGAGCGCCACTACGGCGACCTGACCGGCAAGGACAAGAAGGAGACCGCCGAGAAGTTCGGGATGGAGCAGCTCAAGCTCTGGCGCCGCTCCTACGACGTGCCGCCGCCGCCGATGCCCGAAGGCGACGCGCGTTCGAACCGGTGGGACCCGCGCTACCGCGACGTCGACCCGCACAAGATCCCCATGACCGAGTGTCTCAAGGACGTCGTCGCGCGGGTGACGCCCTACTTGAGCGACGTCATCGCCGAGGACCTGCGAAGCGAGGGTGTGCGCGGCGGGGCGGTGCTCGTGGTGGCCCACGGCAACTCGATCCGCGCGCTGCGCAAGGTGCTGCAGAACATCGACGACGACGACATCGCCGAACTCGAGATTCCCACGGGCATCCCCTACCTCATGAAGCTCGACGAGTCCCTCGAGGTCGTTGAGGCCGACTACCTCGGGGACCCCGCCGCCGCGGCGGCCGCCGCCGACGCCGTCGCCCGACAAGCCGGATAATCACCTGGTCGCTTCGCCGCTTCACCGTGTCGTCGTGTCGTCGCGATGACGACGCGATTGCCCACCGGCGACTTCACCAAGGGCGATATCGGCAAGAGCGACGACGGCGACGACGCTACGACGTCGAGCACGGACGACGTGAACTCCTGGGCCGGTAGATTCTCCTACGCCGCCAAGAAGTGAGGGGTTTCACCGATGGACACCAACGATCGACGCGACCCGAGTGAGACGGCGGGCGAGGGTACGGCGTCCACGACCGACGAGCCCGGCGACGCGCGCGAGCCGTGGCTGCGCCGCGGACCGGGTTTGGTCCTCATCGGGGCCCTCGCCTTCGTGGTGGTGATCGCGGGATTCGTCGCCGTCGCCGCGAATCGTTACCGCGACCAGCAGAACCAGCCCCCTCGGCTCACCGGTATCCCCGCGAGCGTCTCCTCCTCCCTCGCCGATCTGATGGCCCTGTCGCCCCTGCCTTCGAAGGTCGCCCCCGACTTCACCCTGGTCGACCAGAGGGGTCGGCCCACCTCACTGTCGAGCCTGCGGGGCAAGGCGGTGGTGCTCGAATTCATGGACCCCCGATGCACCGACATCTGTCCGATCGTGTCCCAAGAGTTCGTCGACGCCTACCACGACCTGGGCGCGAAGTCCAAGCGCGTGGTCTTCGTCGCGGTGAACGTCAACCAGTACCACGAGCGCGTCGCCGACGTCGCGGCGTTCTCGCGCGAACACCAACTCAACACGATCTCGTCCTGGCTCTTCTTGACCGGGTCGACGTCGGCCCTGGCGGCAGTGTGGCGCGACTACGGCATCGAGGTCATCTCACGAGGTCCCCACGCGGACGTGGTGCACACCTCGAGCGTCTACTTCATCGATCCCACGGGGCACGAGCGGTTCCTCGCCAACCCCGTGGTCGACCACACCACGTCGGGCGCGTCGTTCCTGCCCGGTGGCCAGATCACCTCCTGGGGTCGGGGGATCTCCCTGACCGCCCAGTCCCTCGTTCCCTAGCCTCGTGGGCGGGCCCCGCGAGGTCCCCGCACGCCACGCGGCACCGAGACCGCACTCGCGCGGACTCGATCAGTACCCCTGCGTCTTCAAGAACGCGTGCAGTTGGGTGATGAAGGCCTCGCCCTTGAGCGAGGGCTCGAGAGCGCTGTTGAGGTGCCCGGCCGCCGCCTGTTGGCGCAGGTACTGATTCGCCGCCGCCGCACGGCCGAGGAGGTACTCGTCGGCGGCCCACGCCGCGATCACGCCCACCGAGTCCTGGTAGTGCGACGAGGCCTGGGCCAAGAACGCCGAGAGGAAGACCTGAGCGTCCTTCTTGATCAGGGCCGGGTACTGGCGCGTGACATCGTGGACGTGCCCGTTCGAGAGTCGTTCGATCTCGAGCGGCAGGCCCGAGGCGGCGTAGTCGGTGAACTCGTAGGCGAAGGAGTCGTCCGCGGTGACGATCGCGTCGTAGGGACTGCCCGGCAACTTCTCGAGACGCGCGCCCGGATCGCCGAGGTACACCTCGACCGGCGCGAACGTGGTCGGCGTGCGACGCTCGATGATCAGGTCGATCGAGCAGCAGTGCGCCCCGCCGCTGTAGAGGCCCAGGACCACGTCGGGCAACCCGGGCTCGAGTCGCACGACGCTCAAAGGATTGCCGTTGTTGGGGTAGTACGTCGCCTCGGGCCAGCACAGGCGCCCACAGAACTTCGTGACGACCGGACCACGGAACACCACCCGTCCGGCGTTGGTCACCGTGATGGTCGTGCCGTGAGGATTGGTGTCACTGCCGCGGTAGGTGAGCGTCGCGGCCACCGGACCCAGTGACGCGCGGTAGGTGGCGGCGGAGGCCGGCGTGGCGCCCGCCACGACGACAAGACTGAGGGCGACCGCGGCCAGCGACGACAGGCGTCGCGCGTGGCGTCGCAGATGACCTCCTCGCGCGAGGGATCGGCGAGAGGCGGGGATGGTGGAAATTGGTCGATTGGTCACGCCACATTATGGCGTCAGCCCCGCGAGACTTACAGGTGGTTTGGGGAAGAGCGGACAAGTGATGATGCACGACGAGACGCAGGGCACCGGGACACCCGGCGCCCTGCGTCTCCTACGTCGTCGACGCCTAGACCGCTTCGGGTCCGCGTTCGCCCGTGCGCACCCGCACGACGTGTTCGATGTCGGTGACCCAGAGCATCCCGTCACCCACGGTGTCGGTGCGCGCCGCGTTGGCCACGGCATCGACCACCGAGTCGGCGAGTTCGTCGGTGGTGACGATCTCGACCTGGAGCTTGTCGACGAAGTCGAACTCGTACTCCTTACCCCGGTAGATCTCGATGTGACCTCCCGTTCGCCCGAAGCCCCGGACCTGACTGACCGTCATTCCCGAGACGCCGCACTCGCGGGCCGCCACCTTCACCTCGTCCAACTTGAACGGCTTGATCACTGCGCTGATTAACTTCATGTCGCTCCTTAGATGTTGTCTGAGTGAGAGTGGCTGGGGGTCATGACGGGCTCACCGAACGTCGGCTCGGGGAAGGCCTCCTCCTCGTGGATGGCGATGTCACCGATGGCGAGGACCTCATCGGATTCGCGCAGGCCCACAGTCTTCTTTACCACGAAGAAGATCAGTGCGGTCATCGCCGACGTCCAACCGATCACCCAGAGCGCGGCCAGGAACTGCTCCCAGAGCTGGTGGAAGGAGTGCCCGTAGAACCACCCCGCGACCGAGAAGCTGCCCGCGGCGTCGTAGACCTTACCGACCACGCCGTACTCGATCATGTGCGGGTCGGCCAGGATGCCGACTAGAAGACCACCGGTGAGACCCGCGAAACCGTGGGTGTAGACCACGCCCAGGGCGTCGTCGACCTTGGAGAAGGGACGCACCTTGGAGAGGTAGTTCCACGCGAACCACACGACGACGGTGGCGATCAGACCCACCAGGATGGCGCCGGTCCCGTTGACCCAGCCCGCCGAGGGGGTAATGGCCACCAGACCACACAGCATGCCGTTGAGCGCGCCGAGGAACGTGGCCTTCTTCTGCTTGGTGAAGAGCATGTCCATGAACATCCACACCAACAGGCCCACGGCCGTGGCGACGTTGGTGTTGAGCACCGCCGAGGCGGCGTCGGCGCCGGCGTAGAACGGGTCACCACCGTTGAAGCCGTTCCAGCCCAGCCAGACGATACCGATGCCGACGGCCACCATCATCAGGTTGCTCGGGAAGGCGTTCTCACGGTCCTGCCAACGCCGAGGTCCAACGATGGCGGCACCGACGAACGCGGCGCACCCGGCGCTCAGGTGGATGACGTAACCACCCGAGAAGTCGACCGCGCCCTTCTGGGCGAAGAAGCCCCCACCCCAGAGCAGTGCGGCGTTCACGCAATAGACCATGGTGATCCACAGCGGCACGATCAACAGCCACGCCTTGAACTTGAGTCGACCGACGAGTCCACCCAGGAACAGCAGTGGGGTGATCGCGGCGAACACGAACTGGAAGTACACCAGGGTCGCGGTCGGGAAGTGGAAGGGGATCAACGTATTGGCCCCCGAGATCGCCTGACCCTGTTCGGAGAACGCCGACGCGATCGGGTGGAAGTGACCGATGAACCCGCTCCAGAACGAACCCGTGGGTCCGAAGTGGGCTTGGGGGCCAAAGGCCATGTTGTATCCCCAGAGCATCCACACGACGAGGGTGAGCGCGAAACCGGTGAAGCACATCATCATGGTGTTGACGATCCACTTCTTTCGCACCAGACCGCCGTACAGCACGGCGAGACCGGGGAGGCTCATGAGCCCCACCAGCGTCGCCGAGATGAGTTGCCAGGTATTATCGGCCGGATTGAGCCAATGGGGATAGGGAATGTTGGTGGCCGCAAACAGCACATCCACTCCTTCTGGTCGGAGAGGGCGACGCTGACCTCAAGTTGTTCACTTCAGTGTGACCAATAAGGATTTCTGTTTCGTTAGCGCTGTGTTTCGTGCGTGTGAACTAGACATCGGCACGTCGAAGAATTCTCAGTGAAATGACCGTTCGATCAGTTGCGAGATATCCAACACGCTCACGTCGTCGCCTCGCCCCTCGCCCTTGACCGCGTCGTCGAGCATGATCATGCAGAACGGGCAGGCGGTGCCGACCACGTCGGCCCCAGTGGCCAGCGCCTCCTGGGTGCGCTCAACGTTGACGCGCTTGCCGATGGTCTCCTCCATCCACATACGCGCCCCTCCCGCCCCGCAGCAAAAGCCCTTCTCGCGGTGACGCGTCATCTCCACCGAACTGGCTCCGGGCACCGCGTCGATGACCGATCGCGGCTCGTCGAAGACCCGGTTGTGTCGCGCCAGATAGCACGGGTCGTGATAAGTGACCGTGCCCGTGAACGACGTGCCCGGGACGAGGCGACCACTGCTCACCAGATGACTCAGTAGCTCCGAATGGTGCACGACCTCGTAGTTGCCGCCGAGTTCGGGGTACTCGTTCTTGATGGTGTTAAAGCAGTGCGGACAGCTCGCGACGACCTTGCGGGCTCCCACCTCATTCAAGGTGGCGATGTTGGCCTTGGCCAACTCCTGGAACAGGTACTCGTTACCCATGCGCCGCGCCGGGTCGCCGCTGCATGACTCGCGCGGACCCAGGACCGCGAACTTCACGCCGGCGCGGTGCAGGACGCGCGCCGTGGCCTCGACGGTCTTGCGCGCGCGCTCGTCGAGCGCGCCGGTGCAGCCCACCCAGTAGAGATACTCGATGTCGTCGGGTATCGTCCCCTCGACCACCGGCACCTCGAAGTCGAGCGACGCCATCCAGTCGCTGCGCTTGGCCGAACCCATGCCCCACGGGTCACCCTGATTCTCGAGGTTGCGCAGCAGTAGCGCCGCTTCGCTGGGGAAGCGCGACTCCATCAGCACCTCGTAGCGGCGCATGTCGATGATGGCGTCGACGTGTTCGATGTCGACCGGGCACTCCTGGACGCACGCGCCGCACGTCGTGCAACTCCACAGCACGTCGGGATCGATCGTCGTGGGCACGAGCGTCGCCACATCACCGGTGCTCGCGCCCGAGAGCAGCCGGTCGGCCGAGGCGAACATGTTCTCACGCAGTCCCATGATCAGCAACTTCGGACTCAGTGGCTTACCCGTCGTCCACGCGGGACACACCGACTGGCACCGACCGCACTCGGTGCAGGTGGCGAAGTCGAGCATCTGCTTCCAGGTGAAGTCCTCGACGTGTCCGACGCCGAACACCGTGTCCTCGCTCACGTTGTCCATGTCCATGTCGGGCGTCTTGTCCAGTCCTCCGAGGGCGCGCGGGCGCCGCGAGGCGCCAATGTTGATGGGCGCCAGGAAGATGTGCAGGTGCTTGGAATAGGCCACGAAGACGAGAAAGCCCGCGATCACGCCGACGTTGGCGAGTAGCAGCGTCGCTTCGAGGACCGAGTTCACGCCCGTGCCGAGCGGCGCCAACCACGTGGACACCAAGTGCGAGGAGAAGGCCCAGGGCGACCGGGCGAAGGGGAAGTGTCCGGTGTTGATCTGCGCCGCACGGTAGCCGAGCAACGTCAGGATTACGAGGGAGATCATGGCGAGCACCGCCCACGCCGCTCGGGTGTGCGATCCGTAGAAGCGACTCTGGCGGCTGCGCCGCGAGGGCGCCTGGATGAGTCGGATGATCGCGAAGACCACGAGTGAGACCAGGACCGCCGTCGCGAAGAAGTCCTCGACGAAGGCCAGCCAATTGCTCCGTCCGATCAGGGGGATGTGAAAGTCCCGATTGAAGAGTGCGCCATAGGCCTCGATGATGGTGGTCATCAGGATGAAGAAGCCCCACATGGTGAAGAAGTGCGCGAGCCCCGGCACTGTCCAGCGCAGGAGCTTCCTCTGACCGGCGACTTCGGTCAATTCCGCGTCGGCCACCCGGCCAAGACCACGCCAGCGTCGTGGCGCGGCCTGGCCGCTCCTAATGAGTCGCGACAACCAGTAGAACCGCCGACCGGCGACGGCGAAGCACCCGAGGGTCAGGGCGAGACCAACAATGACGCGCAACAGCATCGCACCCTCCTTCGAGGCGCCGCGGCGCCTCGGTTCTTATTTCTTGAAGTTCTCGAAATAGCGACTGGGCGTCGGTCCGAGCTGTCCGCGATACTTCGAGCCCAGGCCACTCGCGCCGTAGGGTCGATCGGCGGGCGTGGTCATCTCGAAGAAGCTGATCTGACCGATCTTCATCCCGGGATACAAGGTGATGGGCAGATTCGCCAGGTTCGCCAGTTCCAGCGTGATGTGCCCATCCCATCCTGCGTCGATGAAGCCGGCGGTCGAATGGATGACCAGACCGAGGCGTCCAAGTGAACTCTTGCCCTCGAGTCGGGCCACCAAGTCGTCGGGAATGGCCACGCGCTCCTTGGTCGAGCCCAGCATGAACTCGCCCGGGTGAAGGATCATCGGGCTCTCGGGACCGACGTCGATCAGTTCGGTGAGGTCCTCCTGGGGCAGTTTCACGTCGATCAATCGCTGTGAATGATTGCGAAAGACCCTAAACAACTGGTCGATGTGCAGATCGACCGACGAGGGTTGGATGCATTCGTCGCCCAGAGGATCGATGATGATCCGACCTGCGTCGATCGCCTCTTTGATTGACCGGTCCGAGAGCACCATAGTGAAATAGAGGCTAGTGCTATCCAATCCCCGACTTTGACCCGGCCGCCGATCAGACCCCTCGCGGCCCACTACGATGGTTCCCACGCGGGCGTAGTTCAGCGGCAGAACATCAGCTTCCCAAGCTGAGAACGCG
>VFSW01016289.1_pt1 | contig 10150 bp, 12 predicted proteins | sample 5358111 | NCBI WGS metagenome assembly VFSW01 (sample SAMN11554181, study PRJNA540505) | mine drainage metagenome | isolation source: sediment from site ElyBrook_90M | place: USA: Ely Copper Mine, Vershire, VT | collected 2017
CACCGCCAGCCGCGCCCCCCGGTCCGCCCAACGCACCTTCAAGGCCCCCCACACCGGCGCCAACAAGGCCACCACCAAGCGCCCCCGCTGCAGTGCTTCCAAGCCCAAGCTCCGGACCTAGTGCCGCTCCAACTTCCGGGCCAAGAAACACGGACCCAGCAATCCCTGCCGCTGCCCCGAGAACATCTCCGGCTGCCCCCAGCCCAAGAAACCCGCTCTTACCAAACGCATGACTCATTTCAGCACCACATACGACTGAGTAAGCGGAACGGCTCCGAGACGCCGAGCGAACGGGGCAAGATCGGTGAAGGATGAATGGATGTAGAAGCGGGAGCAACCACGCTCCCGCCTTTTCGTGTCGATAGCTCGCAAGAGGCGTAACGGCTCAAGCGGGTGTCGGAGGTGCTTTCGCGCGCAGATTGCCCCAAGGTCGCAGTAGGATGCTGAGGGAGTCCAGGTCGGCCAGACTATGAAGGCGATAGCGCAGGACTCCTCCCCCCGCACTGCAATGACAGCCGGCGCTCCCACAACAGCGCGCAGCCACCGCTCTGCCGCCTCCGGCTCGTATCCCTCCTCCAACTCCGCATACCGCTCATTCCCAAGCTCCAGCATAAACGGTATGTCGTCTTGGGAACAGTCCCGGACGGTCATTCCTTCAGCCTTTTGCTGAACCCGCGGGAGATCATGTTGTAACCAAGCCTGGCTGCCAGTGGCCCTAAGTCTTTCTCCGTCATAGACCCGATGGTCAGCTCGACAGCCCCGATGCTTCTCGCCCAGCTCTCGATTCGCTTGTAGAGCCGAAGAAGGTCCGCCCCTCCTTGCTGCGGCTCAACAGAGCAAAGCAGGCTGTCCTGGACGATAAGCTCAGGCTCGTAGTAGGTGCTGAATGCGCTGGCAGCCGCGATCGCTGTGTCGCTGCAAAGGACAATCGCCCAGTTTGCGGGGAGAAGCGCAGTGTAGTGCGCGATAAACTGACCTTCGGAGCAACGAGGGAACCGCTCACGGAACCGAGCGACAACTTTCGGGGCAAAGCGGATGATGTCGTCGGGGGTGCAGCGCCGAATAGCGTCGAAGCCACCCGGCTGCAGCCGCATCTTGACAGGGATTTCTTCCAGCTTCCGCGGATGCCCAGCAAGCCTATTCACCAGCGACGCCGCATTCCTAACGTCATCGCTGTATGGCACAGGCGACATCTGGCTCACTCTAGACTGCGCGGCCTTCCGTGCATCCGCTTGTAGCTGCCTCTCCATGTTCTCCAGCAGCTTTACCGGCCTTTTTTCCAGCGCGGACTCCGTGAGCTCCCCGAACCCTTCCGCCCCGATCGGTTCATCGTCCAGCAGTTCCAGCGTTTTCTTAGTTGACATCTTTCCCTCTTATCCGATTCCTAGGGCCTTCGCAGCCGCCAGGTGCTCCATGAAGTTGAAATAGAAGAACTGCGAGCGAGAGCCTTTATCGAATGGGTTGGTTGTCAGGAGGTTGTAGCTTTGGATTTTGAGAAGCCCATCCATTGCGTCATGCATCTCCTGGTGCATGAGAAGCCACTCAGACTCAGAGCCGGGCGCAATGGGGTAGATCGGATACTGGTTGAATTTGATGCCGAACTTCGCCTTGACTGCTGTGATAATGCCGAGGTGGTCGAGGTAATGATTGAAGGCCCAGCGATCAAACTGGGCCTTCGTCGATACATCGACGACATACTCGAGGGCGAGACTCACTGCCCCTTCGGCTTGGACTTGCGGCCTCGCGCGTGCTTCCGTCCGTGCGCGATCATCTTGTCCTTCGGCTTGTCCTCCTGCGCCGCGCTCTTCCTGGGGTGGGTTTTTCCGGCCATTTGACGCTCCTTTCAAGCGTAAACTGTGATGTCCTTGTAGTGCAGCAGCAAACCTACAACAGTCGTATCCGGGATTGTTGTAGAACAAGTCATACCTAGAAGCAAGCCAAATGCACTAACGTTTGTTCCTGCGATGGTGACTGGCAAGTTGGATACGCCAAGCGCAGCTGACGCGACGCTATATGCTGTCTCCGTATCAATATCGAACGTGACGCCTGCAATGTAAACCTGCGGGGAGAAAACTCCCCAAATCCGCATGGACTGCTTGTAAGCGAGGATGTTGTCCCCGGCCCAGAGCTTCGTCTGCACCACCTTCGTAAGCACGGAGTCGGGCTTGTTGAACAGGTCAAACAGGACAGTGCCGTCAGTGCCGATGACGGAAATCTCTGTGTTGACTTCTTTCGTGTTGATGAATGTCATCGGGATCGGCTGGCCAAGCTCAGTGAGGTTCCCAGCATTGCTTGAGCTTAGCAGGGTGTAGTAGTTGGGGTTGTAGCACTGGTTTGCGAGGAACCAGCCCTCGTCTCCTCGGCCGTTGTAGGCGCACATGACGTTGATGGGGTTGCGGAGGTAGTCCAGTGTGTTGATGACGACGAAGTAGCAGCGAATACCGAAGATGGTGGCGACCGCCGCCGAATAGGCAGCAGGATCGTCTGTTGCGACCTCAACAAGGTTAGCGAACAGCCCGTTCAGCGGGACAGAAATTTTCTGCGAAGCGCCGCCAGTAATCGCATAAACCCCGTCAGGATTTGTGAAGATGATGCCGTAACCATACTGCTGCACGGTGTCCCGCCACGGCGTCCCGACCTGTGCGTCGATGTTGTAAACGCTCAGTGTGGTTGTGACGGTTGTGCCGGAGGTTACAGTCTGGATGTTGGACACGACGAAGATGGAGCTGTCGCCAAAGACGTAGAGGAAACCGTTGACCTGCTTGAGGGCGACGATTTGCCGCTTCAGGTAGGTTTCGTTAATGGCAAAGGCGCCAGCGCCATCCGGTGTGTTGAAGTCGTATGGGTTCCCGCCGGCGCTGAACAGCAGCGTCGTGCCGTTGCCGATCCACACTCGCTCTTGGTATATCTCAATGCAAGTGCCGCCGGCCCCGAACGGCATCAACGCGATCGTCCCGTTTGCCCCGCTGCCTCCAACCACAACCGCCGGAGCGCTTGTGTAGCCGCTCCCTCCGTTTGTCACCGTGATCGAGGCAACGCTGGTGTCGGTTAAAGCAGCTGAAAACTTCGCCTTGCCTTGCTTGCCGAGCAAGGTGAAGCCACCGGCGTAGGCGTAAGAGCTGGCCGAGTAGTTTGCACCGCCGCTTATGACTATGGCGGACAGAAGAGGGTAGCGAGGGAAGCAGATGATCTCGGCGCCACCGGAACCTGCCGGAGTGGCGACAGCGACATTTGGTGGGCTGGTGTAGCCGCTGCCTCCGGAGGTGAGGTTCACCCCGACAACCTCGCCATCGCCGTTGATGATAGCGAAGCCTGTAGCACCGGAGCCGCCACCGCCGCTGATTGTCAGCGCGACAGAAGTTGTCGTGTTGGCGGGGTAGCCCTGCCCTCCCGCCGTCACATAGAACGCATCCACATCGAGCGACACCGAACTCAGCAGCACAGAGATGCTCGCGCCAGACCCCGTTCCGTATGGGTCCACAATGTTGACAGTCGGTGTGCTGTAGTAAAGACCCTTAGCGAAGGCATCAATAGTGGCTGCGGTGATGACTCCGCTGGAGATTGTCAGCCGGATGTAGCCTCCGCCTTCGACGGCGGCGTAGGCGTAGGGGGAGCTGGTGTAACCGCTGCCGCCAGCGGTGACGGTGACGGAGGCAACAGTGGTGTTGAGGGAGGCGTAGGCGCTGGCGCCGTTGCCACCCCCTCCCGTGATGAGAACGTCTGGCTGGTTTGTGTATCCAGTGCCAGGGTCGGTCACGACGATCGCAGAAACTGCCCCGCCGGTCAGCACCGCAAAAGCCGCCGCACCAGTCCCCCCGCCACCTGCAAAAGTCACACTCGGCGGCGTCGTATAGCCCCCGCCCTCTGTAATGAGCTCCACACCTGTTACACCCGCGGGCGTCAGTGTGCATGTGCCTAGACACCCGGACCCGCCTCCCCCTGCAACAATCACCGTCGGAGGGAAGTCGAACGCCCAACCAGCCTGCACAATATCCAACCGCTTAACGCTGGTCGCGGTCAGCACCGAGTAGGCGGCTGCGCCAGTCCCGCCACCGCCAGTGAACGTGACCGCTGGCGGCTTGGTCCAGTAGGTGCCACCATTGCTCACGCTGACAGAGGAAACCGCGGCCGAGGTAAGCGTTGCAGTCGCCGTAACCTGCCCGTTGGGGTTGTCAGTGAATGTGACGGTGAGTGGGCTGTCGATGACGCTGTAGTCCTGCCCTCCGTCGATGATGCCCATACCGACCACTCGGCCCTCACCGTCGGCATACGGGTAGATTTCCACGCCGTAGCCAGACCCTCCTGTGATGGTCGCGCCTATCGGCTGGTCTGTCGCCAAGCCGTAGTTAGCGCCGGCAGCCGCAAGCGTCAGCACAGGAGCAATCGAACCTGGCCCGAGGAACGACACGATAGTTTTGTTCGGAGTGCTCGGGTCATTCGGCGGATACGTGAACGGCAAGCATACGAGCAGCCGCGAGCCATCCACCACCAGCAACGACTCGTTGTTCCACGCCGCCGCCTGCACACGAACGCTTCCTGCCGCAGACCCATACGGAGGATACCCGATAAACAGCTTCTGCTTGGTGATGTTGTAAAGCTGGAATGGTGCGGAAGAAGGCCCGGCAGCAAACATCCACTCATCCGGCGTTGGCGCAGGGGCTGTCAGGTCAAGACTATTGGTCGGGGCTCCGTCCTGCATCGTGAAGTAATTGCAGTAGTTGAGCGGGTAGTTGGTGACGGCACCTGGAAGGTAGGCAGGCTTCCCATTGATGCCATAGTCCGTCGGGCCGATCCCATACATCGTGCGCAGGTTGCCCTGCCCGATCGGTATGAAATTCAGCACCCACGACATTTCCTGGTCTTTGATCCCAGGCCGCGTGTCATTCGTGTTCAGGCCGAGGAAGCCTGTAAGCGACAGCACCTTCGGTTGGGTGCTGGCATCGCCTGTCGTGCCAGGAAGATTTATCGGCATGAGCTACTTCTTCGGCTGCGGAGGGTCTTCTCTACGGTCAAGCGGCTTTCTTTTCGGGAGCAGCTTCTTTTGACGCTTCTTGGCCAGCCGAATCCGAAGCGAAGCTGCCACTACCCCCTCCCATAGAAGTTGCCGACCATACCACGCTCCGTCAATGCCCGAGCGCGCTTCATGTATTTTTCATACTCCCGCCACATCCGGTCACTCTGCGCAATCCGAATCTGGTTTGCGTTGAGGTCGTCTGTAACGCTGATCGAGTTCAAAAGTTGGTAGGCGGCGTAAAACTGCACCGCGTCCGTCCAAGGGTAAGGCACTGCCTCAGTGTCGGAGTCGCTCTCCAGCGGGATGGGAATGCAGAAGCAGTCCCAAAGCATTGGGTAGATCGCGTTGGCAATCGGGTAGAGGTAGAAAGAGCCGGAAAGGCCCTGCCCGAACTTTGCACCGACAGACGGAATGTATTGGAAACCTGTGGTGTAGTTCCGGACGATCGCTTGGTAGCGGCTGTAAGGCACGATCTGCACGACATACTGAAACGTGCCCCAGATCATCGCGACGGTCTTGACGTCATAGACCGCAAGAGCGCCAGGGAGCGACGACAAATCAACACCACTGAACGGGTAAACCTCTTGGTTTACCACTGTTGCGTAGGTCGTGGGAGTAAGGAACCGAATACACTCCCCTTCCATCGCAATCTGCTGCCGCGCCTCGTTGATGTAGTTCAGGATGTCGTAGCGGTTGAACCTGTCGTAGTTCTGATCTCCGACAAGCATCCGAACACGCTTCATGTAGTCGCTGAGCACAGGGGCGGTGTTGGACATCAGCCAGCACTCCGGCCAGGGACAGAAAGCGTGTGTTTGATCGCAGCAGCGGAAGCACCGTGGTCGCCAGGGGCATTCCTGGGCAGCGTGGTAGGGGTCGTGATCTCCCGGCCGCGGCGAGCAAACGTCATGTAAAGGGTGAACATGGCTTGTGCGTCTTGCGTGCGCTGCGCGGACAGAAAACCGAGATAAGCTGCGTAGTAGGGCACGGCGTCGGTCCAGGGGTAGGGAAGAAGCTCCGGGTCGGCATCGGTGGCTAGGTTGATTGGGAGAAGGACGGAATCGACGTAGATGGTGAGGCCAGTAGTGGTGGGTGGGGCGAGGTAGATGTCGCCCGTGGAGCCCATGATGAGCTGGCTCCAAATCGTCGGGGCACCATCCACAGCTCCGGGCTGGTTCAGGTAGAACTCAGAGAACCACTCCCAGGGGCGGCTCTCCAGCGGAATGCCGTTGTAGTAGAGGATGCGAGGGACGATAACCTGGGAAGCCCCTGGTGGGAGGCCGGAGATGGCGCTCAGCGCAAGAGAGGTCTGGCCGGCGGTTGTGGTGAACGAGGCCAAGCCTCGGCAGCACTCTCCATCCTGGGCCAGCTGCAACCGCGCAGAATTGATCCACGCGGTTACGTTCGTGAGGGAGTAGAATTGGTTAGCTGGGTCGTGGAGAAGGTTCTCCACTGCTGTCTGGTAGGCAGTCAGCATGGGAGAACCTCTGCCACATCAGAGCGGCTGGAACAGCGCAGTGTCGTTCACACCGCCGAGGGTGAACGTGACCGCTGGAGCAGTGCCAGGGGCCGCTCCGGACTCCTGCACAACCAGGGCAGTCGGCGCGGAGTAGTAGAGCCCTCCATCCGAAATGACCGGCGTCCCGACAGCGCCGCCGGACAGCGGGGCATAGATGTTCGCCTGCCGCACAGCAGAATTGGCTGGGTAGGCAAACGCGCCAGGAGCAAAGCCACCAACGCCGAGGATTTGCACGACAGACCCTGGGATGCTCACACCCGCCGTCCCCACGGTTACGGCAGTCACCGCCAGCATGGCAATCGCCGTTGCCGCTGCCGCCGAACCACCCCCGCCAGTGAACGTCAGCGTCGGAACGGATGTCAGGGCTGAGCCGTTGTAGGTCGGCACAACCGCCGTCACCGTGCCACTCCCAGCCAGGACGCAGGTTGCGAGCGCTGGTGTGATGGGATTGACGTTGAGGTTCGGGTCGAGCGGGTTCGTGACGATCGTGATGCCTGGAGCGACAGTGTAGCCTGCCCCGGCAGTGGTGACGGTGATGCTCGAGACGGCGCCGCTGCTGATCGTAGCATATCCGGTTGCTTGGATGCCGCCAGCAGGCGGAGCGTCGAAGAGCACCAGCGGGGCCAAGCCGTAGCCCGAGCCAGCTGTGCCGACCGTCACAGCGCCAACGGCACCGCCGATGATCGCTTTCCAGGTCGAGCCGCCAGCGCTGGCCGTCACAACCGGAGCGCTGGTATAGCCGCTGCCTGCGTCCGTGATGGTCGCGCCGATCACGGTGCCGCTCAGGTTCGCGACTCGGTAGTTGTTGCCGTCCGAGTTGACAAAGCCCCAGTGGCCGCGAGCTGTCTCGATCGGCGACCACTGCCCGGAGACCGGATCAAGCCACTGCAACATGCTGTAGCGCCCAGGGAGCACCGCGAACTCTCCCGGAGGCAGGACGAGCGCCTGGGCAGGCTGCAGCACCGCCGCGCTTGCGCCGGGGGCACTCCAAGGCAAACCGGGTTTGTTGAACTGGTTGTTGCCTTCCGGGAGTGGAAGGCCGACACCAGGGCCGCTTACTGCAAACAGGCTCATAGCCTTACCTCCTCAGAACAGGCCGCCGGTGAAGTTGGTGAGCTTCGCACCCGAAACTGGCTTCGTGCAGACTATCTGGTAGCCGACGATCGCCACGCCGATCTGCGCGAGCTGGAACAGCGGGATGCCGCTGTAGAAGCCAGAGAACTCGAACGGCGCGTCCTCCGACAGATACATCGCGGTGTATTTCGAGTTGACGAAATACATGGTGCCCTTGGGACACCAGTGATCCATGAAGAACGGGATGCCGTTGATGACGATGTTCGGGAACGCACTGCGGACCGGGCTGTCCATCGTGTAGGCTTTGTCCGGCGGAATGAAGATGTTTTCCACCGAGGTAAACGATGCGACCAGCGCGGCGTAGTCGCTTGGCGACATCACCACAAAGTCTGGCGACTCGCCGCCGGCGACATCCGTGATCTGGATGAGGTAGGTCGCCATGTTGCTGCGCGCGAGGATGTTCGCACCACCAGCGTCGTAGAACTGGCCCTGCCAGAACTGGTTGCCCGAAACCGTCCGGTTCAGGCCGCCGTAGGAGGGCGCGTTCGCGCCGTTGTCGAATGCGTCGTAGAAGCTCGACGGCATCAGGTTGTTGGCGGTGTTGTTCGTGAAGAGCGCTGACCCCATCTGCTGGGCCATCACAGCCTTCACGTCGTTCATGCGAACGTCGAGAATGGGGATGACGGCTTCCGTGGACTGAAGGAGTGCTTCGCCGAGGACCAGCGGGACCGGGACGAGGAAGTAGGACGTGTTGAACTGGAAGTTCTGCATGCCAGGGATGACCTGCGGCCGGCTGAAATTGCCGGAGTAGGACGCCCAGCTTCCCTGCACCATTGAGGTGCCCTGCACCGGCCCGGTGATCTGCGCCAGACCGCCGGCGCTGCGCTGCGCGTTGCGCATCATCAGCATCATGGTCGGTGTGCTGTAGTAGATCTGCACCGTGCAGGTTGGCATGAAGGCTCGACGAGTGACCGCAGTCAGCTCGTTGTAAATTGCTCCGCCGGGAACGACGCCGCTGTTCGGGATAGGCATATCAGTAACGAACCTTTCTGGCTGCTCGAGGGTTGATCAGGAGATACTACTGCCCGCCCCACTGAGGGCCAAGGCCGCTGCCGATCTGAGTCCGGTGCCCGATGCCGCCTCGAAGCTCCGCCATCGTCTGGTTGACCATCTTCCGCTTGAAAGCGTCTGGATTCTTCATGAGCAGCTCGTGATCGGTGTCCCCGTCATCCGGCTGGGTCAGACCCCAGCTCTTCCCGAGGTAGCGATCCGCCGGCTTGTTCGGCGCGAGTTGCTTCTCCACCAGCGCAGCCGCGGCGTCGTAGTCCGGGATGCCGCGAGCCACCATTAGCTCTTCGATCTTCTTGATCCCGTCGTCGTCCCAGCCCTGCGCACGTAGGTTCCCCCGCGCGGCCTCCATGTCCCTCGCAGACTTCTCCGCCTGCCGCTCCGCCTTCAGCGACTTCAGCTCCCCTTCGAGAGCCGCCGACCGCGCGTCGAGCTCGGATTTGGCCGAGCTCGCGATCTGCTGGGCGGCTTCTTCCGCCTCCAGCTCGACGAACTTCCGAGAAGGGTCGATCTCTTTGACGAGCTTGAGAAGGGATTTTCTGGTCTTGTCGTTCTTGTCGAGCTTCGACAGAAGCTCGTGTGCTTCGCGAAGCGTGCGGAGATCGGACTCTTCGACTTCAACCAGGGCCATCGGAGGGATTTCCTTCGGAGTTCAGCAGAAGTCACTGGCCTTTGATGGAGGCCTGGGTGACGTGCTGGATGGTGTTGTTGTTGTTGATGTTGGTCGGGAGGTGCGAGCGGCGCGCGCCGATGTCCGACTTGTCGAACCCGATGCGCCTCACGCGAGAGTCGTCCTCGGGAATGCGGTTCACGCTGTTGTGGAAGATGTCGGTGGACATGAAGGAGGCTCCTTATGTGGGAGAGGCGGGAGGGCCAGCAGGCGTTGCGGGCTGAGCAGCCTCCGGCGCCTGCGCGCCTTGGGCCTGCATCATACGCTGCTGCTGCATCAACTGCATCATCGGCGCGCTTTGCTGCTGCTTCGCAAGTAGCTCCATCAGCGCGGTGCGTTCCACGCCGGGCGAGCCACCGCCGACAGCGGTGTGCTTCGTCAGCACCATGATGCTCTTCATAACGTCCTTCCCGACCTCAGTGGCGGCACCAAGGTCGGGAAGGGACATCTCCAGAAGTCTGACAGCCCACACAAGGCGCGCCATTCCCGCTGCCTGACGCCCAAGGTTGGGCGAAGGCTGGGCGGCCGGGGAGGAACCAAAAGGCGGCTGACCCGGCATGGCACCAGGCACTGCTTGCGCCGGCCCTGAGGGGCTGCCGGGCGTGCCTGCTTGGAGGGTTGCAGACATTCTGGATTAGCGCCGACGATGCCGGCGAGCGCGACGAGCCATGAAAGCCTCCATCTGCCACGTCGATGCTAGGTGCCGCCTAGCCGGGCCGGGGGTTCCGTCAACCGCAAAGCCGCACGATTCCTCGGCAAGGGCGAGGATGGGGCACGGTAGGGGCAAAGGCAAATGGCCTCCACCGCA
>VFSW01016290.1_pt1 | contig 10149 bp, 10 predicted proteins | sample 5358111 | NCBI WGS metagenome assembly VFSW01 (sample SAMN11554181, study PRJNA540505) | mine drainage metagenome | isolation source: sediment from site ElyBrook_90M | place: USA: Ely Copper Mine, Vershire, VT | collected 2017
ACCGCGCTCGTCATCTTCATCATCACCTATATTTTTATCGGTCTCCGCCAAATCCCGCGCATGCACATCGACCGTCCCGCGGGCGCGCTCGTGGGCGCCGTGCTCATGATCGTCTCCGGCGTGCTTACGCTCGATCAGGCTTTTGCCGCGATCGACCTGCATACGCTGCTGCTCCTCCTCGGCATGATGATCATCACCGTGTATTTACGGATCGCCGGGTTCTTCGAGCTCATGGCCGGCAAGATCCTCTCGCATTCGCGCACGCCGCTCCAACTCCTCGTCTTTATTACGCTGTCATCGGGACTTTTGTCGGCCCTGTTCGTGAACGATACGATCTGCCTGCTCTACACGCCTATCATCCTTGCGATCACCGTGCAGCTCGGAGTGAACCCGATGCCCTACCTGCTTGCTCTCGCAACGTCCTCCAACATCGGAAGCGTCATGACCGTGACCGGGAACCCGCAGAACATGCTGATCGGCGTCTATTCCAAGATCCCCTACCTCTCGTTCCTGGGAGCGCTCTTCCCGGTCGCGCTCCTGGGATTCGTTGTTTCCGTATCGGTGATCTTTTTCCTCTACCGGAAAGAGCTGCGCGCGGAAACTTTTTCATCGAGGCCTGCCCTGCCGGCATATGAAGTCAGGAAGCCGCTGCTCTTCCTGTCGCTCGTCGTGTGCGCGGGCGTGCTCATCGGGTTCTCCCTGGGATTTCCCTACTCGCTTGTTGCCGCAGCAGGGGCCGTGGCTCTCCTGCTTTTCGGCGGGGTGAGGACCGAGACGGTCCTGGAAGGCGTGGACTGGACCCTGCTCCTGTTCTTTTCCGGCCTGTTTATCGTGATGCACGGCGTCGAGGCCTCGGGCCTTGCGGCAGCCGTGATCAACAGCGCGGGCGACCTTACGAAGCTTGCTCCCTTCGGCCGGATAGCGGGGTTGTCGGCAATCTCGGTCCTTCTCTCGAATGTGGTGAGCAATGTCCCGGCCGTGATGCTGCTCAAGCCGCTCACGCAATCGCTCGGCAACAGCGACGTCGCCTGGCTTACGCTGGCCATGAGCAGCACGCTTGCCGGAAATCTTACGCTGATCGGATCGGTTGCAAACCTTATTGTGGCCCAGCAGGCCAAAAAAACCGTCGAGATCGGATTCAGGGAATATTTTCGCGCCGGTGCGCTGATCACCCTGATCACGGTATTGGTGGGAATCCTTGTCCTTGTCGCTGAAGTGAAATTTGCCCATGGCGAAGAGGCTTTTGCAGCTGAAAAACCGAATTCCCCGGCGCATATCACCGTGACTTCCGAAGACCTGAAAAATTTACGAACGTACCGGATTGTGCTTCTCTGCGACACGGACAAAGCGCGGACCACGGGGCTCCAGGGTTTCCGCGGGTTGGCATCCGGTGAAGCGGCCCTGTTCGTTTTTCCAGTACCCAGGGCCGTCACGTTCTGGATGGGGAGCGTTGCCTATCCGATCGATATCATCTTTGTCGGACCGGATTGGAAAGTGCTCCGGGTCTATCCTTATTGCAGGCCCGGGAGCCTGGAGTATTATCCTTCAATCGAGCGGGTCCGATGGGTGATCGAAACCGCAGCGGGTTCGGGGATAAAGACGGGGGACCGGGTGGACATCGAAGGGGCAGTGGGAAACGGTCAAAAATGGAATTAGGGTATCACATCATCAGGCCCGGTGACGTGGGAAAGCAGCTTAAGGTCCTTCTCACGCGCAGACCCGAGGTCCGGGTCATTGTCGAGCTGGAGGCAGGGGACGACGGCATGGGGCAAAGCATCGAGCTGCTGAAAAAACTCCTATGAACATCATTCCCCTTGCGGCCGAATCGCTCGGCGTCCGGAGCTCCGCGACCTTTGTCGAGACAGCGGACGTGAAGGTCCTGATCGACCCGGGGGTGTCGCTTGCGCCGATGCGTTTCGGCCTGCCGCCGCACCCGCTGGAGATCAAGGCCATGAACGAGAGCTGGCGGACCATCAAGGAATACGCAACCCGCGCGGACCTTCTCGTCATCACCCATTACCACTTCGACCACTTTGATCCCACGGAACCGCTTGTGTTCAGGGACAAGGTGCTGCTGATAAAGCACCCAAAGGAACGTATCAACTCCAGCCAGCGCGAACGGGCCCGCTTTTTGAGGAAGAGCTTCGGGACGCTGCCGCGCAAGGTTGAATTTGCGGACAGCGGGAGTTTCGAATTCGGCAATACGCGCATTCGCTTTTCATCTGCGGTGCCCCACGGCCCGAGCGCAAAGGTCGGGTGGGTGGTGGAGGTTTCCATCCGGGAGGGCGACAGGTGTTTTCTCTTCACGTCGGACGTTCAGGGCGCGGGCCTGCCGGAGCACGTTGCGTTCATCCGTTCGGAAAATCCCGATATGCTCTACCTTGACGGGCCGCTGACCTATATGATGGGACAGACGTTCAGCCAGGACGATCTCCGCGCTTCGTTGAAGAACATCGGCGGCCTGCTCGAAACGACGCGCCTTCGTACGATCCTCATGGATCATCACCTGACCCGGGACCCGGGCTGGAATGATGCGATCAGGGAAGTCCGCGCGTCAGCGGAAAAGAACGGCAAGAGACTTGTGACCGCCGCAGGTTTCCTGGGCAAAGCGGATGAAATGCTCGAAGCGCATCGCAGACAGCTCTTCGCCTGGAACCCGGACATGCCTGAGACGGCGATGGAGCGAAGCAGGAATTTTCAGCTTGTTAAGGAACTGGGAAAAAAATAATTGTACCGCGATGTGCATTCCGCCTGATCCTAAAAAGAGCATTTAACCACGGATTAACACGGATAAACACCGTTGATTCAAAGTCCTAAGACAAAAACAAGGAGCGCCAATCGGGTGAAACTCCCGTTCGAGATAAATTATTGATTTAAGGCCTTAACCGTGTTCATCCGTGGTTCCAACTGCCGTTTGTAGGCTGATGTAAACTTACCCGCCTGCGAACGACACACGGACCCGCGAAAACACTTGTTTTTCCCGACCCCCCTGTTTATAATACAAGTTCCGGTTTGTTTAAGTTTCGGCAACCCGATGCGGAGGTTTTGTTTATGCCCAATTATGAGTATGAATGCAAAAGTTGCGGAGGACGTTTCGAGGTTATTCAGAAATTCAGCGATCCCGTGCTCACCGTCTGTAAACTGTGCAATGCAGAGAATATACGCAAACTCTTATCGCCGACGTCCTTTGTGCTGAAGGGGAGCGGCTGGTATGCGACGGATTATCCTTCGCAGGACAGGAAAGCAGCAACCAAGACGGAAAAACCAAAAGAAGAGGCGAAGCCGGCAGCGGGTTGCGCCGCAGGCTGCTGTTCGGGCGCCTGCCCTCCCAAGGGCTGAGCCTTGAGAGAACCCGTCCACGTCCATATCCCTTTTCCCAAGCTGAAGGATTTCTTTGAGATGATCCGGCTCCGCCGCTATGATCTCGAAATCTATTTTTCGGCGGCGGTGCTTGATCAGATCGAGAAACCCGATCTGGAGAGCCTGATCGAGCGGTTCGACTGGAACCCGGCCCTTTCGCTTCATGCGCCGTTCATGGACCTGAACCCCGGCGCAATGGATCCCATGGTGCGGTCGGTAACGCAGGTCCGTTTTCGCCAGCTCCTGAACATTGCCGCCATCCTCAGGCCGCGTGCGGTCGTGTTTCATGCCGCCTACGACAAATGGCGTTACAGCGGGCGCAAGGATGTCTGGCTCGAAAACAGCATCGAAATCTGGCAAAAGGTCATGGAAACGGCTTCGAAGATCGGGCTGCGGGTGGCCATCGAGAACGTGTTCGACGACGACCCTGAAGCGCTCCGAATGCTCATTGAGAAGATCAACAGCCCGGACTTCGGGTTCTGTTTTGATACGGGCCATTTTAACCTCTTTTCCTCGGTGCCGATGGAGCGATGGTTCGAGGCCCTCGGCCGCCACCTCATTGAAGTGCATTTGCACGATAACGACGGGAAGGCAGACTCGCACTGGGCGATCGGACGGGGGAACATTGATTTCCAGAAGTTCTTCGGGCTGATGAAGGTCCATGCGCCGGTGCCGGTCTTTACGATCGAGGCGCATGACAAGGACGATATCGAAGCCAGTCTGGCGCGCTTGAAGACCCTCGGAGAGCAAGAAGAACGATTATCTTAGGGGCGCTGTTCCGGCCTTCTGCTTTGGGTGCCTTCAGAACGCTTCAGCCGCCGGGGGATGATTACCTTGACACTCACGAACCGTTCGCATAGACTATTACCTATGAAAAAATTTCACTGTTTCCTCACCCTCATCCTTCTTTCGACCGCCTGTGCTCCGCTATCGGCCCGCGCACCGGAAACTCCGCTTGGATCCGTCACCCCCGATGTCCAAGCCAAGGCCGACGCCGATTATCACTTTATGGTGGGCAGCATCCTCGAACAGGATGGCCGCTTAGACGAGGCCATGAAAGAATACGAGCAGTCGTACCGTCTCGACCCGAACTCAGCGGAGATCGCCCTCTCCCTTGCGGGGCTCTCGATGCGAAGGGGACAGCTCGACCAGGCGACGCTGTATGCGCAGAAAGCCGCCGAGCTTCAACCCGACAAGGCGCAGACGCTCATGCTGCTGGCGGGCATTTACACGGTCAAGAAACAATATGATGATGCGATCAGCACCTATCGCCGGGTGATCGCTCTTGACCCGAAGCAGGAGGACGCCTATATTTATCTCGGGTCGCTCCTGGCCTCCCTCAAACGGTATGACGAAGCCGTCGAAACGCTCCGGTCCCTGGGAAAGGCCGTTCCCACATCCCTCATGTCCCCCTATTACCTCGGCAGGATATACCTGGAGCGGCAGATGTATCCTGAGGCGCTGGCTGAGTTCAACCGTGCGGTTGCACTCAAGGATGACTTTGAACCCGCCTATACCAGCATCGGGTTCGTCTACGAGCTGATGGACAAGATGCCCGAGGCAATCGAGTCGTACAAAAAGGCCGTGGCCCTTAATCCCCAGAACGTCGAGATCATTCAGCATATCGGCCAGTTGTACATCCAGCAGAATGCGCTTGATGACGCTCTGGAGCAGTTTAAACAGGTGGTTTCTCTCGATCCCCAAAACTATGATGCCTATACCAAGATAGGACTTATCTATACCGAGCAGAAGAAATACGAACAGGCCGTGGAGGCTTTCAGGAAAGTCGCGCTGGCGGTCCCGAATGACCTCAAGGTGAAGCGGTACCTTGCCTCGACGCTCGTTGCCGCGAACCATTACGACGAGGCGCTTGAGGAATATAAAGCCATCCTCGCGGCGGCGCCCCAGGACATTGATTCGCTTCTGCAGATTTCTTACCTCTATGCGCAGATGGGGAAGGCCGACCGGGCCATCCCGCTCCTGGAAAAGGCCCTTGCGGAACAGCCCGGAAAAGCAGAACTCTATCTGTATCTTGCAAATGCCTATATGGATGGAGAAAAGTATCAAAAAGCCGTCGACACCCTGAAGCAGGGGATCCAGATGGCGCCGGACCGCGACGATCTGCAGTTCAGTCTTGCCGTGGCCTACGAAAAACTGGGGAAGCGCGACGAGATGATCGCAGCGCTTAGGAAATCGATCGAGCTGAAGCCCGAGAACGCCGATGCGCTCAATTACCTGGGATATACCTATGCCGAGAAGGGCGAAAAGCTGGACGAAGCAATTCAGCTGATCAAACGGGCGCTCCTGATCAAGCCGGACAACGCGTATATCCTCGACAGCCTTGCCTGGGCTTATTATCAAAAGGGCATGCTGGAAGAGGCGTCCGGGGTCATGCAAAAGGCAATGACAAAAGCGGCGAAGGACGACCCCGTGATGCATGAACACTATGGCGATATTTTACTGAAGATGTCCAAGAAGGACAAGGCCAGAGAACAGTGGCTCAAATCACTGGAACTGGACCCGAAAAACCAGGCACTCCGCGAGAAGTTTAAAGCAGCGGGTTTTGGAAATCCCGATGAATTGCTTAAAGATGTGAAATCGACGAAAAAAGGCAAGAAGTGAAAACGTCCCGACTCATCGTTCTTGTCGTCATTCCCTTCCTCTTTTTTTCCTGTTTTCCGAAAAAACCGGAGACTCCTTTGACGGCTGTTCCGGCCGGGCCGCTGCTCCAGGCGCTGGAGCGGCACCGGCAGTCCTTTGTCAGCCTCAAGGCAGTGGCGCGGGTTGAAATCATTAAACGGGGCCGGAGGCGGGCGCTCGATACCGTCGGCATTGTCATCGATGGCCAGAAACGGTTCAGGATGGAAGCCTATGGGCCGCTTGGCCAATCGATCATGGCAATTGTCTGGGATGGGCAGGACGTTCTGCTTCGGATGCCCGGGGAGGACAGGGTCACCCGGACAGGACCTGCCGGTCTGGGGAGGCTCCTCGGCAAGGGGCTGGAGGCACCCGATCTCTGCGCGGTGCTCTCGGGGAACATTCCTGACGCGGCTCTGTCCTCATCCGCGACGCTGCGGTGTGGACAGGAAAGTGACTGCACACTTGAATTGCGCTCTGATGATGTGGTCAGGCGTGTTCTGCTCCGGTATCCGGCGGCTGGTTCGGATCAGGAACCCCGGGTCCTGTCGGAGGAGCTGTACCGGGCGGGTAAACTTGTGTATGACGCCCGTTTCGAGCGGATGCAGGAAATATCCCATTACCGTCTGCCGATCAGCATCGTGATCGAGAACCCGGACAAGAAGGTGCTGCTCACGATCCAGTACACCGACGTCGAGGTCAACACTCCGATCAGCGAGGAGTCGTTCGTGCTGGGCAATGAGTCGGGCGGGAAAAATCACGGGCAATAGCGGCCCTTTCCCCACCAAAAGGGAATGACGATTTTTTCACGGGCCGGCGAAAAATCATGAAGAGAAGAGGGATAATATATAGAGAGGAAGGAGTGCGATGAATTCGATCACGCTTCGATCTCCGGCAAAAATCAATCTCTGCTTGTCGGTGCTCGGCAAACGACCGGACGGGTACCATGAGGTGGAGATGATGATGCAGATGGTGGGCCTTTACGACGAGGTCACGGTCGCTCCCGGCAAAAGGGGTATAGAGCTTAGCTGCTCTAGCGATGCCGGCTTGGTGCCCGGAGGAGAGGGCAATATTGCCTGGCAGGCAGCAGCAGAGTTGTTGAAAGCGACAGGCAGAACCGACTGTCTCGACATTGCAATACGAAAAAAGATTCCTGTTGCTGCGGGACTTGCAGGAGGAAGCGGAAATGCAGCAGCTGTTCTTGTTGCTGCAAACAGGCTGCTCGGCACAGGGTTTGGGAGGGACCGTCTGGCTGAAATCGGGACAAATATTGGCATGGATGTTCCCTTTTTCTTTTTCGGGCCCACGGCCATCGCACGGGGAAGGGGCGAAATTCTGACCCCGCTCCCTCCAGCGCCTGCCTGCTGGGTATTATTGGTCAACCCGGGGTTTGGGACTTCAACAGCCTGGGTATACAAAAACTTAAATTTGAGGTTGACAAAGAAAGTTGACTGTACTAAAATTGCAAGGCTTACGGTCCGAAACATCGCCGAAGGGCTCCATAATGACCTGGAGCCCGTGACCGCATCCGCTCATCCGGAAATCGGCAGGATCGAAGAAGCCTTATTGGCCCAGGGATCTCTCGGCGTACGCATGAGCGGGAGCGGGCCGACGGTCTTCGGCATCTTCGAGGCCGAAGCCGCTTGCCGTGCTGCCGCAAAAAACCTCTCCGGATACGGGTGGCGCCTCTACCCGGCGGAGACATTGACCGAATCGCCGTTTACGGAGTATCTCTAGGAAAAGAGGACACCGTCGGTCTGATGGTGTGCACCTCCGTACATAATTCGCGTGTCAACCATGAGGGGGGGTAGCATATGGAAGTCACAGAGGTGAGGGTATTTCCGGTCAATAACGAAGAGCGGCTCAAGGCGTATGCGACTATAACGATCGATAACGTTTTCTTAATTCGGGACCTGCGCGTCATTAATGGGAATGCGGGACTGTTCGTGGCTATGCCGAGCCGCAAGATGAAAGACGGAACGTTCAAGGACATCGCCCATCCGCTGAACAGCGAGACAAGACAGATGATCGAAAAGAAGGTTCTTGCCGAATACGAGCGCGAATTGGCGAATCCCACAAAGAGAGAACAGGCGCCAAAAGAGCCAGAAGCACAGTAATAGCTCCAGGTTTCAGTACCGCCGATTCTGCGTCTTACGCAAAAGGGATAGGCACCCGCCTATCCTTTTGATGTTTCTTTAGGCAGTCATGTTTGCCGTACAAGCAGGCTTCATTCGGGGATCGTCTAATGGTAGGACAGAGGCCTTTGAAGCCTTTAATCGGGGTTCGACTCCCTGCCCCCGAACCAGAATTCGCGAGGATGAGGTTCTCATGGTAAAATTGAGAGGGCAAGAGATAAAAGTATTCAGCGGCAACGCCAATACGGCATTGGCCAAGGAGATCTGCCAGCGGATGAACCTCCCGTTGGGGAACGCCGTCGTCGGCAAATTCAGCGACGGCGAGATCAATGTCCAGATCGTGGACAATGTCCGCGGCATGGACGTATTCGTGGTGCAGCCCACGTCGAGCCCGGTGAACCGGCACCTCATGGAACTGCTCATCATGATCGACGCGCTGAAGAGGGCGTCGGCGTCCAGGATCACGGCCGTATTGCCTTACTACGGGTACAGCAGGCAGGACCGGAAGGTCCAGCCCCGGGTCCCTATCACGTCGAAGCTTGTAGCCGACCTGATTACCGCGGCGGGCGCGAACCGGGTGTTGACCATGGACCTGCACGCCGGCCAGATTCAGGGGTTCTTTAACATCCCCGTTGATAACCTCTTCGCTGCGCCGGTCCTGCTGGAATATATCCGGGAGAAGAAATTCACGAACCTCACGGTGGTCTCGCCCGATGCGGGCGGCGTGGAGCGAGCACGGGCGTTTGCCAAGCGCTTGAATGCGGCACTCGCCATCATCGACAAGCGGCGCGACAAACCGAACGAAGCGCAGGTCATGCACATCATCGGCGACGTCAAGGGCCGCGACTGCCTGCTGCTGGATGACATGGTTGACACGGCCGGCACTCTGACCGAAGGAGCGGCAGCGCTCCGGGCGAATGGCGCAGGGTCCATCAGCGCAGCCTGTTCCCATGCGGTGCTTTCGGGTCCGGCGATCCAGCGCATCAACGACTCGACGCTTGACGAGCTTATTACCACGAACACAATCGCCCTGGACAGCAAACAGCAGCAATGCAAAAAGCTGACGGTCCTCTCTGTGGCGCTGATCCTCTCGGAAGCGATCACGCGTATTCACGAGGAGACGTCGCTCAGCTCCCTTTTTGTGTAAAGAACAAAACAGTTTAAACCGTTTAAACTGATCAAGCCGTTTAAACGGCGTTTATCAACGGAGGAGAAATGGAAAAGATAGCATTAACAGCACAGGTCAGGGAAAAGGCGGGCAAGGGAGTTGCCAGGGGCCTGAGGCGGAACCAAATGGTGCCGGCAGTACTGTACAGCCACGGCAAGTCCATGCCCATCTCGATGGGCAATAAGGATGTGACAAAAATCCTCAACACCGAGGGCGGCGAGCATGCGCTCATCAACCTCAAGCTCGAGGGCGGCAAGGGCGGCGCCGACAAATTGGCGCTCATCAAGGATTACCAGATCGATCCGAGGAACGGCGCCCTCATTCATGTCGACCTCATGGAAGTCGCAATGAACGAAAAGGTGAAGATTCCGGTGGCCGTCCATCTGACCGGAGCGTCCATCGGCGTGAAGGAAGGCGGTATCCTTCAGCACGGAGTGCGCGAGGTCGAGGTGGAGTGCCTCCCGAACCAGATCCCGGAGCATCTCGAGGTCAACATCTCGGAACTTAAGGTCAACGAATCGCTCCATGTGAGAGACATCAAAATGGCAGAGGGCGTCAAGATCCTTACCGATGGCGACGCGACGGTCGTGACCATTCAACCGCCGATTTCCGATGCGAAGCTTGAGGAAATGCTGGCTGCTGCGCCGGTTGCGGCAACGGAGGGCGGTGAGCCCGAACTGGTCAAAAAGCCCAAGAAAGAGGGCGAAGCTGGTGCAGCTGCTCCGGCCGCCGAGGCCAAGGGCGGTGCGGCAGGCGCCGCGAAAGAGGCCGCTCCCAAGAAGGAAGCCGCTCCCAAGAAGGAAGCCGCTCCCAAGAAATAAGAACTCGCGTGCTGTCCTCCGGGGATTG
>VFSW01016291.1_pt1 | contig 10149 bp, 9 predicted proteins | sample 5358111 | NCBI WGS metagenome assembly VFSW01 (sample SAMN11554181, study PRJNA540505) | mine drainage metagenome | isolation source: sediment from site ElyBrook_90M | place: USA: Ely Copper Mine, Vershire, VT | collected 2017
TGGCGCGGGGGAAACCCGCTTCAATTGGCTTGGGGCGGTAAACTCGGGCTAGTTGCTCTTGAAACGTGAGAAGCACATTCTTGAACATTCGGAGATCGATCCGACTCTCGGCACCATATCGCCTGAAGTCAGTGTCGAGACTCCTGCGTCCCAATTGGCCATTGAGCCGTCGTAAGGGAAGCAGGTCGTCTGGCCCGGCCAGGTGTGGACTGTCTGTGTGCAGTTGGCCAAAGATTTGATCACTTCCAGTTGGTCGCCAAGCCTCTTGCCCGATGCGATCCGACTGAGATGTTGCGCTTCGTCCACCAAGATGGTCGCTGGGCGGCGATGAAGAACAGCGGATTCCAACGCATGACGAAGCTCGACAGCAGATGAGCGAGGGCCGAGAAGATGCTGCGCACGAGAATCGGGCATCAAATGAATCCAATTCGGCTTGAGCTTTTGATCAAGAATGAGTTCGTCCAGCGCAAGTAGAGTGCCGCGATAATGATCTCTCCAACTAAAAGTTCCATTGTCGGGCGCGGCGGCCTCCACCGCCGCGAAAGGTAAACAGCCTTAGTCAGTATTCATCTGAGAAAGGCTTTGCTCGGCGAGCAGTTGCTTGACCTTCAGCCGCAAAGTGGTCTTACCCACGCCCGTTGGTCCATAGGCCATTACAATCGAACCGCCAGGCAAGCAAGCTCAAGCGGATTGGGGCCATGTTGGCTCACTGTCGGAAGCGGGCGCGGCGCATGCGATGTGAGGTTTCACCATCACACTGGGTTACAGCCGCATGATGATGGCCGAAGCTGCGACGGACCAGACGCTGGGAACGTTGCTGCGGATGCGCGAGTCGGCCTTCCGGCAGTGGGGCGCAGTGCCCGAGGAGATTCTCTACGCTCGGATGAAGGCCGTCTGGATCGGCATCGATGAGCGCGGCGAGATCATCTGGGACGTCATCTTCCTGGACTTCGCGCGCTACTTGGGTTTCACCCCGCGGCTTTGTCGCCCCTATCGACCTCAGACCAAGAGCAAGATCGAGTCTGGAGTCAAATACGTACGTTGCAACTTCCTCTGCGGACTGCTGGGGCGTGAGCCGGACAACCTTGGGGATCTTAACGCGGAGATGCGTCGCTGGGTTGCGGAAGTCGCCAACCGGCGCGTTCACCGCACAACCCATGAACAGGTTCTCCTCCGCTTCGATGAGGATCTGTTCTCCATGCAGCCGATCGATGGCCCCCCCCCTTATACGTATTTGGATGCCGAGCAACGCAAGGTGGCACGGGATGCCTACGTCTCCTGGCAACGCAGTCACTACTCTGTACCCTGGCTCTTCGCCGGCAAAGAAGTCTGGGTCCGCCGTGACGGAGACCAAGTCGGAGTCCGCCATGGCGCAGAACGCGACGTGGTGCATGAGCGGGCGATGCGGCGTCATCTGGTCACCACGCACAGCCAGCAGTATCGCCTGAAGTGCCAGTGATCATCGAGACGCGGCCATGAGAGCGTTCTCGAGCCTGCTCAGGGGTATGGAACGTATCGTCCGAGCCAAAAGTGTGGTTGGCTTCCGGACCTTGCGGGGTCCGGAGCGGCCATCCGATTTACAGTTTCTTGCCGATGCGGCTATACTGGCCTTGTTTTTCACGGTTTCTCTTTCGCCGAGCCGTGTCTTGTCAGGGCAATACGACTGCAACAGACAGCCAGATTCGCAGAACGCAGGCCCCTTGTTGTGAACGGGCGCGCGGTCCATTGTTGAGGTCGTTGTTATCGCCTTTCCAAAAGACAGCCGGTCGAGTGCAAGGTCCAACCAGTACACGGCAAAGGAGGAAGGCATGTCCGGCCAACAGCCACCGCACAAGGAACTTCCCAGCGCATCATCCGCCAACCCAGCAACCAGGGGCATCACCCGGCGCGGTTTCCTGAAAGGCGCAGGCATCACTGCGGCCGGAACCGCGCTGCTGGATGGGGTGCAGGGTCTGCAGGAAGCCCATGCCACGACGCCCAAAGACGTGAAGGAGTATGGTCCCGAGCCATTTCCGGTCACGCTGCACATCAACGGCAAGGAGCACGCACTGCAAATCGAGCCGCGCACCACGCTGGCTGACGCTCTGCGCATCCAGCTCAACATGACCGGCACCAAGGTCAGTTGCGACCGGGGCGTCTGTTCAAGCTGCACCGTCTGGCTGGACAAGATGCCCGTGAACAGCTGCATGACCCTCGCCGTTGATGCTATCGGGCACAGCGTCACGACCATCGAGGGTCTCTCGACAGATAACGAGGTGCATCCTGTACAGGCTGCCTTTGTCCGCCATGACGCGCTGCAATGTGGCTTTTGCACGCCGGGCATGGTGATGAGCTGCGCGGCGCTGATCGAGAAGAATCCGCATCCCTCTGAGACCGATGTGCGCGCGGCGGTCAGCGGCAATCTCTGTCGTTGCGGAACCTACCCCAAAGTTTTCGCGGCGACTTTGGACGCGGCTGGCCAGCCTGCAACCAAAGCGTAGGAGAACAATTCCATGGCAACCCACACCCCGCACTCAATACCTGATGCCCTTCTGAGCGGCGCTTCCGCTGCGGTCGCGACGCCGATGAAGACGGTCAAAATGCCCATCGGCATTCCGAACTACACCCTGCACGAAGAGGACCGTACCGTTCCCGCCTCGGAGCCGCCGGTGCTCCCGCTCAACAAGGATTTGCATTACATTGGCAAGCCCGCCGAACGCTGGGATGGCCACGCCAAGGTGACAGGCCGCGCCCGCTACACAGCGGATGTGCGACTGCCCGGCATGCTGTATGCGCGATTCGTCAACTCGACCGTACCGCACGCAAAGGTTCTTTCCATCGACACGTCGGCGGCCGAGAGCAATCCCGGCGTGAAAAGCGTGCACGTGATTGAGAAGCTGCTCGGCGAAGCCATGCTGCGCAACCCCACGCTGGAGCAGACCCGCTATCCCATGGTGCGCTACGTGGGCCAGCCCATTGCAGCCGTGGCAGCCACCACGCCCCAGGGCGCGGAAGACGCCGCCGCCAAGATCAAGGTGAACTACGAAAAGCTCCCGTTTGTAGTGGAAATGGACATGGCACGCGAGCCGAATGCCGCGCTCGTCTTCCCCGGCCCTGCCGACCAGGCGGGCACTGCAGGCGGAGGAGGCAGCGCCAGCGGCATACCGCAGACAGGCAACATCCACGGGCCGGCGTTGCACAAGCAGGGGGATACCGAGCAAGGCTTCAAGGACGCGGACGTGATTGTGGATGCGCACTACACCACGCAGGTGCAAACGCACTCCGCGCTGGAGACACATGGCGTAGTCGCCGACTGGAAGCCCGACTTGCTCACCGTCTACGCGTCTACGCAAGGTACGGCAAGCGTGCGCGAGGAACTGGCCGCGTACTTCCAGTTGCCCATGTCCAAGGTTCGTGTCATCACGGAGTTCATGGGCGGAGGCTTTGGCGCCAAGTTCGGAGCCGGTAATCCCGGCGTCGTGGCCGCCACGCTCTCACGAAAGGCTGGAGTACCGGTCAGGCTGATGCTCGACCGCCAGGAGGAGCATCTCTCGGTCGGCAACCGTCCCAGCTCCGATCAGCGGCTGCGCATCGGCGCCAAGAAGGACGGCACCATCACCGCCATTCAGCTCATCAGCTACGGCACCGCAGGCTGCGGTACTGGGGCCGGCTGCGCCGGTCCTGCCTCAAATCTCTACAAGTGGGCGGCGCTCCACGTCGAGGAGAGCGATGTCTTCACCAACGCCGGTCCTGGCACGGCCTTCCGCGCTCCCGGCCATCCGCAGGGCGCCTTTGCGCTGGAGCAGTCCATCGACGAGTTGGCCGCACGGCTGAAAATGGACCCGCTGGACTTGCGCGACCGCATTGATGAGAACCCCGCGCGCCGGGTGGAACGTCAGATCGTTCGCGCGAGCGCTATCTGGAAGTCTCGTAATTCGACCGCCAATGCAGATCAAGGGATTGTGAAACGCGGGGTTGGAATCGCACAAGGCGTGTGGTACCGCAACATCAGCATGAACTCCGCAGCTGAAGTCCGCGTGCATAAGGATGGCTCCCTGGAAGTACTCTCCGCAGTCCAGGACATCGGCAGCGGCATCAAAACCGTGATGGCGCAGATTCTGGCCGAGCAGTTTGGCGTGCCGCCCGCCCAGGTCGAAGTCAAGATCGGCGACACAAACTATCCCGTCGGTCCCAACTCGGGCGGCAGCGTCACCACTGCTTCCCTGACCCCTGCTGTGCGCGACGCCGCTTGGCAGGCTGCGCAGAAGTTTCTCGTCAGCGTTGCTCCCGCGCTCGGTGTCAAGGCCAGCGACCTTACGCTGACTGGAGGAATGGTGCATAGCGCATCGGGCAAGTTCCAGCCCATCGGTTTCCGTAGCGCGGCTGCCAAGATGGATACCGATCAGGTCTCCGCGCAGGCCAAGCGAATCCCAGACTACGACCGCCGCAAGTACGATACTTATGGGGGCGTCGATGTCGCCGAGGTCGCGGTCGATACCGAAACCGGGCGCATCCAGGTCAAGCATATCCTTGCCGTCCATGATTGCGGCCGGCCCATGAATCCCGGCCAACTCGTCAGCCAGATCAACGGCGGCGTGATTCAGGGCCTCTCCTACGCACTCTTCGAGAACCGGCTGCTCGATCCCAACTATGGGATCATGGTCAACTCCAACCTCGACAAGTACAAGATTGCCGGTTCGTATGAGATCCCAACCATTGAGGTCCAACTTGCCGAGTCCTATATCGGGCAAAGCTCTACAGATGCCTCGGGCATTGGGGAGCCGGGTGGCATCATCGCAACTCCGGCAGCCATCGCCAACGCCTTTTATAACGCCACCGGTGTCCGCATCCGCCAATTGCCGATGACGCCCGCCGTGGTGCTCGCAGCCCTCAACCAGCCCCAACCGTCGATGGAGGCGCTATGAATTCCTTCGCTCTTGCCGATTGCTCCACCGTAGAGGCCGCGCTCTCGCAATTGAAGAACGGCGCCGTGGTGAAGGCGGGCGGCGTGGACCTGCTGGACCGGATGAAGAACGGCACCGATACGCCCGCCCGCTTGGTGAACATCCGCAACATCCGCGAACTGCGCGGCGTGCAGACCACGCCAGAAGGCTTGACAATCGGCGCGCTGACCACGCTGGCGGAGATTGCCGACGACCCGACGATTAACACACAATACACCATCTTGTCGGACGCCTGTGGGCACACCGCTACACCGCATATCCGCAACATGGCCACCATCGGCGGCAACGTGCTGCAGGAGCTGCAATGCTGGTACTTCCGCTCAGCTGAGTTTCAATGCATCCGCAAGGGCAAGGATCTGTGTTTTGCCTTCTCCGGGCTCAACCAGTACCACGCCATCATGGACTACGGCGGTTGCCCGTCTGTCGCACCTTCTTCCGGTGCCGTGGCTTTGCTGGCGCTTAACGCGACCATCGAGCTCACCTCGGCCGCCAAGGGCAAGCGCACCGTGGCCATCAAGGACTTCTACGTGCAGCCGGACGCCAATCCGCACCGCTTCAACGTGAAAGCAGACGACGAACTACTGACGGCGATTCATATCCCCAAACCGGCATCCGGTACCCGCTCTGCCTATCAGAAATATGGCGAAAAGGAGAGTCACGACTGGGCGATTGCCGATGCCGGAATCCTGCTGGAGATGGATGGCGATATCTGCCGCCGTGCCGTGGTCACCATGGGCGCTGCTTCGCCAGTGGTGCGCCGTTCAACCGAGGCAGAGGCCGCGATTACCGGCAAGCCCATCACGCGAGATACGGCGCGCGCAGCCGGACAGGCCTCCATGGCCGGAGCCATGCCGCTCTCGATGAATGGCTACAAGGTACAACTCTTCCCCACCGCCATTTACCGGACGATCCTGCTGGCCGCCGGACAGATGGAGCGCGATCCCAGCGCCGCGGGTTAACCGTATGCACCGGCCCTGGCCAGCACTCGCAGAAAGGAACCCCTGATGAGCATCCCCGTGGAAAGTCCGACCAAACCGTGCCAGTGCCTGCGCACCAAGAATCCCTACGGCACCACTCCTCAGAACGCCGAATCTTGGCTGCCGGGCGTAGATACCAGCTCGGCCTACTGGTGTCTCCGCACTATGGGCCCGGCAGGACCAGATGACAATTACGTGCACCTCTCGCGCTGCACGCCCTCGCGCGCTTGCTACGAGTCCCGAGAGGAGTAGACTTCAGCGATCTTTCGGAGACCAGCCGGCACACACATACCCCACGCCGCTTGCCTTCTCAAGTGGCGTCTCTGCTAATGTGAAGCGGCACGGGGCGTCGCCGAAAGGTCGGGTCGTTGTTAGGGGCTTCGAAGTTGCTTCAATCCTGAGCACGATTGTCATGGAGGAACAAGGAAGCCCTGTAGTAAAAGCCTTCTCGTTCGGTGGTTGTGACATCCTCCAGACCGGTCCCATTCTGGCGGCGCTTACACCCAACACGCAGGTTCTAAACATTCGAATTGGCTTTGAAGAGGCCCTGAAGCTTCACTTGGCAATCGGGGAGTGCATCCGAAAGCTGAACACATCCGCGCAGGGCCGCATCCTCGCGCACAAGTCCATATAAGTGATCCGCTTGCATCCCGCTCCCCTCACGCTATTGAAGCGCACCGGCCTGCGGCGTTTTGCAACTCGACCCGGTAGCAGAAAATCAGCACTTCTCGCACCAGCATCCCCGTCGGGGTGAAAGTGGCACGCCACTTGTAGAGCGGGCGCCGGTGGACACCCAACTCTTCGGAGAGCACAGCGATGTTGTCTCAGCTCTTTAGCCGCTCCACGCCTATCTGCCGGAAAGCCTTCAGATCTCGTCGAACCACTGGCTTCTTCGCCACTTGCAGTACTTTTCCCCGCACGGTGTACCAATTCTGCCTGTCTCAGTTGAAGGGGTCAGTCCACGTTTGGTGGGGTAAACCGCGCTTTGAAGCTATGCGCGACACCAAGGCAAGACAGCGCAGAAGCCACTTTGCGTGACGCTGGTGGTGCCGCAATACGTCCGCTACTATGAACCGGTCATTCGAACCGTTTAGGACGAAATCGACGCCGGGATGCGGCAAACGAATCAGCCGGAAGCCACTTGCTTCAGGTCGGCTCTCGTACTTTCATAAGTGGTGTTATACGCTAGCAATGCAGCTTCCGGCTCTACACCCCAATGCCTGCAGGCCGCGCGATAGACTTCAGGCCACCAATTGCGGTGGGCTGTCAGCCCATCCTCTTTCCACTTCTTCCAGTCCACCAGGATCCGGGACCATGCACGGTCGCCGTAGGCCATTGCCTCCACTTGGGAACCGATCTCCGGCACGATCCATTCCCGCCCGATCCGTGCGTGCAGAATCTCGTCGGCCCAGTCGTAGTCTTGGATCATTGCCGTGAGCGGATCGGCCGTTGCCATGCCAACCTCCCACTCGTATTCCTTGCCCGTCCTCTTCGGCATCAGGCCCTGCTCGATCGTGAATAGAACGGCGTGCCGCTCCTTCGCGGTCAACATGGTGTTGAGCCCCAGCGACCATGTGAAATTCAACGGAATCTGTGTCCAATCCACCTCGATGGAAACAAAACCCACCTCGCCCATCATGGCATGGCGCGCCTCGTCCCAGAGTTGGCGGGTCATGTCGCGATAGTATTCCCAGGGCTTGTCCTTCACTTCCGCAAGAATGCTGGACATCATCTCCGGCACATCGATCTCGCGAAGCCGCTTGAAATAGAGCATGATTGTCTTGGGCAGAGCGGGGATAGCGCCGTCGAAGAGCATCGCTTCGGCGTTGACACCCATGTTGTAGGGGTCCTTGAACCGCTCGTCGCGTCTGGGAGCCGGATCGTAGCGGTACGGGGTTGCGGAAAAGTGCCGTTCAATGCTTTCTCCGCTCCTGGGCTTCTTTCCGTCAAGATCGCCGGCCGCCGCTAGCAGGCGGTCCAGCGTTGAAAGCCAATCGCGGAGACCGGCGCGATCCGCGTCCTGGACCAGGCACTTAGCCGCTTTCGTCCCGTATTGCTGTGCATCCTGCATCTCCAGAAGCGTGAATCGGCAAATTCGATACGTCGGATGATCGAACAGCCTGTTGGTATCGGCGATCAGATGCTCGAGCGCTCGAATCAGGGCGGGCACTGCATACTCATAAATGCCCAGCACCAGTGACTCGGTCGAAGGCGCTGACAGAATCTCATCGAAGAATATGTCCAGCGAGGGATCCGGCGGAACTTCCAGCCCATAGGGAGGTTGTCGCATCTCCCGCACGCGCGTCGCGAATTCGCCCACATGTTCCGAGCAGAAGTGCGCATGCAGGCTGAAAGCCATCTTCAACTCATAAATCGGCATGGCGGGAATATGCGCGGCCCATGCGAAGTGCAGGCGCTTCAGAGACCAGTGAATCCGCTTCAGGCGCTCCACCGATTCATTCACTGTCAGACCGATGGTTGTGGCTTCGCCCATCGAAAGGAGTCCGACCAGCGGCGGCAACCCGGCATATCCCCGATACGAATCCATAGGGTCATTCTCAATGGCCGCCGAACTCTTGCCCTGTGTCATGGTGTCGCTTTCTCCTGGCGGATCGCTTCTCTTGCCCTCATTTCCCAAAGAGACGAATTCAGGTGGCTCAAAGGTACCAAGGCATTTTCAGGATGTCTACTGATCGTTTGACATCTACCTGTACTTGATTGACCAAACCGATTCCAATGCATGAGCAGTTCGGGCCTCGCCTGAGAGCGCGGGTGCGGCATCACGCACTTCGATTCCTCCAACCGCTCGCAGGCGATTTCCTGAAGGCAACTCGTGACTACAGCAGAATGAGAGCTGATGTGTCCCGGAAGCACGTCCCCAAAGTGACTTTCTCCTTCCAGAGAGAGCCACCCTGGAGACTCTTTCGAAGGCACAGTTACTCTGGTTCCACTCTACGGGTGCGGCGCACTGAAGCAGGGCCGGCGGGCAGCAAAAGAATGACCACGGAGCTGCTCTTATGCAGCGAAAGCTGCCAGAACATGTATTTCCTTAGCAATTTCTTAAAAGATTTGACCACAAACTTGTCAACTGTATTACTATTTGGCTCATGCTGGCGCGATTCGAAAAAGTCCGGGAGCCATTCGGATCCTTCACCGCGTACGAAAGGGTTGAACGCGAATTCCCCTTCGACTGGCACTACCATCCCGAGTTTGAGCTCACTTTCGTTACCGATAGCGAGGGTCAGCGCATTGTCGCCGACAGCTTTTGCGAATATAAGCCCGGAGACTTGGTTCTGCTGGGACCCAATCTGCCGCATGCCTACCGTTCCTGCCCGCCCGACTCAAGGGCTTCACGAGAGCACCGCGCCATCGTCATCCAGTTCCGCGAAGACAGCTTCGGCGATCGTTTCTTCGATCTTCCCGAGATGCAGTCTGTGTCTTCCCTGTTGCAGCGGAGCAGCATGGGCCTTGCATTCGGAGATACACCGGCCGGAAAGAGAGTAGCCGGTTGCCTGGAGCAGATTCCGTCACTTCCCGCAGCCCGGCGACTAACTTCCCTGTTGTCTGCGCTGGTGGAACTGGCGGAAGATTCCGAGGCGCACGTGATCTCGACCGAGACACTGCGGCCGCTGTGCCGTGTGGAAGACCGGCGGCGCGTGGACCAGATCTGTTCCTTTCTTCATCGGAACTTCGACCGCGAGATCGACTTCACTGAACTTGCCGAGTCGGTGCATATGAGCCAGGCGTGCCTCTGCCGATTCTTCCGGCGTGCGACGGGAAGAACCATGACGACTTATATCAACCAGCTTCGCATCGGTACTGCCGCCCAACTGTTGGTGACTAGTGACCTGAGCGTGCTGGAGATAGCGTTTCGCGTGGGGTTTGGAAACTACTCCAACTTCAGCCGCCAGTTCAAGCGAATGAAGGGAATGACCCCGCTGGCGTTGCGCCACGAGCTTTCCGCTCAGAGGAAGGCACTGCCGGTGTGAGTTGCCATGCGACAAGAGCGATTGAATCTCGAATCCGCCATGCGGAAATGCGCCCTGACCCTGACTCAAGAATTCTCCGCCGGGTCTTGTTGTCTTCCTAGTGGTGTCCACCATACAGATGGTCGTTTATGTTTTTGAAAGGGCACGACTTCAGTCGTGCAGTAAACGGCCCAAAATGAGTTGGGTTGTAAGTATCCACCGGCAGTGGGGTACCAGACTGGGGTCTGGACAATGAGGCAA
>VFSW01016292.1_pt1 | contig 10149 bp, 9 predicted proteins | sample 5358111 | NCBI WGS metagenome assembly VFSW01 (sample SAMN11554181, study PRJNA540505) | mine drainage metagenome | isolation source: sediment from site ElyBrook_90M | place: USA: Ely Copper Mine, Vershire, VT | collected 2017
GTTACACGGCGAGTGGCAGCGGGTTACTGTTCTTTCGCAGGGGGCGCGTTCAGCCGTACCTGGCGCTGGGCGCGGGAGTGCTGCATTACACCAGCGAGAATCGGTTTTCAGCCACGCCAGCGGTGAAGCACTCTGGCACGGGTGCGGCAGCCATCGCCGGGTTGGGCGCGCAGTTCTTCGTCAGTTCGCATGTCTCGCTGCGACCGGATCTCCGCATGATCGCGGGCAGCGCGGGCGGCACACAAGTGATCGAAGCGCCGGTAATGCTTCGTATCTCCTTCGGGCTCGGATATCACTGGTAGAGGCGGCGGGGACAGGTCAGCAGAGGCTGCGGGCCGCCGAGGACACGATCCAGAACCGCTCAAATCCAATACAATAATATCGAAAGATACCGAAGAGGAGGATGCTGGCGATGCTGTTCGCAAAAGCGTTTGTCGCATCTGCCTTGTGGGTTGCGAGTCTTTTCGCACAGTCCGCATCAAGACCATCTGTGGAGATCAACTACCCCGGTCTGAACGCCAACCGGTACATCAACATAACCCTGGACGGGTTTTCGCAGCATGGCTTGGCTGTCGACGACCAAGGCGCTTCCAGTGAGATGATCGGAAGTCCTCTCGTCCAGTTTATGGAGACGGCGGGTTGGGGGAATATCCCGAAGGATAACGTCTCGCAGTATCTTGTGAGAATTGAAGGCGATTCTACAGCCATTCTCACGCTTTCTGAGGTCCTGCGGCGGTCTCTGGATTACCGCGTGTGGCTTGTAACGGGGCGGTGTGGCACGCCTCTCTGTACGACCGAAGCACCTTCGGTATTGGCCGTTGGTTCAGATGGTGTGGTGACGGCGAGGGTCAAGCACGTCCGACGTATACGAGTAACTGACATTACTTCACAGCAGCAAATCGACGACGCTGAGTTTGGACGCTTCTCTGGGTATGAAAGAGATGAGGGTAGCCGAACTTTATGGTGGGAGTATGTTCGGTTCGAAGGAATCCCGGTGATGATTGTGACGTGCTCTAAGGAGGGCCGGCCCGAGAAGAGCGCAGTCCTTCTGTCGGAGCGAGTGTCGGAATGGAACGACGGCCGTTTGCTCGATTTTCTGGCTGGTTCGGTGGCTCTTAGAATTGACCAGGAACCAAGAATTAGACGAGGTGGCGAGTTCACGGTCGTGCGCCTACGCTTTGCCTTGTGAAGAGGGAGCGCAGGCACCAGGGCCGCATTGAACATCGTCCCTTCCCCTGCCGATCTATTGCGAATATTCTAGTTCTCGAATATACTAATATCGTGCAGGCTCTGCTGAGGTCCTACAAGGCGAATGTTTTCCAGGCCCTCTCAAACCCGACCCGCATTGCAATTCTGGAAGTGCTGCAAGCGGGCGAGTTGTCCGCCGGCGCCATACAAGAGCGGCTCGGCATCGAACAGGCGAACCTCTCTCAGCACCTGGCGATTCTGCGCAGCCGCCAAATCGTAGTGAATCGAAAAGACGGCAATCAGGTTTTCTACTCGCTTCGGAATCCGGTCTTGTCTGAGGTGCTGGACATCATGCGCCGCTACTTCCAGTCCAATCTTACCGAAGCCGTTCAAATGCTCGGCGAAATCGAATCGGAGCCGCGGCCCAGATGAGCACCGGTCACGCGGGAATTTCGCCGGCAAGTTGGGACATCGCCGCCGCGAGCGCGGCACAAGGAGAATAGAATTGCCTCAACAAATCTCTCTGGCCGCCGCCAGCCTTTCAGTGAACGTGGAGATGCTCCTCGAATTCGACCGGAGGGGCTGGATCAAGACGGTGGAGAAAAATGGCAGGGTCTACCTGCCCGCCGATCAGCGATATCGAGCGAAGTACATCCTTCACCTGCGCAATCAGAAGCATCTCAACGACGAACAGATTGAATTGGTACTGTCGGTCCAGCGGCCGCCCTACTCCTCCGCGCAGGTGGACGAGATTCTGCGGGAGCATGCGCCGGCTCCCAATGCCGGGCCGGCCGAGGAACCCAAGCGAAAGAAGACATCCGGCAAGATTCAGCCGGGAACCGACGAACGTGGTTAGGCTGGACCTTCTCTTCAATGCTGGGTTGATGGCGTATCTGGCCGGTGCGGCAGCCAGTCTGGCTTCGATCCGACGGCCGAAGGAAGCTCGTTTCCTAGCCTTCGGGCTGGCGCTGTTGGGCGCCCTGTTGGAGCTGGTGGCCTCGGGGATCGCCCTGGCGCAGGGTGCGAACACAAACTGGAACCTGCCTTGCGGTGTTTCGCTATTCTCCTGGACGGTTCGCCTGGATCCGCTATCGGCGTTTTTCAGCTTTGCGCTGGCGCTCGTGGCGGTGGCGGTATCGATCTTCAGTTTCGGGTATCTGCGGAACTGGGAGGGTCGCAAAAACATCGGCGTTCTGGGATTTTTCTACAATGTCCTGCTTGCCAGTTTGGCGCTCGTCTTCACGGCCTCGAACGCGTTCTTCTTCCTGGTCGCCTGGGAGGTGATGGCGCTTTCCGCCTATTGCCTGGTCAGCTTCGAACACGAGAAGGAGGAAACCCGCAAGGCCGGGATCCTGTTTCTGGTGATGTCCCACGCGGGCACGGGGCTTCTGCTGATCGCCTTTCTGGTTCTGGCCACCTTTAGTGGAAGCCTGGATTTCTCGACCTTCCATCTGCTGGGATCCCAACTGCCGCAGCGGGTACAGGGGGTGGTCTTCCTTCTGTTTTTCCTGGGCTTCGGGGTCAAAGCCGGCATCATCCCTATTCACGTGTGGCTGCCCGCCGCGCACCCCGTGGCGCCGAGCAACATCTCCGCGCTCATGTCGGGCATCGTGATCAAAGCCGGAATCTACGGCATGGCGCGCGTCTTTTTCGACTTCTTCGACGTGCCGCCGCTGTGGGCGGGAATCCTGGTGCTCGCGGCCGGCGTCGTCTCGGCGCTGATGGGCGTGCTCTACGCGCTGATGGAGCATGACCTGAAGCGGTTGCTGGCGTATCACAGTATCGAGAACATCGGCATCATCCTGATCGGCTTCGGCGCGGCACTGATGTTCCGGAACCTGGGACACCCCGAACTTGCCGCCATCGCCTTGATCGCCGGCCTGTACCACACCTTGAACCACGCCATCTTCAAGTGCCTGCTGTTTCTGGGCGCGGGCTCCGTTTTGCAGGCCACGCACACCCGCAACATGGAGAGGATGGGCGGGCTGATCCGCCGCATGCCCATCACGGCGCTGTGTTTTCTGATCGGCGCGGTGGCCATCTCCGGTCTGCCGCCGCTGAACGGGTTTGTCAGCGAATGGCTCACCTACCAGGCGCTGCTGGCGGGATTTGGGACAACCCTGAGCCTTACCCGGATCATGTTACCCGTGGCGGGGGCGCTGCTGGCGTTGACGGCGGCCTTGGCCGCGGCTTGTTTCGTCAAGGCCTTCGGGATCACCTTTCTGGCTCTCCCGCGCAGCGAGGAGGCCGGGAACGCCAGCGAGGTGGCCCGTTCGATGCAGCTTGGAATGGCCATACTTGCGGCGGCCTGCATTGTGCTCGGGCTGGGGGCGACGTGGTTTCTCCCGGTGTTCGATCCGATCACCCAGCAAGCCATGGGCGTCCGCATGAGTACCGCGCTGGTTACCGCTGGTGGCGTGGCGATTTCGGCGGGAACCGCGCGGGGCGGCACGGTCTCGACGGCGGGGATCGCCGCCATGCTGGTCTTGCTTTCGGCCTTTCCCCTGCTGCTCTGGCTGGCTTGGGGGCGCCGCAGCCGGCGCGCGGCCGGACCGGCGTGGGACTGCGGGCTGCCCGGCTTGACCGCCGACAACGAATACACCGCCACCGCCTTCTCAAAGCCGTTGCGGATGGTCTTCTCCGCGCTCTACCGGCCCCGGCGGGAGATCCAGGCCGAGTACGATGTCTCGCCCTTCTACCCAACCGCGATCCGCTTCGAAAGCGAGATTGAGCCCACTTTCGAAAAACGGCTCTACGATCCGATCAAGGATCGCATTCTGGCCGTAGCTGGCCGGATGCGCGCGGTACAGGCAGGCAGCATTCACGCGTACCTTGCGTATATCTTCATCACACTTGTTCTGCTGTTGTTGTTCGGGGTGCGAGGATGACGGAAGCCTCCCTCAAGACGCTGGTACAGTTCATCCTGCTGCTCGGGATCTCTCCGCTCGTCAGCGGTTTCATCAAGACTTTGAAGGCCCGCTTGCAGACCCGGCGCGGGCCGGGCGTGCTGCAACCGTACCGGGATCTCTACAAGCTGCTGCGAAAAGGCGTGGTGATTCCGGAGACCGCCTCCTGGCTTTTTGCCGTCACGCCCTACGTTGTGTTTCTCACGACCGTCCTGGCGGGGCTGATGATTCCAATGGTTTCCGCGGATGCCCCGCTGGGGCTGTTCGGCGGTGTGCTCGCGGTCATCTATCTGCTGGGGCTGGGCCGCTTCTTCCTGGCTCTGGGGGGGCTCGACACAGGCAGTCCTTTCGGCGGACTCGGCAGCAGCCGGGAAATGACCATCTCCGCGCTCGCGGAGCCGGCCATGATGCTGGCGGTGTTCACGGTGGCCATCGGCGCCAATTCCACGAGTCTCTCCGAGGTGGCCCGGGTTGCCGTCGGACAAGAGTGGCGCTTCCTGGCGCCTTCGCAGATGCTGGCCGCCGCGGCGATGTGCATGGTGCTGATCGCCGAGACCGGGCGGATTCCCGTGGACAATCCCGCCACGCACCTGGAACTCACGATGATCCACGAGGCCATGATTCTGGAATACTCCGGCCCCAACCTGGCCTTGATCGAATGGGGCGCGGCAATCAAGCAACTGCTGTTGATGACGCTGTTGATCAACAGCTTCTGGCCCTTTGGCCTCCAGGCCGGCTGGTCTCTGGCGGGTGTCGCGACCAGCCTCGGCTACCTGCTGCTCAAACTAGCGCTGTTGAGTTGTGCGGTCGTAGTGCTCGAAACCACCAATGCCAAGATGCGCCTGTTCCGGGTTCCCGAGATGCTGGCCGTGGCGTTCACCTTGGGAGCGCTGGCGCTGGTGGCCACGTTCCTGTTCTGACGTATAGAGTTCTATGCACATTTTTCAAAATCCGGAGTTCGGCGACAAGATGGTCACCTTGCTGGCCGCGCTGGTGCTGGTGCTCCAGATTGCCATGGCGGCGCAGCGGTGGCTGGTGACGAACATTCGGATCTTCGGGTTGCAGTCCTTCCTGCTGGCCGTGATCGCCGGGACGATCGCCATCTTCAATGGCGCGCCACACATCTTCATCGCCGCGGTTCTGACCTTGCTGGTCAAGGCGATTCTGGTCCCGATTCTGCTGGAGCGGCTCGTGGACCGCATGGAAATCCGCCGGGAGATCGAGCCCATCCTCAACGTGCCCTTCTCGGTAATGATCTCCGGCGGGCTGACGCTGCTCGGCTACATCGTGGCCGAATCTTTCTACCATCCGGAACAGACTGCCAGCCCCGCGGCCATGGGCCACAACACGCTGGCCGTCGCGATTTCCCTTTTCCTGATTGGCTTCTTCATGATGATCAACCGGCGCAAAGCGCTGACCCAGGTCCTGGCGCTGCTGTCGCTCGAGAACGGCTTGTTCCTGGCCGCCATTTCTCTGACTTACGGAATGCCGTTGATCGTCGAACTGGGCGTCTTCTTCGATGTTCTGGTGGCCGTGCTGGTCCTGGGGATCCTGGTCTACCGTATTCGAGAGACCTTCGAATCGATGGACGTGAGCAAGATGCGGAAATTGCGAGGCTAGCGGAACTGATGATCCTTGTCGCCCTACTTCTGATTCCCCTGGTCGCGGCGGCCCTCTCCTACTTTGCTCGCGAGCGGCAGACCATGGAGAGGGTCAACCTGACCTGTTTCGCGGCTACCTTCGGGTTGTCTCTCGTGCTGAGCGGTCAGGTTCTGAGTGCCGGCGCCGTGTCGCTGTGGGGGGGCTTCCTATACGCGGACCATCTCAGCGCATTGGTCATGCTGCTGACGGCTTCGGTGGCCTTGCTGTGCGCGGCTTACGCGATCGGCTACTTGCGCGAGGACGAGCGCAGCGGCGCCCTGGCCGGGGAGGATGACGGCGCGGCCATCACCAAGCTCCGGAAGTACTATACTCTCACCCCGCTCTTTGCCGGCGCGATGCTCTTAGTCGCGGTCGCCAACAACCTGGGCGTGATGTGGGTGGCGGTCGAGGCGACTACCCTGGCGTCCGTTTTCCTGGTCACCTTTTACGGGAAGCCCACCTCGATTGAGGCTGCCTGGAAATACGCAATTATCGGAAGCGTCGGCTTGTCGATGGCGCTGTTCGGCACAATCCTCATCTACTATTCCGGCCCCAACCTTGCGGGCTCGGAGAGTCTGGCGGGTTTGAATTGGTCCTTTCTGGCCGCGCGGGCCGCGCAACTGGACAAGACCACCCTGCGACTGGCGTTCATCCTGGCTCTCCTCGGCTACGGGACCAAGGCCGGGCTGGCGCCGATGCACACCTGGAAGCCGGATGCTTACGGCGAGGCTCCCGTGCCGGCGGCTGCGATCTTATCGACGGCCATGCTGAACTGCGCGCTTTACTGCCTGATCCGCTTCTACATCCTCACCAGCCGGTGCCTGGGTCCGGGTTTCCCCGGCGGGCTGCTGCTGTTGTTCGGCATGCTGTCGATGGGCATCGCGGTGCCCTTCGTGCTGGTCCAGAAGAACTTCCGCCGTCTGCTCGCCTACCACACGATCGATCACGCGGGCATCATGGCGACGGCCCTGGGAGTGGGCGGCGGCTTAGGCGCTCTGGCACTCATGCTGCACATGACGTTTCACACGGTGGCCAAATCGCTGTTGTTCCTATGTGCCGGAAACGTGTCCCAGCACTTTGGCACCGACCTGTTCAAGAAAATCAAGAGCGGCGTGATCCACACGATGCCGGTCACCGGCACGGTATTTCTGCTGGCGATTCTGGCGATCATCGGAATGCCGCCGTTCAGCCTGTTCCAAAGCGAGTTTCTCATCGTCCGGGCGGCCCTGGCCGGCGGCCACTACCTGCCGAGCGCGCTGTTCGTCCTGTTCGGAACGGGCATCTTCGCCGGCGCCCTGCTGCATGTGGGCGGGCTGGTTCTGGGCCCGGCCGGGGACGAGCGCATTTCCAACTGGAATCCTTGGCGGGACACCTCGGTGCTGCTTCTGGCTGGCGTTCTGGTAGTGATCGGTTTCTGGTTGCCGGGTCCGCTGCTGGAACTGATTCGCGGGGCGGCTCGCGTGGTGGCGGGAGCTTGATGATGCTGCGTGTTTTGGAAGCGCTGCGAGAAAGGTTCGCCGGCCGGATTCGTCCGATCGAGACGCAGTCCGCGGGCCAGCTCTATGCTGCCATGGATATGGCGGATGTGCGCGAGGTCACCGAGCACTTGCGAACCGGGCACGCGGCCAGGCTCGTCGCGGTGTTTGCCGAGGATCGCGCCGCCATAAAAGGAGTTTTCCACATCTACTACGTTTTCGAACGGCCAGGGGACCCCTGCTATCTGATCCTGCGAGCGTCCTTAGCGGCCGGCGAGACGCAGTTCCCTTCGCTGGCCCCGGAGTTGCCCTCGGTGAATTGGCAGGAGCGCGAGATCCAAGACTGGTTCGGCCTGGAAGCCGCCGGACATCCCAATCCGCGCCGTGTGGCGTTGCACGATAATTGGCCGGACGTACACCCGCTGCGGAAAGACTTCCCTCTCGACCAGGTCCTGCCGCCGTTTGAGGGCGAGCGGCATACCTACCGGCCGACCCTGGGCGAGGGCGTCTTCCAGATTCCCGTGGGCCCGGTGCATGCTGGGATTATCGAGCCTGGCCATTTCAACTTCGCGGTTGCCGGCGAGCCCATCCTGTATCTGCAATTGCGCATGTTCTATACGCACAAAGGTACGGAGAAACTCTTCGAGCACCTTCCGATTCACCGGGCGGTCTTCCTGGCCGAGAGCATTTCCGGCGATTCCGCTTTCTCCCACGGGACGGCCTTCTGCCAGGCGATTGAGTGCGCGGCACAGATCGAGACGCCGCTCCGCGCCCGCTTCATGCGCACAGTCCTGCTCGAGTTGGAGAGGGTCTATAACCACGTTGCCGACATCGGAGCCATCGCCACGGATGTTGGGTTTGTGATCGCGAACGCGCACGCCGGCAGAGTGCGGGAGATGGTCGTCGGTTTGAACGAAGAGCTGACCGGAAACAGGCTGCTGCGCGGCATGGTTTGTGTGGGAGGGGTCCGCCGGGACTGGTTCCCTTGGCACCTCGAAGCGCTTCGCGATACGATCGGCGTTGTCGAGCGGGAGTTCCGGGACCTGGTCGCGCTGATCAAGTCCTCCGACTCCACGCGCGACCGCCTGGAGCGAACCGGATTCCTGCATCCCGACAAAGCCAGGGCACTGGGGATCGTGGGCGTGGGCGGGCGCGCCTCCGGAGTCGATCTGGATGTGCGCCGGGATCATCCATATGCCGCCTACGACCATGTCTCGTTCCAGGTTCCGGTCTACGAAGGGGGAGACGTCTGGCACCGGATGCAGGTTCGCATCGACGAAGTGAAGGAGTCTTTCGCCATCATTCGCGCCGCGGCGGCCGGCCTGCCGGCAGGGCCGCATTGCGCCCCGGTTCAGGACATCCCTCCAGGACGTGGTGCTTTGAGCGCCGTGGAAGGCTGGCGGGGAGAGATCCTCCACTGGGTGCGCACGGCTCCCGGCAACCGGCTGGAGCGGTGCAAGATCAAGGACCCCTCCCTCAACAACTGGCCGGCGCTGGTGGAAGCCGTCGAGGGAAACATCATCGCCGATTTCCCGGTGATTAACAAGAGCTTCAACCTTTCTTACTCCGGAACGGACCGCTGAGTATGTTCAAGATACTTCAGAAATCGTTCAAGACCGGCATCGTTACCGAGACTTACCCGAAGACCCCCGCGCGGGTGTCCGCTGGTTTTCGCGGCCGGCCTGAATTCGATTTCGAACGCTGGCGCGACGCCCGGCCCGCGGCAGAAGCGTGTCCGACCGACGCGATTACGGTGCGCGATGACGGCGGTTCGCGGCAGGTCACGGTCGACTACGGTCTCTGCGTCTTCTGCGGCCAGTGCGCGGATGTCTCACCCGATGGGGCCGTGCGCGTGACCAGGGAGTTCGAACTCGCGGCAAGAGACCGGCGCGACCTCGTCGTGGCCGCCGAATACGCCTTGCATCCCGACGGAAGTCACCGGCAGTTGACCGCCACGCGCCTCCAGGCAACTGGCGGCGCATCTGGCGTTGAGGCTGCAGGACGCAAGCTCGACCAGAACATCCGGCGCGTGCTGGGCCGCTCGCTCGCCATCCGCCAGGTGGATGCCGGCTCCTGCAACGGGTGCGAACTGGAGATTGTCGCGCTCAACAACCCGGTGCACGATATCGAGCGCTTCGGCATCCATTTCGTCGCCTCGCCGCGCCATGCGGACATGCTGCTGGTGACCGGCCCCGTCACCCGGAACATGGAACTGGCGCTGCGAAAAACGTACGACGCGGCGCCGGAGCCAAAGTTGGTTGTGGCCGTGGGCGCCTGCGGCATCGGCGGCGGCATTTTCGGCACGAACTACGCCACCCGCGGCGGCGTGGCCCAGGTGATTCCGGTCGACGTCTACATCCCCGGCTGCCCGCCGCGCCCCGCCGCCTTGCTGCACGGGATCCTGCTTGCGGTGGACCGGCTCAGTTGCCAGCCTCTTTAGTCGGCGAATCCGCATCCTCGATACGCGCATCTGATAGTGTGAAACTGTGGCGGGAATTCTAGTGCGAGAAAGAACGACAGGATCCCAGCGGACCCCAACGACACGGGAATTCCCTTGGCGCATAGTGCTCCTGACGCTTATTCTGGCCTGTTTTGCGGCTATTGAGACCGCCTCGGTTGTGGTCGACCACGATCACCACGGCGCCGGGGTCCCTCACTCTTGCGCCATATGCCAGGCGGCGCATCTTCCCGCTTTAAAAGCCCCCAGCCGTCCTCAGGTGGTCGCGCCGACCCGTTTAGAGTGGCGGCGCACGGATGAGCCGAGTCTGGCATTGTGTGCTCAACCTTCGCCCCTACGCCCCTCACGCGCCCCTCCAGCCTAAGTCTCCTCTCCCAACAGCCTTCATTCCAAGGCGTCGGAATCCGCCGACAGACATGGGGATCGTCGTCTTTGGATGGTCCCAGTTGTGAATTCTATTTCTTGCAAGAGGAGATAAGGC
>VFSW01016293.1_pt1 | contig 10149 bp, 7 predicted proteins | sample 5358111 | NCBI WGS metagenome assembly VFSW01 (sample SAMN11554181, study PRJNA540505) | mine drainage metagenome | isolation source: sediment from site ElyBrook_90M | place: USA: Ely Copper Mine, Vershire, VT | collected 2017
CTCCATTGAAGGTGAGCCGGTCCATGGCCCGGCCATTGGTGTCCGCAATGTAAATCTCCTGGCTGCCCTCTTTCGCCGTGTTGCTGGCGAAAACGATGCGCTTCCCGTCCGGCGTGAAATCCGGAGTCCAATTCAGCGTTCCGGGCGCGTTGAAGAACGAGAGCCGCCCGCCGGTTTCCAACGACTGCACCTGAATCACCCATCGCCCCTTGATCTGCACCGCGTACGCCAGCATCGTTCCGTCGGGGGACACGGCCTTCCCCATCACCAGCGACTTGTGAAAGGTGAGTTGCTTCTGGTTGGAGCCGTCCGGATCCATCGACCAGATCTCACGAGCTCCGTTCGCCTCAGACTCGTAGTAGATCTTCGTCCCCGCCAAGCCCTTGACGCCGAACTGCGCCATGATATCGGAGGCGAAGTCGTGTGCCGTTTGGCGCGCGCCGGCCTCATCGAGCGAACCGAGGTACAGCTTCCCAATCACCTGTGCATTGGACAAGTCCGGTTGCACGACGTTGTAGAGCCAGGCGCGTACCACCAGCCGCCCGTCCTGTACCGCCGAGTAGCCGAACGCCAGATACGTTGCGCTCACCGGGGGGTCCGACCAGTCGGTCAGCCAGGGTCCGCGCCGCGTGGTCTGGGGCGTCGCGCCGCTCTTGCGCTGCGGAACAGCGGCTGCGGCGGGAGGAACGAAATCCTGCGGCCGCTGCGGGACCTCCAGCGGAAACATGGTCTTCGCCACCATTCGGAACGAGCCGGAGCCTTCCAGGTCCCCGTATAGCGTCTGGTTGAAAGTGTCCATGAACTTCTGGGCGTCGCCCGAGCCGCGGAAATCAGGCAGCGCGATGGCGGCACGCTGCTGCCTCTGAATCTTGGCGACAATATCGCTTTGTTGCGCGATGGCGACGGCCGCGAGGGCGATGGCTGCGAGTAGGGCCAGGCTTTTTGCTTTCATCTTGTTAGCTGAAACCAGAATTCGACTCTTGCTTCATTACGGTCGTAGGCGGCAGGCAGCGGCGGAAAGGGAGCAGCCTCGAAGATGGCGCGCTGGGCGGCATAGTCGAGCGCGTTGTTGCCGCTCGATTGCTCGGTTCGCACATCGCTTACCGAGCCGTCACGGCGAATCGTGAACGTGACGATGACAGTGGGCGCCGTCTGCAGCCTCGAGTCCACGTCATTGGTGCGCCATCTGCTTCCGACCTTCTGCTCCAGAATACTCTTGTAGGCCCCGAATCGACTGCCGAAGGCGCCCCCCTGTCCCATTCCCACGCCGCCCGAACCGGTTTGTCCCACCAGCGGCGAGGAAAGCGCCCGGCCGGTGGAACTGTACATTTGGCTGGGAGACTCCGGCGTCTTATAGTTTGACCTCTGCGCCGTCGTGTCTTTGCGGGCTGGGCGTTTGGGCAGGCTCTTCGATTTGAGGGCGATGGCGGCTGCCTCCCGTGCGGCCTGCCGCCGCAACTGCTGCTTCGAGGGCGGCGGCTCCGGGACGCGCGACTCGGTGTCGTTCGCCAAAAGATTTACTGGCCCGCCGTGCGCGGGCAGCGGGATCTGGCTGACTGGCGTAATCCCCACGCTGCCGCCTCCGAGGGCGTTCGGATTGCCCCATTGTTCACGCGGCCGGTTGCCCGCAAAGCCCGCCACTGCGATTGCCGCTACCAAGCTGCCGTGCAGTGCCAACGAGAGAAATAGCGGCTTCCTCCAAGACTCCCGTGCGTCCAGGATGTCCACGTGGGCCGTCACTTAATGAACCTTCATTTTATATTCTAGCGCTTCGCTCCACCTGGCCTGTCGGCCGCGTCGAGCGGTTGGGTCACGGCGTTCACCTTGATGCCGGCGTCTCCCAGCGCACTGATCACCTGCGCGACGGTTTCCCAGATGGTCTCCTTGTCTGCACGCACGTATACCGCTTGGTTCTTGCCGAATTTCGCCTCGACGGCGGCGCCGATTTCATTGATGTTGACCGCCTGGTCGTTCAAAAATAGACGCCCGTCCCGCGTGAGCGTCACCACGGGCAGTTCCTGGGTGCTGTCCCGAGTCTGGATCACTTTGGGGACTTCCACTTCCAAGCCGAACTCCATCACGTGCGCCGTCAGCATGAAGATGATCAGCAGAACCAGGACCACGTCCACCAATGGGACCACGTTCATCTCGGAGAGTGTGGACATTCCGCGGGAACGGCGGCGCCCTCCGGAGTTGCCCCCGTTCATGGAAAAAGCCATCGGCTCAGCCTCCGAAACTCCGCTCGGCAACGTTCATGAACTCCAGCGCGAAGTCCTCCATTCGGGCGCCCATCTCACGGATCACCTGACCGTAATGGTTGAAGAAAATCGCCGCCGGAATCGCAGCAGCGAGACCCATGGCGGTGGCCACCAGTGCTGCCGAAATGCCCGGCGCTACGGCTCGCAAGCTGGCGCTGCCCGCCTGCCCCAGAGCGCCGAAGGACTCGATGATGCCGAGCACCGTGCCGAACAGCCCGATGAACGGCGTCACCGATGCCGTTGTAGCCAGCCAGTTCATGTTGCGTTCCAATTTGGCCAGTTCCTCACCGATCCCAAGCTGCAGCGAGCGCTCCAAGGACAGCTTGTTGCTCAGCGTCCCGCGCGCTTTCACCTGCCGTTCGACTTCCTCGTAACCAAAGTTGAAGACCGCCACCAGCGACGCGTTCGGAAACTGCTCGCCCGCCAGCGCCACCGCCTCCAAACCGCTGGCCTTGCGGAACGCCCTGAGAAATTGAAAGTTGGCTGCACGCGCGTGCCGGAATACGTTCCACTTGGAAAGGATGACCGCCCAGGAGACAACCGAAAAGACGACCAGGACCGCGAAGACGACCTGCGCTCCAACGCTGGAGCGCCTCACCAGATCAAAGATGCTCATCTGAATCCAGAAGGCATACACGGTATCGAAGCTCAATAGCAGTTCCTCTCTTTACCTACCTATCATACACACTCGCACCCAAACCCCCGCCGTGCGAACCGCGTATAATTCCATCGAATGCTCGTCGAGTTGGTGATTGAGAACTACGCCGTCATCGAACGGCTGCGCGTGCGCTTTCACGGCGGCCTGAACCTGCTCACCGGTGAGACAGGCAGCGGCAAATCCATCGTGGTGGACGCTTTGGGCCTCCTGCTCGGCAGCCGTGCCTCGCCGGAAACGATTCGCAGCGGCGCCGAGCGCGCCCGCGTTTCGGGCATCTTCGAGGCTCCCAGCGCGCCCGCCGCCCGCGCGATTCTGGAGTCCGCGGGCATCGCGATCGAGGACGGCGAACTGCTGATCGAGCGCGAGATTCTGGCCGGCGGCAAGTCGCGCGCCTTCGCCGGCAGCCGTCCCGTGACCGCCGCCCTTCTGCGCGACCTGGCGCAGCACCTCGGCGACATCCACGGCCAGCACGACCAGCAGCGGCTCTTCTCGCCCGATGCGCAACTGGAGATTCTGGACGCTTTCGCGGGAGCATCCAACCTCCTCGAGGAGGTCCACGCAGCCTATGCCGGCTGGCGCGCCTGCCGGGCAGAGCTGGAGGATCTCGAGCGCAACGAGCAGGAGAAACTGCGGCTCGCCGACCTCTGGAGTTTCCAGCGCCGCGAGATCGAAGAGGTCTCGCCGAAGTCCGGGGAGGACGCCGAGCTCGAAATCGAGCGCCGTATCCTCCAAAACTTCGCGCGTATCGAGGAGGCCGCGCGGGGCGCTTACGAGACGCTGTACGATTCCCCCGCGCCGGCGCTCGCGGGCATCCGCTCCTCCATTCGCCGCTTAGAGGAACTGGCGCGCATCGATCCCGCCCTCGGCGCTTTGGCCGAAACGTTGAAGCCCACTGAGTTTGCGGTCGAAGAGGCCTCCTACGCGCTGCGCGATTACCTCTCGCACCTGGAAGCCAATCCCGAGCGCCTCGAGGAGATCGAGTCGCGCCTGGCGGCGCTCGACAAGCTGAAACGCAAGTACGGCGCCGCACTCGACCAGGTGCTGGCGTATCTGGAAGACGTTCGTGTCCGGATGGCCGCGGTGGAGAACGCCGAGGAGCGGCGCTCGACGCTCGGCAAGCAGCTCAAGGAGCTGACGGAGGCATACGAGGATGCCGCCGGCCGCCTGAGCCGTTCGAGAAAAGAGGCCGCCCGCAAGCTCGCCAAACGCGTGGAGGAGGAACTCGCCACGCTCGCCATGGAGCGCACCTCTTTGCGCATGGACCTGGAGCGCGTCGCATGGTCGCCCGAGGGCTTCGACGAAGTGCGGTTCCTGGTATCCGCCAATCCGGGCGAAGAGCCGCGGCCTCTGGATAAAGTGGCTTCCGGCGGCGAGATCTACCGCATCGCGCTGGCACTGAAAACTTGCGTGGCGGAGGGCGCCGCCTCCAAGTCACGCTCGACCGGCGGGCCGGCCCGCACGCTGGTCTTCGACGAAGTGGACGCCGGTATCGGCGGACGCGCGGCCGAAGTGGTCGGCCGGCGGCTTAAACTTCTCTCGGCATCGAGCCAGGTGCTCTGCGTCACGCATCTTCCGCAGATCGCGGGGTTCGCCGGCCATCACTATTTCGTCGAGAAGCGCGAAGAGAACGGCCGCACCGTGGCGGTCATCCGCGAGCTGGATGCGCCGGCCCGCACCCGCGAGATCGGCCGCATGCTCAGCGGCGAAAAGGTCACGGAGGAAGCGCTGCGCCACGCGGAGAAGCTGATCCAGATGTGCTCACGATAGTAGAGGTAATTGCAGAATTCACCGAAAGACCACTCCCTCACGGTCGCCGGGGGGGGCAGAAAACCCCCCCCCCCCCCCCCCCCCCCCCCCCCCCCCCCCCCCCCCCCCCCGCCCACCGTGAGGGAGCGGTTGCATGCGGGTGTTAGCCACGAAAACCATGTTGCTACCTGAAAACGCCTATACGCCGCTCGAGCCCGGAACCCAGTACGAGCCGGTTGTCCCCGCCTCTGCCAGCGTGCCTGAACTGACATGGCGGTCCGTTGGTTGGGGCATGTTCTTCTGCGTTGTCTTTACCGTCGCCTCCGCCTATTCCGGCCTGAAGGTCGGGCAGGTGATGGAAGCGGCCATCCCCATCTCGATCCTCGCGATCGGCCTGGCGCGCCTCTATCCCCGGCGTTCCTCCGTGCTGGAGAACGTCATCATCACCGGCATCGGCGGCGTCTCCGGTGCAGTCGTGGCGGGCGCCGTCTTCACCGTGCCCGCGCTCTACATGCTGAATCTGGATCCGCATCCGGTCCAGACGATCTTCATTTGTCTGGCCGGGGCCTCGCTGGGCGTGCTCTTCCTGATCCCGCTGCGCCGCTTCTTCGTGCGTGAGACACATGGCCAGTTCCCCTACCCGGAAGCCACCGCCATCACGGAGGTGCTCATTACCGGCGAAAAAGGCGGCTCGCAGGCGAGACTGCTCCTGCAGGCCACGGCCATTGCCGGCGTCTACGATTTTTTCGTCACCACATTCCAGGTGTGGAAGGAGTTCGTCGATCTGCGGTTCATTCCGGCCGTTCAAGCACTCGCGGAGCGTTCCAAGGTGGCCTTCAGCTTCGACGCCATCAGCTTCATTCTTGGCCTGGGCTACGTCATGGGATTGCGCAGCTCGATGATCCTCTGCGCGGGCGGCTTCCTGGCGAACTTCGTGCTCGTCCCGCTCATCTGGATGATCGGCAGCCATCTAACTGACGCGGTCTATCCTGCCTCGGCACCCATTGCTCAGATGACCGCCGACCAGATCTTCCGCTTTTACGTGCGGTTCATCGGTGTCGGCGCGATCGCCACGGCGGGCATCTTCGGCATCATTAAATCGCTGCGGATTGTGGCGGGATCCTTTGCCATCGCCGCGCACGCGTTCCGGCACGGGGAAGCGCAAGGAATCGAGCGCACCGACCGTGACATTCCGGTCATGTCGATTCTGGCCGGGGTGGTCGTCAGCGCCATCGGCGTGGCGGCGTTTCTCGGAAGTCTGGGGACCTCGTTGGTGGTGATCGCCATCGGCGTGGCGCTGATTGTGCTCTTCTCGTTCTTCTTCACTTCGGTGGCCGCCAACGCCATCGCCACCACCGCGCGCAATCCGGTCTCCGGCATGACCATGCTGACGATCATCATCTCCTCCGTTGTCTTGCTGCGCTTCGGACTCTCCGGCACGACGGGCATGTTCTTCGTCATGGCCATTGCGGGCATGGTTTGTACCGCCCTCTCAGTATCCGGGCAGACCATTACGGACTTGAAGACCGGATACTGGCTCGGGTCGACGCCCGCCGCTCAGGAGAAGGTGAAGTTCCTCGGTGCGATCGCCGCTTCAGTGGCCGCCGGCCTGACCATCGTGCTGCTGGCCCGCGCGTTCCAATTCGGCGACGCCGTGGCGGGCGATACGCGCGCCGTTCTGCCCTCCCCGCAGGCCGCCATCATGCGCGCCCTGGTGGAAGGATTTATGAGCCGGCAACCGGTGGCCACAGTCCTATTCGGCGCGGGCGCCATGATCACACTGATCCTCGAGATGCTGGGCGCGCCAGCCTTGGTGTTCGCTCTCGGCATGTATCTGCCGCTCGAGCTGAACACGCCCGCCTTGGTTGGCGGCATCCTCGCCCACTTCGTCGGCAAGCGTTCCGCACCCGTTCGTGAGCGCGGCGTCATCATCGCGTCGGGCTTCATGGCCGGCGGCGCACGCGGCGGCGTGATAGGGGCGGCCTGCCGCCTAATCCCGGGCTACTCTGAAGGCTGGATCACGACGCCCTTCTTCGGGAACGACGCCATTTCCCAGATGGTCTCCGCGGTAGGGTTTATCGGATTCTGCCTGTATCTGTGGTTCGGCTCCGTAAGGAACGGCAAGGAGGCCGCGAAACAATGAGCGAGCGATTCGAAGAGCTGGCGGGCAACGCGATCCTGGGCATCGACACCCTGTGGGGCGGGGACGTGATGTGCGCTTCGGGCACCGGCCGTTTCATCGCGGATTCCTGGTTTTCCGATGAACCGCTGCCGGTGGCCTATACGCACCCCACGGCGGCCAAGGTGCGCGAATCGTCCGGCGTCTCCGCTCCGGCTCCGGACCGGGCGGCCATCGAAGCCTATCTCGCCGCCGTCGACGTACACGGCGCTATCGCCGGGCTGACCGAGGCCGGGCGTAAGCTGGGTGGCTCGCGCGGCGCGTACGTCTCCAACCTCGCGCTCTGCTTCGAGGTCATGTGGGAGCTGGTCATGGAGATCCTCGGGAAAGGGGAACCGGTTCCCTATGAGCGGTGTGTGCTCGCCTCGACGGGCGCGGCCCCTTCGCCCTCCGACCCCACGCGCAAGCGCGTGCGTGCAGCCGAACTTCTGGCGCGCGCCGGCCATCCTTCCGCCAGCAGCGGCCAGTTGCTGGCCGCCGTCGACGCCTGGCGCACGGCGCGGCGCGTGCCCATGGCGTCCGTGCACGCCCTCGGCGACGCGTTCATCGCTCGCTACGACCGTTTGAGCGAAGCCAACCTGGCGCCCTATCTGCCCGAGGATCTGCGCTCCGTGCCCCGCGCGAATATTGAGTTCCTGTCGATCCAGGGGGCCTGGTTTTCGGGATCGATGAACTACCTGGGCCGCGCGCGACGCGCCGATGGCACGCCCGAGTACGAGGCCACCTACGAGATCAACGCCTCGCTCGAGATCTCGATTCCCGAATTCGAGCAGCTTGTCAGCCACGAGGTTGTCCCCGGCCACGTCACGACCTTCGCCCTGTTGCAGCATCTCTTTTTCTCCGGCATGGTCGGTTTCGAATCGACTGTGTTGACCATGAACACGCGCGCGGCGGCGCTGTTCGAGGGAATCGCCAACAACGCCATTTTGATCGCGCATGGCGTCACCGAGGTGGATCAACTTCCCGACGAAGACCTGCAAATCGGACTCCTGCTCGCGCTCTTGCAGGACGACGCCAAGAATCAGGCGTCGTATCTCACCTGGCAGGAAGGCGCACCACAGGTCGAAGTTGCGTCCGTGCTCCGGCGCGACTTTCTGGTCACCTCCGAACGGGCGGAGAAACTCTCAGGGGCCTGGGGCCGCCACCCGCTCCTGGGACGCATGTATCTTCCGGCCTACCGCGCCGGGACGGATCTGGTTGCGGAGTTGCGCCGCCGTCATCCGCCCGAGCGTGTGCTTCCAGCGCTTTACGGCTGCTCCGGTCTGGTGGACGTTACCACCATCTCGGCGGCGCTGAAGTGACGCTGCATCCTCCGGGGTGGCGGCCGCATCCGATAAAGCATGAGAACCGCGTATTTGCTGGCTGCAATGACTCTGCTGGGCGCTGGGGTAACGCTAGCGGCCTCGATGTACGATTTCACCATGAACTCCATCCAGGGACAGCCTGTCCCTCTGTCGGAGTACAAGGGTAAGGTGGCGCTAGTGGTCAACGTCGCGAGCCGCTGCGGGTTTACACCGCAGTACACCGCCCTTGAGGCGATTTATCGCAAGTACAAGGACCGCGGTTTTGTCGTACTGGGTTTTCCGGCCAACAACTTCAAGAGCCAGGAGCCGGGCACCAACGCCGAGATTCAGGAGTTCTGCAAGCGGACCTACGACGTGACGTTCCCGATGTTCTCGAAGATCTCCGTGCTGGGCGAGGACAAGGCGCCGCTCTACAAATTCCTGACCTCGCAGATGGGCTCCGAGATCGAGTGGAACTTCACCAAGTTTTTGGTTGGCCCCAACGGCCAGGTGCTGGCCCGCTTCCCGTCCAAAGTGACGCCCGATTCGCCCGAAGTGACCGCCGCCATTGAGAAGGCGCTTGCCCAATAGGCCCTCGCCATTCGATATAGTAGTGATGAGGCTCGCCTGCGCCCCGCGGTGAGGTGCGAGAGCGGTTGAATCGGGCGGTCTCGAAAACCGTTGAGGGGGTGACTCCTCCGTGGGTTCGAATCCCACCCTCACCGCCAAGTCGTTTATAATCAGTAGTCTACACAACTTTCCTCGGAGTCAGCCGGCAAGCGATAATCGGTTATCTTATTGAAAACACTACGTGTGGCTCTGTGGGTGCCGTATAGCACCCGGGTTGCCTAGCGATGCCAAGGATGAAGCCCGCAGCCCCGTCTCAGAGCGTCCAGCGGATGCCGTCCATGGTGTCGCCGTCGTCCTTCGGCCCCACAAGCAGCGCGCTCACATCGGCCCGCCCGGCGAGTGGAGTCAACTCCAGTACCAACAGATTCTCCCCCGAGCGCAACTCGACGGGGGCGCGGAATTGTCCCACCCGGTAGCGGGTGGTCCCTTCCTCCTCCATCACCTTCTCGCCGTTGAGCTGGGCCTTCACTCGTCCGCGCGCTCCGACCCACAGATAGCCCTTGCGAGTCCCGTCCGCAACCACCCGCACCGCGGACTTATACGGGGCGGAGTTCGGCGGCCGCCAAGCCCCCAAATGAAGCGTGTCTACAGGGGATAGGAAGCGCTCCCAGGCGTTGACGTTCGCCGTGGCGTCCTGGGTGAGCCGCCACTCGCGATTGCACCTCCCGAACCAGTTGGCCGGCTTGCCCCACCGTCGCCGCACGCGATCCGGCTCCTCACCGGCCACGTCGACCTGGCGGAGGTCCATGGTCCCCATCTGGCGCTGGGAGGTCATGTGCAAGAACTCGATGTCCCGGGGCTGGAACCCCATGATGCTGGCGATGAGGGCATCCGTGGCCACGGGATCTTCGCCCGCCAGGATGAGGTTGCTGCGGATCTCCTGGTCGGGCCGGTCGATCTTGTGTTCGCTATGCTGCAAGCCGCGGATAGCGTCCACCACGCAGTAGTCAGGAGGATGAAACGCCGCCAGGTCGGTGATAAAGGAATCGATCCGGCCCTCCAGCGAGTGGTTGCTGTGCAAGCCGTTGTTTGAGAAGTTACCGGGGTTCGTGTAAGCGACGCGCGGAGCCGTGCCGACATAGTTCTTCAGGCAAGCAGTGATCCCGCAGGTAAGGTGGACCTTCATCACCGGAACCGTGATCAAGAAGTCGCAATTCAGGATGGTGCTTGAGGGGACGTACAGCTTCTTCTCGCCAAAGGCGCCGATGCCGTTGGGACTCCGCGGCACATCCATCCAGCGGAACTCGCCGGCTTGGTCGCGCACTGCGTCGTAGGCAAGATCCACATAGTCGAACTTCTTGCCGGGATAGCGCGCCCTGGCGTCCGCGAGAACGTCGCCGAGCGAGCCTTTGAGCCCCGCGAACTCGTCGCCCCAGTCGGCGGTGCGCGCGTCCA
>VFSW01016294.1_pt1 | contig 10148 bp, 23 predicted proteins | sample 5358111 | NCBI WGS metagenome assembly VFSW01 (sample SAMN11554181, study PRJNA540505) | mine drainage metagenome | isolation source: sediment from site ElyBrook_90M | place: USA: Ely Copper Mine, Vershire, VT | collected 2017
GGTGGATGGGTGGGTGGCGTCGCTGACGGTCTCGGCCAAGCTGCGTTGCCTCTTTCGTCCCCTCACAGGATTACAGTCTTCTTCCTCGTTGCCGCTGCTGCAGGCCGAGCGGGACAAGGGCGCCGTCCAGGAGCAGCTGGCCTTCCTCAAGGTACAGCTGCAGTTCGCGCTCAGGGAGAGCGAGAAGGAGGCCGCGCAGCTGCAGGAGAGGGCGGAGCAGAGCGCGGCCGAGGCGGCGGAGCTGAGGTCGGTCGGTCGGTCGGAGCTGCAGCACTACGACCCCCTCTTCACCCTCTTCACCCTCTTCACCTTCATGCCGTTGCATGCCCCCGTCATCCTCCCCCCTCCAGGTCGGCGTTGCAGGCCTCGGCGGCAAGGAACAAGGAGCACGAGGCGCTGCTCACAGACCTCACCAACGTGCTCCAGCAGCAGAAGACACACATACAGGTAGCCACGGTCAAGAGAGAGGGATTTTTATTTTTTCCTCGTGCTGCCGAGTGCGTGAGTGTTGCATCTCTCCCTTTCGACCTCAGCTATCACCTCATCCTGACGCGACGCAGGTCCTTCAGCGCGACAAGGACTCTGCGGCGCAGCAGCTGAGGGCGTGCGCACCCGAGAGGTTCGAGCGCCTGCAGGCGGAGAACTCGGCGCTGCGCCGCGCCAACGCGGAGCTCGAGGTGCTGAGGGAGCAGGTGGCGCACCACAAGCAGGCGTGGCAGGACGCAGAGAGGAGGCAGCGGGAATCACAGGTGAGCTGGACAGATCTCTCTCAGTCTATTTCCCTTCACGAAATCACCAGAGTCTTTCATCGCCTCAACCCCGGCCCCCACACACATCAGAGCTCGCAGGGGCAGCAACTGGATGAGTTGCATTCCAAGGTGGCCGGCTTGGAGGCGGCCTTGCATCACGCAAGGGAGGAGGCAAGAGCAGCAAGCCAAAGAGCAGACGTGTCCGCCCAGCAGCTCGGGTCTGCAGAGGATGCATTGAAGGTCAGAGAGTCGTGCTCGAGGATGATGCGCACTCTCTTGAGGTGGCTCCTGCTGCTCTTAGGTCAAACGGGCCATGCTGGATTCGGCGAACGACACGATCGACCAGCTCAAGGCCGAGCTGGCCGACATGCAGGGCGAGCTCGAAGACGCACGGCGCATGGCCGAGGACATGGAGTCGCAGATCAGAGCGGTGCACGAGCAGGACGGGACGGAGAAGTCAAACCTCAGGCAAGGGGATCGATCGTTGCAAACTTTGTCAGTGAGTTTCAGTTCTCGAAGCGAACTCTTATATGCTTCATCCGCACTGTCTTCTTGGCAGATCTGAGATTGAGGCTGGCGAGATCGCCTTGGAGCAGGTCCAGAAACAGCTTGCGCAAGAACAGTCCAAGCTGAGGGACGCCGAGACGAAGCTCAAGGCGGCCCAGCAAGCTGTGACTGATAAAGAGGCAATGATCCACGCCATAAGCGACGAAGTGGAGAGGATCAAGGGTGCGTCGAGGGGCGTGAGGCGTCGTCCCTTTTTGAGTGATGCATCGAGAAGGAGTGTGAATCGAGCCTCCCGTGCTATGCCGTGCAGGCCTGTTTGAAGAGCGGGAGGCGCGGTTGCGGGACGAGCGCAACGTGGCACGTCAGCAAGCCAAAGAGGCGGGGCTGGAACGGGAAGCGGCGGACGGCCGGGCGAGGGATCTGGCTCAGAAGGTCGAGTCTCTCTCCAAGGACTACGAGAACGCCCAGGCGCAGACGCTGGCCGCACAGGCCATGGAGAGGAGGGCGCAGGCGGAGGCCTCGGCGCTGGCGGCCAGGCTCGCCGAGCTCGAGGACGAGATGAGGCAGCTCATGGCCGTCGTGGAGCAGCAGAAGCAGCATTCGGCGTCGAAGATGAAGCAGCTCGCGACGTTGCTGCAGGACCTTTGATGGGCCTCATGCAGTGGCCTGGATGTCCATAAATGTGTATGGACATACAGGCGGATCCACACCCACACATCCGGGAGAGAGAGATTGCTCGCGATTCTTCGTTTCGATAGGGCAGGGTCGCCATGGAATCAGGCGACGGGCCTTCGAGGGACGACGACTATGTTCACAAATTGCTGGCAACTCTGTTGGCGCAGCAAAAGGAGCAGAGCCAGAGGTGCATCGCGCAACGCGCATCTCAATCGGCACGCAACTGACTCGTTTTTTTTTCTCTCCTTGCAGGCTCGACAGCATGATGGCGCTGCTTCAAATCATCAGCCAGAAAGCTCCGTTCTTCCAGGGCGGTCTGGTGAGAAGTCTGGTTTCCTGATTCCTTAGAGCCCTGCACCCGCAGGGCTTAATGCATGTGTCTCATGCAGGAAGTGCCTCAACCTGCTTACAAAAGTCGGACAGACGGTCACCCGGTCAGAGTTTCGTATGCTGGCCTCATTGATGACCATGCAAGTGACGCAGGCAGCATGGCGATGCATGACATCAAAGCATCCTCTTTCCACGAATCGTCGGGGGTGCCCAGGCCCTCGATACATTACTCAGGGTGGTCTGCCACGGCCGCCATGCAAACGAAGGCAGAGCTCATGCGCCCGCCTCCAATCGCGTTGGACTCGCTGCCAAGTTTCGCAACAGAAAGGTTCTTGCCCACGCCAGGCAGCTCGGTTCCTCACACCATGAGGAAAGAGGGCATGGGGGCTTTGATAGCCCAGACGATGATCTTCCGGGCAAAGAGGGGGCATCAAAACCACAGGGACGGCGGTTTGACCTCGACGATCAGCCCGGAAGCAGCGCACCTGGAGGCAGTGGAGGAGGAGGAGGAGGAGGATCCCACACCGCCTTTGGACAAGAAGCAGCAGTCTCGGGCGGCGGCGTCTCCAGCAGTGATGCCGGCGCAAAAGGATCCCAGGACGGGGGCGGAGCTATGGGGCATGGCGTCCAAGAGGATAGGGGAGCGGATACCCGGACTGCCAGCACTCGATCGGCAACAGAGGGCCAGCAATGCTCGGACTAGTCCCGGACGCAGCAGCCTCCAGCGGAATCAGGTCGTGCCCATTTCCGTAGACATTCCGGACATGGAAAGAAGAACGCTCGAAGAGACAGACGAAGAGGATGATGGGTTTGGGCACGATGCAGCCTCGAAGCAGCAGCGGGAAGGGGACAAAGGATTGCAAGAACCTTCAACATCTCACAGGTAGGCAGGACTGAACCAGGAGAGGCCCATAGATTCATTCTTGTTCCTTGGTAAAATCCCTGCCATCCTCTCGATTATCTTCCCTTTTCTTTGCCTGACGCAGCTCTTTCTTACCCCTTCCATCATTTTCCGCAGATCACTTTCCTCTCCGAAGGCCAAGGCGCTCTCGTCCTTCACACGAGGGCAGATCCTGGCGAGAGAAAGCCTTGCAAGGATGATCAAGCTTGGAGCGTGGGAATTTTCGTTCAGGGGCAAAGTGTACAAGCCAAGGGTACTTTTGATGGTGGGTGTGGGAAAGGTAATGGGCATCGTTGCAAGCTAGCAAAGGGCAATGATTGAATTCGCGACGCACACACCACGAGCGATGGTGGACTGCGGGCGGCTCACTCTCTCCCCCTCCCCTTGCGCGGCGCCCGTGTGCAGAATATGTTCTGGAATGTTATGGATCCGAGCGACAAGTGGCGCATCCGCTGGGACTACGTGCTGCTCCTTGCCATGGTATACGTTATCATATTCACTCCGTTTTACATAGCCTTCCAAGTTACGACGGGGGACATCTCGAACCCCTATTCGGCGGTTGATCTCTTTGTCAACATCATCTTCATGATAGACATCCTGCTCAACTTCAGAACATCGTTCCCTAATGAAAAAGGGAGGCTGGTGCGCAGGCACCGAGCAATAGCCATCAACTATCTCACGGGGTGGTTCTGGCTTGATCTCGTGAGCAGCCTTCCGTGGGAGCTGATGCTTGAAGCGGATCATGTCCTCGGGCTTACAAAAGCAATCAGGGTAAGGTTGCTCCTGTCATCCAAAAGGCTTGTTCTCGAGGGGACCGTTTTTTCACTGAAGATGATGTTTGTCTTTTGTTCTTTTCCACAGCTCGTTCGTTTGCTCCGGATATTGAAGATTTTGACTCTGGTTAGGCTGGTTAGGAATCTGGGCAAGATGAACATCAAGAATTTCCTTCAGGTAAGGCAGAGGGGATCGAGCTAGAAACCCGAATGAATTGTAGAATTAAGAGGAAAGGCATGATCACTGCTCTCGATCCCTTGGCTTGTGATGAGGATCTTCACGTCTTGAGTTGTTCATTCCAGCTTCCCAGGAATTATTCTTGTCCTTTTGGAGATTTGAATATTATGTTTTTGCTGCCTGCTACCGATTATTTGTTGCCTCCCCGCTGCAGCAAATGGAAGATGCCTTGGGCAAGTCGACAGTCAGAATGCTGAAGTTAGGACTGGTCGCCTTTGCTGCCATGCACTGGGCAGCATGCGCCTTTTATTACGCAGCATCCTGGAACAACTTTGATTCGGATACGTGGGTGTATCACGCCTCTCTTGTGCCAGTGCTATCACCAGACGGACAAGTCCTTGTGGGCTATGACGCGAGCAACGCCAAAAAGTATCTATATTCTCTGTATTGGGCAGTGGTCACAATGGTGAGAATGGCCGACGTGTATGCAGCAATCCCGTACTCTAATGCCTCCCTCCTCTCCGTGTTTGCTTCCAGGGGACAGTAGGTTACGGCGATATTTCCCCCATCAGCGATTATGAGAAAATCATGTCGATCCTTGTGATTGTGGCAGGTGAGAGGCCTCTCCATTTGCTCGAGTCTTTCACACTTGCTCAAACATGGCCTTTCACGTAGGTGCTTCAATGTTTGCGCTGCTCATGGGCACGATTGCCAACATCATTGCTACGATCGACGGACCCAATGCAAGGATGATTCGCAAGCGAGCTGTGATCGACGGTGAGCGCCCTGCCAAGCCGGGCCGGGATAAGATTTGCTGAGGCACTGACCATCTCTTGCATTCTGAAACGCTCTCGCTGTTTGTCCAGACTTCCTAAAGCAGCGGAACGTGCCAAAAGAGTTGGCTGACAAGGTCAAAAGCTTCTATGGCTACACCATCTCGAGGATTGTCCACAAGGAGGAGGAGGAGATAATCTCGGGGCTCTCCATGAGCCTGCGCATGCAGGTGAGGGGTACGGGCTTCACTCACGTCAGGCATGCACCGGGGAAATTATACGATCCTGGATCAGATGACCACTAGAAATCTGAAATGCACCTCTCCCCCAAAAGCTTCTCCAATGTGACTTTGGGTGACACGACGGTGCCCCTCTGTCCCAACCACCCGTCCCCCTTGTAGGTGGTCATGTACCTGTATCGAGAAGCCCTCGAGAAGGTGCCGCTGTTCAAGGGCAAGCCCCCACAGTTCATCACCTCCTTGGTCACCCACCTAAGGGTTGAATACTACTCACCAGGTGAGTTCGACCTTTGCCTTCCTTTTTATCGATCCTTTTTGCTCTCTATCTCAGACGTTTTCCGTAAGATGATCCTCTCGCTCGCGGCATGCAGGAGAAATAGTCGTGCGGCAAGGAGAGGTCGGGTCCGAGATGTATTTCGTCGGCCAGGTGGGCCTCTGCACTCAGTCAGTCAGCAGAAGCTGTGGAGATCTTGCTTTGCAACAGAGTGCTCAATTCTAACACTTTTTCCTGTCTTGCCGTCCGGTCACGATTTGTGTTCGTCCCAAACTACAATGCCTCTCAGGGAAGACTCGAGGTATGGACAGACATCTGTTTCACCTTGACCTATTTGCCATGCTGCGATTTCACCCCACTCCTCCCTCCTTTCAAGGTCCGTGTGTATAGCGAAGATCTCAACCACGCCCACGCCAAGGGTGAAAGCAATCACAAGGGCGCACAGGCTCGACCAGAATCAGGCTCCGCGAAACGCTCTCTCAGCACAATGGATGTCTTCATGAATAAAGAGGATATCAAGCACTTGCCGTACAGGCAAGGCTGTGGCATGTTTCGTGCAATTTGTATCTGGTGATTAAAATTCTCCATCGCTGCCCAGGGTCATCGGTACCGTGAGTGCCGGTGACAGCTTAGGAACATACAGCTGCCTGTTGGGAGAGCCGAGGGCCGCGACTGTCATTGTGTCCTCTTACTGCGAGCTCTACAGTCTGCAGAGGGCAGACCTCGAGGACGTCGTGTCGCAGTGGCCGGAGCTGGCCGACGAGTTCCAGTCGCTTGGTGAGAGCAGCAGAGGATTGTTGTAAGGAAGCGAAGGAATCGCTCGCATGTCTGGCTGACACTGGTGATATAACTCCCATCTCGTTCTTCGCTTGCTCTCAGCAAATAACGTCTCGTCCGTCGAGGAAGAGGCTTGGGCCGTCAGGGAAGAGATGGGGCTGGGAAAACGCCCGGAATCATGCCTGCCAGATTTTCAAGGCGACGCGGCAGAAGCTCCCCTTTGTCGACTGCCGAATGACATGCCTCCTACTGTTCCGGTCTCGCAACAGGAAGAGGCCCCTGGATGGAACAAGGTCCCCCCATCGTCATGAGCAATGAATTTGTTTTATTTATTTTATTCATCGTTATTGCTCGTGCATTGTTTGTTAGAGGTTTGGGATGATGAGAGAAGGATACAACTGGATTGACGTAGGGGAAATTTATGAGCTCCTTCCGGCAATCATGTTCGGATGAGGACCCGATGGATGGGCCCATCATCAGATAGCATGTCACCCGGAGCTGGAGAGGGCAGTTGCAGCAGCGGGCGGCCTCCATCGGAAGCCTCTGGTACCGTGCAGGAGCGAGGCCTTCCTCCGTCGGGCTCTCAAGCTCTTCGATACATCCCTGGCCGCCGCAGTTAAACTCCACGAGCTGGTGCGAGGGGACCGGCGGCCCGCTGCAGTGGATGCTGATCCGCACAGCACGCATGCGGCCACATGGAGCCATGAGAGACCATGGCCATGGTCGACCCTCGGTGGACCTCTCAGGAGCCTCTGGTCCCCCCTCTCCCAGGCCAGGGGAGGATTTCGCGGACCCCCACACTTTGCCGTACTCGCACAAGTCTGACCTCGCAGCGCCTCGCCCTCTTTCGTCGGCAAGTTTGCCCAGCATCACTCACGATGGCAAGTCGGGAGTGGGTTTCGTGTGCAGCCGCCTGTTTCTCGCGCGCCATTTCCTCTTCTCGCCACCCGGGGCGGCTTGGGAAAACCGCGGGACGGCCCTCGCCTAGTTCTGACACGATCGAGCCTGCATGGAGTTGACGCGAACGCGCTCTCTCCCTTTGCCCAGGTGCTGCAATCGGATATCGATCTCCTCAACCCGCCCAAGGAGCACGAGCAGCGAAAGCACAAGCGGAAGCGCCTGGTGCAGAGCCCCAACTCGTTCTTCATGGACGTCAAGTGAGTCTAGACGCGCGCAGCCGCGATCCGATGTGGAGGCTGCTCGAGCGAGTGTGTGCAAACGCCGGCTGCGCGAGCTCAATTTATCTCGCCTCCTCCTCCTCGCGACCCCACAGATGCCAGGGGTGCTTCAACATCACCACTGTATTTAGCCATTCCCAAACCGTGGTCCTGTGCGGCAGCTGCTCGGCAGTGCTGTGCACGCCCACCGGCGGAAAGGCCCGTCTGACAGAGGGTGAGACGGTATCTTGCACGTCACGCATGGCAACGCATGCGATGAAGGGGCGCGAGTGCGGGCGGGGGAACGCGGGCCGCTAATCATCGGGCCTCACGATTCAACCACAACCTTCATGTGCGCAGGATGCTCGTTCCGCAAGAAGCAGGACTGATTCTTCCTCCATCTTAGACTTCGAGCGTGAGACTCGTTCTAGCGCTCTAGCAAGGCATGAGCCTTGCGTCGTTTTTGTTCATCAAAACTGCTGTAAAGATTTTGTGGCAGATCCCTCAAGGACTTGAGGCGGGTCGGCAGATGCAAATGTACGTCGTGCCAAAGTGCCATCGGCTGATCCTTTCCACCCTGAGACCAGCCTGCGCGGAGGAAGAGAAAATCGCTCGCACAGCCCCTATCCTCAGACTTCCCTCGTTACCTTTTTTATTATATCTGCCATGTCTCTGTTCCACCAGCAACCCCTGCAACAGCGACATGCTCACCCGGCCAATGCACGAAGAGCAGTCACTCACCACTTGCCGTAATGCTTCTCCGCTGATCCGTCCAGCCGACCGTTGAGCCAATCGTAGTGCGACCGCCCGTGCTCTAGTAACAGAATCCGCCCATCTGGCCGGCACACCCTCGACGCCTCCCGCAAGACCTGCACGGGGTCCTCGTGAGAGCATAGCCCAAAGGCGTCGACGACCGTGTCGAAGCTGGCCGCCGGGAACCGCGACAGGGGCATGCCGCCATCCGTCAGGCCGCTGCGGCACCGCCGCTCGTGGCCCTCTTGGGTCTGCGCACCGCTGCAATTGCAGCAGGCGCCAGAGGGTCGGCTTCGCCAGGTCCAGGGCTTCATCCAGGAGAACGCAATCTGTTGCTGTGGCTCGATGGGGCCGCTGCGGTGTCCCTGCCGACGGTCAAGATGGCTTTCGACAGCAGTTGACGTCGCCGAGGATGATGCCTCTTCGGTGGTCGTGGAGGTCGAACCCCACCCAAGGGCCCGCCACCGAAACATCCTCGAGAATGCACCCTCGTTCTGCCTAGGAGTCTCAAGGTAGAGATAGAGACAATTCCTTTACAATGTGATGGACAGAATTTAAAAAAACTCACATTGCTTGGTCGTCAATCGGCACTGAAGAAGGCAGTGAGCTCTTCCTTGCAGCAGCCTGCCGCATTGCTGGAAGAGTTAGAACTGTGTTGCTGCTACCAGCCTCCGCTGTGAGGCAGTGGGCGTCGCTGAGGCAAAACCTGACGTGCACCTGAAGACGGCGCTACACATCAACATCAGCACGAGGGGGGGCAAGACAACGGCACCCACTTTGGGGTGCCTCTCTGCCAGCCGCAGTTCCTCGTGGAACTTCTCCTCGGCCCTCTCGAGCATCGGCAAGCTCAGGTCACAGAGCGTCAGACTCCTCATCTGGCCGAGGCTGAAGTGAGGCAGGTTGCGCCCTGCATGCACGAACGCTCATGCGGTGACGTCGAGAAGGCGAATGAGTGTCCCATTCGCACCGGTGCCGGCTGAGATCTCCAGGACGTCGCCCACGGCATGGTTGCAGAGCCACTTTCGCAACAGGCTGGTGCCCATCGAGAACTCCTCGGCTCCGATCGCTTGATCGTAGCGATCGGCGATCGCATCGAACGTGGTCCCGCATGTCTCAGAGTCTTTTGGCAGCTTGTGAACTTTCAGGTACGAGTAGACGCCGTAAGCGGCACCAGCGTAGAGCGCAGCACCGCCAAAGACGTGCCACGAGCGAACGCGCATCGTCGTCGACATTTTGCTGCTCTGATGGCGCGTGGATGGACCATACACGAACACCACAAGGCGCGATGTTACGCGTCCATCGACCATCCGTCGTCAGGCCTCGAGCATCGGCGAGACGGTCGTCCACGCAGACGCATGCTGCAAAAAGAAGCATTGCAGCGCTGCTTCCGGCCACTCTCACCGCTGCTGCTGCTCTGATGCTCACGCTAGAGGAGCCGTCGTGGGCTGCAGCCCAGCCACAGGTGAGACTCACACGCTGTTGTCCATGTGCGTGGGTTATCAACCCGAAACTTCTCCCAGGAGACTGCCAGCGAGGAGCGACAACAGCAGCAGGAGAGGGATGAGGCGGCAGGTGAGTTGGAGTTGATAATCGGATGTACTTCTCCAATCACACGCTGTTGCAGCCAAGCGTCGTGCTGAGCTGCTCAAGTCGAGCAGCATTGGAAAGGCAAGCAAGACGTACGAGGTGAGCTCATCCGTGAAACAATCGTTCGAATCTCCCCCTGACACCCCCCCATAACACAGGTTATGACGGCAAAGCAGTATCAGCAGAAGGATCTGAATCCCTGCCCGCCCGAAGGCACCTGCGGTCAATGAGGGCGAGGTACCTGTGGGTTTGAATCGAAGATTAGAGCTTGTGCCAGTGTCCGTTTTCCAGTTGCAGCTTATAAAAGTGTCATTAGTTGTAATCCGAGTCGCAGAAGGAATTTCCCGGGCAGCTGACAGCCCAATTCGGGCACTGAGAGCACAGCAGAACATTTCAGTAACTTTGAAGACAATTGAGGACAATTGTGGACTTACATGGATGGTCGGGTTGCCATCGTTTGCCCGATTGCACGAAG
>VFSW01016295.1_pt1 | contig 10148 bp, 7 predicted proteins | sample 5358111 | NCBI WGS metagenome assembly VFSW01 (sample SAMN11554181, study PRJNA540505) | mine drainage metagenome | isolation source: sediment from site ElyBrook_90M | place: USA: Ely Copper Mine, Vershire, VT | collected 2017
CGCTTTGGGCTGACTCCCGCCCAGCGGGTGAACAGGCGCTGGAAGTGGAATTCGCTTAGACCAATACTGGCCGCCACATCTTCGAGACCTGGCTGTTCTTTATAATGGTTTTCAAGGTACAGGATTGCCTGCTCGATGCGCAGGTAATCTTCCGAGACTTGTTTATAGTTTGGAGAGTTCATAGTTTTTTCCTTTCGTTATATGCTTATTCTATGAACCTCTTGGGCAGCGAGCCACCCGATTCTTGCTCATTCACTTGATGAGTTTTGCAGGGTTGTGGAAATAATGAAACCTGGTGGTTTTCCTGTTTTGTCTGCCCCTGCATTGACATAACAAAACAGGCATGCCGGGCATGCCTGTAATTAAAAAAAGACAGCCCTTCCAAAAGGATACAGACACATTCAGTCTGTTTCACTGCGTCTATCTTGTCTCACGCGTTACCGCGTGGTTTTCGACAGCGAGCGACAAAGTTTTTTTAAACTCATGCGCTCCTTACGCTTGCCTTGGAAGGGAGAAGGAAGTCTGTGAAAGACTTCAGAGGCATCCGCTGATCAATCCGATTTTTTCCCAGCAATGCTGGGGTTAGCGCGTCCCTCGCAGGACGGAACCTCCACCTCGTGATCCTGTGATTTATAAATACAGGACCCAGCCGCTAAATCTCCGTTATTCAATTGTTAACTGGGCGTGATTTTACTCGCGGCTTGTGAACTCGTCAAGCAGAAAAAGGTGGGCACATGATTTTTTCAAAGCCAGGTGATGTGTGCCCTAACAAAACTAACCGCTAAGAGCGCTAAGAGCGCGAAGTTTAAAGAGATTTCTTTGCGGGTTTAGCGGTTCAAAAGAATCTGACATTAATTGATACTACCTATGGGTAAAAGTTTTGAAAGGGTCTTGTTAAAATACAAACATCCAAAGGTGACAGCCTTTGGATGTTATGTTCAAAAAATACCCCGCACATGCCGTGTACTGCTAAGTTTTGAACCTGCTTGCGCAGGTGGGCCCCGACCAGGAAACGCCGCCTTGGCTCGAGCCTATCGCGTTATTTCCTTGAGACAAAGGCCCGTTGTGTGAATGTTGGCCCAAAACCAGAGGTGCAATATCACGAACACAGCAGGGCACAATTTTTATACCATAAAGCCAATGGCGAGGATAGAGGAAAATTAAATCCACTGCCATTGCGTTCGTATCAAGTTTGTGCTAACCTTTATTTGTTATGTAAAATCAGTCAACCGAGGAGGCAGGATGCCAACCGTACCAGGAATTGACGTTTCTTATTGGGATTCGGGAATTGATTGGCCTAAAGTGCGCGCAACGGGACAACGCTTTGTCATCATCAAGGCCACGGAAGGCGAGACGTACACCGATCCAACCTTCAATAATGATTGGATCGGCGCCAAAGCGGCTGGACTTTTGCGGGGAGCTTATTGTTTTTTCCACGCGAACATGGATCCGAAGAAACAGGCTGCCCGCTTTATCAGCGTGGTAAAGGCCATGAATGATGACGGCGAACTTCCACACGCGCTCGATCTTGAAGTGACGGATGGAGTTTCTCAGGACAAGATCATTGCGAACGCGAAGATCTGGCTCGACCAGGTCGAGCAGGCCTTCGGGCGCAAGGCGTTCATCTATTCTGGAGTTTCCTTTCTTGAATCTAATTTTTCAGTTTTGGGTGGCGGGCCGCCGCCTTGGGCAAAGGATTATCCGTTGTGGCTGGCCTGGTATCCAAATCAATATACGGATGGCATGACGCCCGCCATGCCGCGCGGCTGGTATAGCTGGACGATCTGGCAGTATGGCGACAAAGGCGTTGTCAATGGCATCAACGCCAAAGTGGACATGGATCTTTTCAACGGTACGCTCGATGATCTATATAAATTTTCCGGCGCACAGTCTCCTGTCCAGACGCCGGTAACGCACAGCGTAACGGCTGGCGATTCATTCGAATCGGTTGCGAATAAATATGGTGTGACCGTCCGTGAGTTGGTGGGGGCCAATCCGCAATTGGTCAACATTGGCGACAAGTTAACGATCCCGGTTCCGGCGGCGATTCCGCAGGAAAGCGGAAGCAGTTCCACGTCCACGAGCGGAAGCGCTTCTTCATCCACCCCGCAGCGGACTTACACCATCAAAGCTGGTGACACGCTGACAGCGATTGCCATCAAGTTTGGCGTGACGGTAGCCGCGATCGTGTCTGCGAATAATCTGGCGGATCCGAATAAGATTTCTGTCGGGCAGGTTTTGACGATACCGTAACCATACGTCACTGCGAGGAGATTGCTTTGGGCAAAAAGCGCCCTCGCAATGACATTCTGAAATATGAAAACTCCGAGTTCTTCAAGAACTCGGAGTTTTTTGTTTAGGGCAGAAGTTTCAAATGTCCTTCGGAATTTGCGGTGACAGCCGACTGATCCCAATACATTGGATAATATTTTATGTTCGCCCACAGCGAGGACATGTCATCGTAGTGCTTGTTGTAGGCGTGGCCGGATTCGCCGGTGGTGTGGACGGTGAGCGAGTTGCTGAGGTTGCTCATATCTGCGATCATGCGCATGGACGGCAGATCGGTCACCACATAATCTTTGCCGACATTCGCCCAGGCAGTTGCATTTACGATGGATGAGCCGCCGTTGGTTGGGAATGGTCCGCGATTGAACAGGTCGTCAATCCAGCCGATGCCGGTTGTGCCGAGCGTCTGGTTTTGGAAGGTGGCCGTGTGCATTTGTCCCCAACTCCACTTGGACATGTCGCTTCCGTACTTGCCTTCCAATTCGCTGACGGCCTGACTCCATGATTTCTTGATGATGTCGTCGCGCGTCTCGACCACGTTCTTGGTCGTTTTGTCATCCCAGAATGGGTCGTTCGGATTCTTCGCCAGATTGCGCATCGCTTCGTTAAAGTTCGAGCCATCGTCCGGCCAGTAGTCTTTTGGCAGGTCGTCATCGAAGGTATTGCTTAACAGATGACCCCAGAATGATTCGAAAACTGCCGCGGGCGCGGAATCCATTTTGGCCTGGCCATCCCAATTCTTGAGCAGGGCAAGAGCCGAGGCGTCATTGCCTGTAAACTGGCTGCTCATTTGAGTCAGCAATGGTACAAAAGTCACTACATTGGGATCAAGGTCATCGCCTTGCATTTTTTGGATGTAGGAGATGTCAATTTTGCCAGACGCGTTCTTGATCATATCCACAATGCGGTTGGCGCGGAAGCCATAATTCCAATCGTTGGTGATGAGATATGGATAGCTATTCGCCACGACTTGATTGTTGGCGGTTACGATATAGCCTTCGGCGGGATTGAATGTGTACGGCAGTTGATCGAACGGAATGAAGCCGGTCCAATCGTATTGGCTGTTCCAGCCGGGGACGGGATAGCGACCATCGCCATTCTTGCGGATCGGCACATCGCCGGGCATTTGATATCCGATATTGCCGGATGTGTCGGCGTAGACCAAATTCTGGGCGGGGACGTGGAAGTTGCTCGCGGCGGCGCGGAAGTCGGCCCAGTTTTGGGCTTTGTCGAATCCCCAAATGGCCTCGAACGGTGTCGAAGGAGTTAACGCCGTCCATTCGAGCGCGATCACATAATGCTGCGGCAATGCCAGCGCGGAGCGATCCTTGAATGGAACAAAGCTCGGATCGCCGGATTTGTTGACATCTTCCAGCGCGCCGAAGGTATCTGAGATGACCGGTCCATGCCGCGTGGAACGCACGGTGATATCCACCGGTGAGCCGCCGACCACGTTGATGGTTTCCTTGCGCGTGGTGAAGTCAACCCATTTACCGTCCACTTCATATTGGTTGGGATTATCGGGATTCACTTTTTCGATGAATAAATCCATCACGTCCGGTCCGACGTTGGTGAAGCCCCAGGCGATCTTGTCGTTGTGGCCGATGACGACGCCCGGCACGCCCGCAAAGGAGAATCCGCTCATTTCGTACGGGCAGGCGTCGCTTTTGGGCATACAGTGCATATCAATCTGATACCAGATGGATGGCATTTGAATCGCAAGGTGCGGATCATTGGCGAGCAGGGGCAGACCTGTGTTGGTCAGTTTGCCAGAGACAACCCACGAGTTGGAACCAATTCCATCGCTTTTGGGACCCAGCGCGGCGTCCAGAAGCGATGCGTTTTGTTGAAGCGCATCCAGCGGAAGTTGGGAAACGTCAAACGTGGAGGCGCTGGATGGTTTCGAGGCTGTCGCGCCGTCGCCGATCTTGTTGACGATAACCGGATGATCGCTTGGATAAGGCGGGAAGAGCTGGTCAATCTGTTGCGGCGTAAGCGTCTTGAGCAGAACTGCGCGCTCGATTTCAGTATCCATGTTGCCGCGCAGATCCCAGGCCATGGCTTTGCCCCACGTCAGTGCGTTGACGGGAGTCCATGCTGTGATCTTGTAATCGGGGCTGAGCAAACCCAGCACAGCGTATTCCAGGCTGAGGGCGGTTCCGGTGTGATCCTTCAAATAGGCGTTGACGCCGGATGTATAGGAATCGAGAATGGCTTTTGATTCAGGGCTTAAACCGGCGTACTCGGCCTCGGCGGTTTGTTCCCAGCCGAGCGTGCGCAGGAAGGCATCGGTGGAAACTTGTCCCTTGCCGAACATCGCGGACAGAGATCCTGAGCCAATGTGCCGCCAGGCGTCCATCTGCCAGAAGCGGTCCTGGGCGTGGACAAAGCCTTCGGCGAAGAACATATCGTGGACGCTGCTGGCGTAGATGTGCGGAATGCCCATCGTGTCGCGGTACACATCCACCGCGCCATCCAAGCCCTGCAGATGAATTTCACCATCGATCTGAGGAAAAGATTGTTGTGCAACTGTGTTCGGCAGATAGCTTTTGAAATAATAGAACCCAACTGCCCCGGCTAATAACGCAAGAACGATGATCGCGGCCAAACCCCGGCCAAGCCATTTCCAGACTTTTTTCATTGCTCCTCCAAGACGAAAATTTTGGTGATTATACAACCGATGGATGGAACACGACCTTAAACAAAAAGAGACGAACGCCTCTTTTTGGACCTTTGAGCGGGTCGCCGTTAAATTTTGTATGGGCTGAGCGTCGCTCCGCCTGACTTGTAATTTGACGGCGACGGTTCCGCCCAAACTTCGGAAGTCTTCAAGAGACTTCCGAAGTTTTTCGTTGACATGGCGTGCAGATGGCTGTGTGTCGTCCGAAGAGGCATCTGAATCCTTCACAGGCTGGTGTCAGCTCTTCAGCTTTTCAAGCGTATCTTTTAACTGAGCTATTTCTTCCTTTCTGGAAGCGACGAAAACGATTTCCAGATGCCGCGCACCGGGCGAAAGCGTCAGGGACAAGCTCAACAGATTATCCGCTTGTTCCTTCAATGAAACCGAACTAATATGGCTCAAGGCAATATATTGCCATTTGCCCCCATAGCGGACACCCCGGTTTTCCATACCGCGTTCATCATCCTGAATAACGATAAGTTCCTTATCGGTCAGGATGGTTAGATGCGCCAATGACAGGGTGGTTTGATAAAGCGTATGCCCTCTGAAGACGATGCGAGGTTTGTAAATTTTTGGCTGCCAGAGAATTTGCAGAGCCTTTTCTCCATCAATCAGACTCTTGCGGCCATAGTTCATAAATTTGAAGTTTTCCGTTGCCAAATAATCGAATCTGGCTTGTTCCGCGCGCTGATCGCGCTCTTCCACGTTGACAGGCGCGGGTCGCATCTTGGCTATGAATCTCGCAAAATGACGACCGGTCGAAGCGTTGAACTCAACCGTTGTGGAAGCTGCCATCCCCGACTTTGTCATCCCGCTAATCGTGAGCCAGGAGTATAAAAGGATATTCCCGATCTCAAGATCAGAAATGGTGTTTAGGGGATAGGCCGCTAGATCAACTTTCCGCCCAATTCGTTCCCATATATAGATGGTATCGTTCATTTCGCACAGCAATTTCTCAGTGGCCCTGTGGCGCAAGCCCGGAATGGCCGGCGCTAAAACGGTATATGGAAATGGCGGTTCATCACCTAATACAGAATTGTATGAGCTTCTATAGGCTTCGGGAATCGACTCGTAAGATTCGATTACTTTGGCCCATGACAACATGGTTTGCTGGCCCCCCGTTAATGTAGACAATTGATTATTCAAAACTGACTCCATGAAAATAATATTATTTCTGCTTGCTGTAGATTAGCCTGGAATTTTTGGCGAGACCGTGCCTAAAATTTCATCACACTATCAAGTCCGCGATGAACACCTACTAATTTGACCACTTCTCGAATGGCTAGGAGCGCTCCGCTTACATATGGTTCTGCGCTTGAACCTGACTCATGTCGTAAAATCAACTTCTGACCTGGCATCCCAAATATTGCATCTATTGAAATGTTATAACCTGGCAATCGAACCGAGTGGACTTGCGTTCCCTGCAATCGAGCGCCACGACTCTCTTTCAATCCGTCTATTTTATCCAACGGAACTTCAAGTTTTGATTCCTGTATATTGGAAAGACGATTTGCCAACTCGCGGGCGGTTCCACTGGGCGCATCTTTCTTGTCGGAATGAGCGTAATCAATGATTTCCCAATGGTCTATATATTTTGCTGCCATCTCGGCAAATTTCTGAAGAAGGACCACGGTAAGCGCAAAATTTCCAACCGCCAAAACCCCACGATTGACTTCTTGCGCGACTCCATTTATCTCGTCATAATCATCACTGCCCAGTCCTGACGTTCCTATCACAACATGTGCGCCGCTCTTTAATGCGGATAAAACATGAAACTTTGCCGCATCTGGTTTTGTGTATTCCACAAATACATCAGGACTGGTTTTTAGCGCATCTTCCACAGTCCCAAAAATTGGCGTAGTAAGCCCTTTAATGCCTAGCACCTTATCAAGGGTTTTCCCGGCATGACTTCGAGAAATAGCAGCTACCAGATCCATGTCACCGGCATCAAATATACCTTGGGACAGTTCTGAGCCAGCCCATCCTGTTGCGCCTGCCACGCATATTTTTATTTTTTTCATGATTTACTCTATCCCTGAAAAAAATTATACCTGCTTATGGTTTTTGACTCATCTCTGCAAGAGAAAGCCCTGTATTTTTTACGATTCTGGCAGGTGGGCGGTATTTTGTAAAGCAGACTTTGAACCCGCGATTTTGTTTCAACTATCGAGCGTGACTTCCTGCGGATTTGCCACTAACAATATTTTACCTGCGCTCATGTGGTTGACGTATGTTTCAAGCCCCTTTTGCACTGCTGCCAGTGGGAAGCGTCTATGAATTGGAGATTGCAGATCGGTTGCCAAAAGAGATTGTGCTTGTTGGGAGAGTTGCAGCATCTGGATGAGATTCTTTTTGCCCAACCAATTTGCGAGAAACCAGCCGTCGAAATGCAAACCCTTGATCAGCGCAGTGCGCGCATCGATGATGCATTCTTGATCCGACAACCGCGAATACAACAGAATGGTGCTGCCTAACGGCGCAGCCTCGGCGAGTTGCTGCGTCATACTGCCGCTAATTGCATCAAGCAACAAGGTCGCTTGTAATTTGTGCGCCATCGTACGCAATTGTTCGACAAAATCTGCATCGCCGCTGTTCAAAACATATTTACTGCCGAGCCCGCGCACCCAATCCACCTGTGCTTGACGCCGCACAACGTGAATGACGGGAATGTTGCGTCGTTTCCCCAAACGCAAAATCATTCCTCCCAAAGAGCTTGCGGCGGCGGTGCTGACAATGGCGCGATGTTTGCCGCGCTTGGCAATTTCTAGGAGGGCGAGCGCGCTTAATGGATTAACCAAAAGCGTCGCGCCTTGTTCGAAGCTTATATTCTTATTAAGCGGAATACACGACTGTGCAGACGTGACCATATATTCCGCCCACGTTCCATCGCCCGTCAACAGCGCGGAACATGCGACGCGGCGTCCGTTCAACAGGCGCGGCATCATACCCTCACCTGCTTCAATGATGGTTCCGCTGCCTTCCAATCCCGGAGTGAAAGGAAATTGACGTTTGCCGCTGTAACTCATGCCCGACAGCGCGCCGAGATCCGATGGGTTGATTGGCGCGGCTGCCATACGTATGAGAACCTGTCCCGCCTGCGGACGTGGCACTGGAATTTCGCGCAATGTTAAGCTGCCGTTTGGCTTATCCAATTGAACAGCTTGCATTGTGGATGGAATGGAGTGATTCGGTTTCATGTTTGTCTCCGTGTTTGTGTCAATAACAATAAAATGTAAGTCTTCGTTGTGCGCAAGTTAGCCGCAAGTGGGAGCAGGCAAAACTCGAAGCCAGCCTGCCGAAGGTGGCGGACTGTCCAGGGAAAAATGCTTGAAAGTGCGGCGGAATGCCCGTGCTTGCCCGGTGCATGCGATGTTAGACGCTAGCCTGAAGATAGGATTTATGAACAAATAGCGCATCTGTCCAGCTTGCTAACCGTTTCTGATGATAGAACTGGTAAAAAGAAACTAAGAGAAAATCTCGACTTGTTAGGAAATCGTATGTTTGAACGAATGGCGGAAGACCTTTGTATTGGTCAGAAAAAATTATCTCAAAATAAATAAGCCCAATTTTGTTTGCGCAAATTGTATGTTCAGCCCCTTTAAATACCTCGAGGTCAAATCCCTGTGTATCCGACTTTAGAATATCTATCTTTTCAACGCTCTCATCATGGCAGAACTGATCAATTGTTTTTACTTTGACTAATGTTTTTTTCGTAATTTCACCCCACCCGAACTCGCCAAGAGGCAGGAAAGAGCTCATATCTGAATGCGAGTTTTCTAAGAATGTCATTTGTCCAGAGATTGATCCAAGTGCACAGTTCCACAAATGTACATCCTTGAGCGTAGCTGCTTGCTGGCTAAGTGTTTCGAAAGTTGTAGGGCTTGGCTCAAATGAGTGAATTATGCACCTCGGGAATTGAGAACGAAACCTACGAATGGATTGCCCTACATTTGCGCCAACATCAAAGACAACTGGCGTGTCATTGCGAAGAAATTTTTTCATGTCATTGAAGGGCTCTTTACCCATTTGACTGGGATTAAATCTAACAATATCGTAACCAAAATTACGAATGAAATGACGAATTTTATGTTTCAACATATTTTAGTGATCTCCCAATTATCGTGGCGGCTAACGGTTTTCGACAAAGTACTCATAGAGTATCGTCCCCCAGGGTGATCTTCCCGAGGGGATCGCGGACTGACCTTGCCCTGCGAACTGTGGCGCTGGGGTGGGCGTGGACTCTGCTTGAGAGCAGAGAAAACTCGAAGCCAGAAAACTGCTTGAAATTGCGCCAGAATCCCCAGCGTCCAGTGCACGCGGTGTTGGGCGGCGATTGTGGCACTAAAAACTACAACTCAGTAACATACACATTTATATTACAGACTCGCCAAACTTATCTTTATTTTTGTTTTTGAATGGGCGAATGAGTTTATTGTAATGCCAAGTTAGCAAGACAAAACAAATCATGATGCCGCTACTACCGACAAGAACTATTTGAGCCAATGAGATGATTTTTGCAAACAATAGCCAAGCAACTCCCGACACAAGTAATCCAAATTGTACACTATTTATTAAATTTGATACTGTTACTATTAGTCTATGAAAGATGGGTTTTAGTGTGTTTGAATCTTTTTCGTCTGAAGGGAATGAGATTGGCATATGGAGATTTTTGGCAATGTGCGGAAAGTTGCCAGCGAAGTATCCCCTAATTAAGTTCATTGAAAATATATACTTTGCCTTCAAAATATCTGAACTTGTTATACGACGTGAAAGAAAATAACCTACAACAATCAGCGCTGTGCAGATGGGAATGCTCATTAGTACGAACAAATTTAGGTCAACAACTTGCTGATACAAAAGAAAAATTCCTGGAATGAAAACGGCAACAATGGTCAAATAAAAATTTATTGCTGCTTCAATGCGAGCGTCCGTATGTCTCCAGAATTGCCCCATCTCTTGAAACTCTGTTAACAGAAATTGTAATTCTGCCTTCTCAATCTCATTATCTGTTGACTCTTGAGAAGAAATTTTCTTTGTTCTTGTTTTGGCACTTGACAACACTTTCTTTGGCATTATCAATCCTTGTTACTCAATTCGAGGACAGCCGCCCAACGGCTTGCGTTACCCGCGTGTGGGCGGGCGTGAACAATGCTTGAGATGTAGAAAAAGCCCGAAGCCAGAT
>VFSW01016296.1_pt1 | contig 10148 bp, 18 predicted proteins | sample 5358111 | NCBI WGS metagenome assembly VFSW01 (sample SAMN11554181, study PRJNA540505) | mine drainage metagenome | isolation source: sediment from site ElyBrook_90M | place: USA: Ely Copper Mine, Vershire, VT | collected 2017
CCCCCATCCCCCCTTCATGCAGGTCCGCCTGTGCCTCGACAAGGAGGACTACATCCGCGCGCAGATCCTGTCACGCAAGGTCAGCCCCAAGGCGTTTGTGGAGCGCAAGGGGGAGGCCAAGGGCGATATCGGCATCGAGGGCACGGCCATCGAGGCCCCGGACGAGGTGAGGTTGGGCTGCTGCTGATGTTTTGTCTTGTCGCAGAGGGGAAAAGGGGTCCTGGCAATGAATCGGGTCGTGACGAGAAGGATGTTCAGCCGAAGCCACCCGGAAGGCACTCGCGGCTCACACGGCAGTATTATTTTGATGACGGATTGCCGTCGCTGTCCCACCCCGTCCTCAGGGCGTCCCATCGCTGCCGGAGCTCAAGCTCAAGTACTACGAGCTGCTGATCCGCTACTACTCCAACTCTCACAACTACCTGGAAATGACGAGGTGCTTCAAGGCCATGTACGAAACAGAGAGCGTCGCCGCAGACGTCGCCAAATGGGCACCGGTGAGCGCGAGGAGGGCTCCTGAGAGGAGGGGGCGTCCAAGCTTCATGACGCCAACCAAGACATCCGGTTGTGTGCGCGATCCTGTGACCACCAAATTACGTTTGCCCTGTGCAGATGCTGAAGAAAATATGCTGGTGCATCGTCCTGTCTCCGAGCTACTCAACGGCGGAGGGCAGCAGCAGCGATATCCTCACGCTCCTCACCACCACCAGCCAGGTGAGCATTCGTCACACTGGGATCAAAAGCGCCCTTGAGAGCCATCGTTGTCCTTTCCGAAGCTGAAGAGCTCCCGTTCAGCCGCCGACCTTTCGCGCTGCTGTCATCGCAGGACAAGAAGCTCAGCGAGCTGCCTGAGTACAAGGCGCTCCTCGAGACCTTCATCACCAAAGAGATCATCCCTTGGGGCACGTTCGAGCAGAAGTACGCCGAGGAAATCAAGGCGCAGACCGACATCTTCACCGGTGAGGAGTTGACCCTTTGAGCACCCCTCGTACGCCCCTTACGCGTGCCCTCTCTCTCTCTCTCTCTCTCTGTGTGCAGCCGACGGGCACCGCATGAAGGACCTGCGCCTGCGAGTGACCGAGCACAACGTCATGGTCGCCGCCAAGTACTACACGCGCATCTCGATCAATCGCCTCGCGGAGCTGCTGGACCTGCCCAGGGACGAGGTACGTACCATCCGCGTGGTCAAATCCCCAAGACGCTAATTCGTTCGCTGCCTGCCCTTCTTTGTCACTCTGACCGTTGTGTGCACCGCAGGCCGAGAAGCAGCTGTCAGACCTCGTCGTGGCCAAGGCTGTCAGCGCCAAAATCGACAGGCCTGCGGGGCTCATCACCTTTGGCAGGCGCAAGGTGCGTAGGCTGCTATAGTTGCTGCATCTCCGGTAATCCAATCTCCTTCTCCTGCTCAGGAGCCCGAGGACCTTCTAAACGTCTGGGCTGGCAACATCGGGAAGCTGCTCGAGCTGGTGGACAAGAGCTGCCAGCAGATCCAAAAGGAGAGCATGATCCACAAGGTACCGATCACGACGCGCTGATCACGACGCGCTGATCAGATGTTCTGATGACGTTCGTCTGTGGACGAAAGTGTGCAACGTTGCCGTCGCTATTGTGCCCTAGTGTATGGGATTGTCTGCATCGAAAATGACCGCAGCGAGCGTGAAACCTTTCATCCAAGATACTCTCTCGAGCAACGCCGTCGTCGTTTTTAGCAAGACGTATTGCCCCTTCTGCCACAAGGCCAAGGCTGCGCTGCAATCACTTATTCCTGCTGACAAGTTCCTCGTGGTCGAGGTGAGCTTCATGGATGCATTTTGCCATGATGATGAAATGATGATATGGCGCCACGTGCGTTGGGCAGTTGGATTCGAGGGATGATGGCGACGCCATCCAAGACGCCATGCAAGACATCACGGGTGGCAGAAGGTCCGAAAGGGGAGGAGAGGGCTCGGCAAGGGGCAGGACAGAATCCGGTGGCGAACTCTGCTCACTGCTTGTTCCCATGCCCGCAGTGTGCCGCGTGTGTTCGTGGGGGGGAAATTCATCGGCGGAGGAGACGACACTGCTCGAATGGCCTCGAACGGGGAGCTGAAGACTCTGCTGGTCCAAGCGGGCGCGTTGGCTGCCTAACGTTCTAGCTCTAATGTAGATGTCCGATCAAATGCAAAAATGATTAATTACGGGCAAAACTGTCAATATCCGCTGCCGAATCATCATTCCAAGCCGTACCCCAAGATAAAAAGCAGGAAGAAGGCCGCCAAGCTGCCATAGATGAGAAGGAGCTTGTTGTCGCTGGTCATGGAGTTTGTTCCGAAACCGTACTTTTGATTCTGGGCGAAACCGGCTATCACCTGCGTTGAGGCACGGGCACAGAACATTATTCCCGAAGTAGGCCTTCGAAATGCAAGGAACAGCTCGTGTGTTATGGTGTGCTATCTACCTTGACGTTCGCAACAAACTTGTCCTTCCCTGACCCACAAACCGGGCACATGTACTCGGCGGGCAGCGTCTGCGGGAACACGAGCAATTGAAGGCCCCTGAAATGATCACCTTTCTCCCTCCGGCACCTCCTTTTCCTACCTCGAAGTTCATGCCCTTTGGGATCGGGAAGTCGGGGTCGCCCTTCTCCGGCGTGTACTCGTACCCACAGCTCTTGCACGTCGCCCTGCCCGAGCCCACGACCATGAACTTCTCGGCAGCCCGCAGTTTGTCCGCCTCGGCCTTCTTCCTGGCAGCCTCCGAGTCCGGGTTCTGCTCACGGCAAGGCGATGCGGTCAGGTGCACCGAAAAAAGCCCCTCTCATGCACCACTCACCTCGATGATCCCCGTTTGACCCTCTTCCGCTCTCCTCGCGATCAGGCGCCTTTGAGCCGCCTGATTTGACCCGTAAGGCGTCAGAATAATGGCATCGAGAGGCCAGATGCCTCATCAGCGCACCTTCCACGACGCGGAAGGAGTCGAGGGAGCGACCTGCCTTCCCTGCCAGAGAGAGAGATAATAGGAGGAGGATCGTCGACCACAATTCGACCACTCAGGCTCGACGGTACCTGCGCGATGCTCCTCGTCCCGCTGTGCATTCGGATCGACATTGTTGTTGTGAATGGTGGAGTGAAAAGTTTTTTGGAGGACCTCCTCGATCAGAGCTTATGCTTCTTCAGAAATTCAATCCCTTACTCGGGAGCACGGATTTGATCGCCGTCGATGTTGGTGAGTGCCCACCACTGCATGCGTGAAAGTGCAGCCGCACTTACGTTCTTCCACCCAACAGAGTCTGATGAGTCTGGGGGAGGCGCAGACGACCTCGTTGCAGGATCATCCTACCTAGACATGTTGACGGATGAACGACGCAACCGTGCGTATCGTTCAGCGCTGGACCTTGTGTTGCAGCCCGAGCATGTGCACGTCCTTGACATTGGTGAGGAATGTGTCATGAGCACAGGCGGCATCGTCATTCTTATCATGACGAATCCCCTCCTCAGGCACCGGCACGGGCCTTCTTGCAATGATGGCAGCGAAAGTTCTCTCGAGGAAGAGGGAGCCTCTGGACCACGGCCCTTGCAGCGTCACTGCCTGCGAGCTGTTCCCTCCGATGGCGGCACTGGCACGGCGCATCGTTGTGGCCAATGGGCTGGAATCCTCCATTAAGGTCGTGCTCAAGAGATCTGACGAGCTCATCGTCGCAACTCGGCCGCCAGCAGAAGCGCCAGAGAGCGCTGCCGCCGCCCCTGCCACCTCTGCGGCCACGAGGAGGAGGGCCGAGATTGCGGCTCGCTTGGAGCCGGTGCCCGACCTCGCGGACCGCGTCGACGTGATCGTCACTGAGATTTTCGACTCTCAGCTGTTGGGGGAGGGGCTGCTGCCCACGATGAGGGACGCGGTGCCGAGGCTGCTCAAGCCAGGCGGAAGAGTGATACCCGCGCGTGCCACTGTCTTTGGGCAGCTCGTCGAGAGCCCAGTGATCGCCTCGATGTCGCATCCAGGCATGCCGGCTGTTCCGGATCCGGAGGCGGCGGTGGGCTTCTCCGCCGTCGTTGCGAAGGTGCTGGCGCTGGTGGCCAGGCTCGACGCCCAGGCAGTTGCGGCTACCAAGTGTCCTCCATTTGCAGCGAACGGCGGCGGGTCTAGCTCGAACACGTCTAATCGCCCGGTGCATGAGCTACACGTGGACGTGTTGCACGAGCGGGGCTTGCTGCGGCCGCTTGGAAGGGCGGTGCCGCTGCTGTCGTTCGATCTGGCCAACCCGCCTCAGGGCGACCGTTGCACCACCGTCCAGGTTAACACTCGTTTTTTTCAAGCGACCTTGATGACTTGGCTCTGACTGAACTTCCTCTTTTGCGCTCTCTTCGAAACGCAAGCTGCCGGTGGACGTGATGGGAATTGCGCATGCCATCGTTGTGTGGTGGCAGCTGGAGATGGATGCCGAGGGCAGGGTCCTGCTATCCACCGCCCCAAGGTGGGTGTCAGGAGGCGGGGAGGAGGGATCTGCCCAAGGTGGGGATGGAGGACCCCTGCATGGGATCGGTCAACTCTGGCGAGATCACTGGAAGCAAACGTGGGCGCCTGTGGTGCAGCCGCAAATGTCGCAGAACGTCTGCCAGCTGCTTCATCAGGTGAACACGTGGCGATGCGGAGATTGCTCTCTTTTGTTTGCCACCAGGTCATGCCTGGCGCACAGGTTTCACCGGCAGGGACGACAATCTCACTGGAGATCTCACACGACGACCTCAGCATCAGCGTTGGCACTTGCCGCGACGCCCCACCCGTCGAGCGCTCATGCCTTGGCCTACGGGATCGAGACTTGCCCTCCGTCACCCTCCCGCTCAACGCGTGGAACAGCCCGCTGCGCGTTTGGCAGCTGGGCGACCTGCGGTCGAGGTGGGCGCCGCTCGGAGAGGCCGTTCTCGCCCAGCTCACGGCAATCCAAGATCAGGGCTGCTGCAGCGGGGCCTGCCGGTTGCCGCCAGCGGTGCTGGTGATAGGCGACGGGCCCCTGCTGCCGCTTATCGCCGCCGCTGCGCGGAGTGCGGGGGGCAGCCCTGGCCCCGTGACAGCGCTGCAGGACTCGAGCGTCGTTATCAACTGGGTGCGAAGCGTTGAGGCGACGGCGTCAAAGGAGTCCGCCGCCGCCAAGAGTCTGCAGAGCGGCGGATCGGTCGCAGATCACACGTCGCTGACCACCCGCAACAATGGCGAGTCGGCGGCGGCGATTAGGTTTCTTCCTCAAAGTACTTTCTTTGATGACCTTTCGTCGTCAAGGGCCGAGGGCTTTGATGTCGGCGGCAGCAGCGAAGCATCACAAGCAGCAGCTCTTCCGCCGCTGCTGGTGGTTTCAGAGCCATACTTCAGAGACTTGGAAGGGATGCTGCCGTGGTATAGCCTGCGATACTGGCAGCAGCTCGATTGCATCAGGTGCGGTCGATTTCTCTCAGAAATCAATCCACTCACATTCGTATGCCTTCCAACGCTTCTGTTCCCAAATCCGCAGGCGAGCGGGGCGGCGGCAGGTGGTCAGCGTCCCCTCTGGGGCCCGCTTGATGGCCGTTGCGGTCTCTCTGCCAGACCTCTGGCGCTCCCGGTCGAGACTGGTGCAGGTCGAGGGTTTGAATTTGGAATTGGCCAATAGGCTGCTGGGCGTCGTCGGCGCAGAGAGCGGTGATCCGGAAGATATCCGCTCGTCACCGCTTCCTGTGTTGCCTTACGCGGTCTGGCAGTGCGGTGCGGGCTACGAGGAGCTGAGCGAACGCGTAACTCTCGTCACCTTTGACTTCAACGAACCGCTGCGGGATCGTGAGGGCGAAGCGGTTCTGGCTTGGAAGCGCGAAGATCTGCCCTGCTCTGCATGGCCGTCATCAGGAGTCAACCACAACGAGGGCGAAGGCGGCGGCGTTCGCTGCTGCCATGCGATCGTGATGTGGATGGACTACTTCTCCGGGTCTGGGCTCCTGCTGTCTCAGGCACCTGACCGAGACGGTGGACCCACGCCTCACACCCAGGGCGTGCTTCTGCTTCCCAAACGCGTTGCCCCCCTGCCTTCCTGCTGCATAAACTTGCGAGCCACGTTCAGCTCAGAGAACGGAGATATGGAATTCAGATTTTGCTTTAAATAAGATGATAAATCTCATGGTTGCACCTGAAACGACCAAACTGGTCACAGCAATAAATCTCCTTCATATCCCCCTTGATACTTGTAAAATCATAAAATGAAAATAAAGAATCCAGGCCCGTCTACAATTTGAGACTGAGGGACTTCGTGTGCGCCGTGCTGGTACCGTTTGGCGCTGCCGGCTTTTTCGCTGCTTCGTTTGGAGACTTGTACCTAAGTGAAGTTGGAACTATTTCGCACGGAGGCATCCTGACACCCAGAGTCCCCCCCAAAGGTAACCTACTTTGATGTCGCTGCAGGTGGCGCGGCAGCAGGGACCGGTGGAGCGACTGTTGATTGCTTTGGCCGTGCCGCGAGGTAAGGGTTGGGCTTTGTTGTCTGGATGGCTGCAAGAAGAAACACGCCGATCGATTTGAAGAGGTTTTTTGAAGTTGCAACAAGAATCAAACGTCATCACAACCCTCACCTGGTTTTGCCGCCGCCCCCTGCTTGCTTGGACCCAGAACTAGCCTCTCCTCTGGCACAGTGCGACTCCACGGTTCCACGAAAGGCACCTTTTCCTTGCGAACCGGCTGCTCAGATGGTTCCACTCCCGACATACGCCTTCCTGCTGCTTTTGTCAAGCTGTTTTGTCTAGATACGTTGACAGCAACCCCTGCCGAGGTCCGATTGGATTTGCCGTATGCAGGCTTGCTCTACGAAGAAGCAAAGGAGCACAATTTCACATACAAGCGATTCAGAGTTTCATCTGACGAGAGAGAGAAAAGCAAACTCACCACCCATTGGCTCCGCCCGAGTTCGACACCCTTGAGCATGGCCTTGACTGCAGCGTTTGATCGCATGGTGTCCTGGGATGAGGGGAGCGATCAGTTCACTGCTCTCTCACCGTCTCTGAAGACGTGTCGGCACTCACCCCCATTTCTCTGGCCTTCATTTCCATGATTTTTTCCTCCTCGATCTGCCGATCATGCTGCACGCATGTAGTTTGCACGAGTCAGTAGCGGCATGCAAGCGGATACCCTGACGAAGGCGCACCTGTTCCACCAGCTGCTTGTGTGTTTCAAAAGAAGATTCTTCCAGCCCAGCACCGGTGATCGCCTCCCATCTGTCCGTCGCCTTGAACTTTGGCGGTGCCTTCCTCTCCCGCTTGGCGTCACGAATGAGCTTGAGCGTATCCTGAACCTCCTGGATCCCCGTGTCCATGCCCTCCTCGTCCTCGTCCTCATCATCGTCGCTGTCATCCCGGCTGGCCCGACTTGCAGCCGATTTGGGCAAATACGTCTCTTTCACCTGCTGCCTCCTTGCTATCGATCCCGAGTTGGAAAGGTGCCGCTCTTGCATCGGCATGGCGGTGCCCTGTGCGATGATGCGAGGGAATAATCGCCCAGCCCAGCCTGCAGCGTCGTCGTCGCTTCTCGACGGCGCTCGAAGCCGCTGGTTTATCCGAGCCAAGTCGACTCACCAGGGTCACAGGTCTCGATTGCCGGCGACGTCGAACAAGGACAAGGGCAAATCAAAGGTCGCGATTGGTGACGCGCACAAAAACACAACGAGCCGCACGATGCGGGAACGAGATAATTTCTGCTGTTAGTAGACCAGCGACCAGCTAGTGCGCCCAAAAATGAGTCCGAACTTATGACTCAATTCGCGATGGAGGGTGAGATGGCGAGGTAGGAGGGGGGCACCTACCTGACCCCCTGCTTCCCCCATTCCGTACCCATGGGCCATGCAGAAAACGCATCCTGGCCTGCGCAGCCTACCACACGTGCGCCCTGTTCTGGTTCAGCAATGCATGGATCTGGCACCTGACACCGGAAGTGAGCATGATGTGCTGCAAGCGCGGTAGGTACCCCCTACCGACCTACAAACGCTCGCAGGCAAACGAATCTCCGAATTCCAAAGGGTTTGGCTGGTTCTTCAAGTAGGCCGGGGCTCCCGTCTTGATGCCTCGTCCCTAGGAGGAGGGGAAGAGATTGCTCTCCCACCCGTTATCGCAGATACTTGACGTTCTGGGGTTTGACGCTCCTTGTCATATCGTTGGCTATCTCTCTCCTGGATGAATTCTTCATCCTTGGGAGATTGCAGCTGCAGGCAGAATCCTCTACAGATCAGAGCACAACATCGACACGTCGGGCTAAGGCCATGACGAGCAGCCCCCTCTCGAGGTTGGCGGATCACACCGCGTGCATCACGTTTGTTCTTGCACACGTCGTGACAATCATGTTCTATGGGATCTGGCTGGCGCTCGGACGGAAGAGCGTCGATTCAGCTGCTAACTTGAATCACCCCCAGTGGCTTAGCCCGACGAAGCACATCCTCAACAGGTCAGTGTCGCAACTTGTAAACACTCCTTTGATCTTTAGATCCCCATTTCTTCCTTGCCATTTCTTGAAGCGTCGCTGTGTGGTTGGATTTGATGGTCAGCAACAACCGCAGCTTCAGCGGTGTCGCCTTCCTCGGCTGCTGTACATTGGCAACTTCGTACACCGTTTGGATCCTCATATGCAGCGAGGCGAGTGCAACATCAAAGGTTATTCCATTGAGCCAGATGCTGATTCGTGCCAAATGCACATCTTGTCCGTCACCCTGCAGATGAACGGCTCCTTTCCATATCCATTTCTGAACACGCTGCCTTTCCCCGAGGGATTCGTCGTCACTGCCATGTCTTCTGTGTGCGTGTTCGCTTGCATGTTTCGAGTGGGCAGCGCAGTGAATGCAGCGATAAAAATAGCCAGGGGGGACCCTGCTCCAGCGAGACCCGAGAAGGAGAAGCTGAGTCCAATCAAGGAGGAGAAAGAGAGAGAGGAAAAGGAGAAGGAGGAATGAACGCAACGAGAATTAATTCAATGCCCGACAGTTCGTGATTTAAATAGGCAGGGTCACACCGAGAATCACGTCCTTAGCTAGCCTTGAAACAGGACGGCTTGGAGGAGCGGGACGGTTTGCAGTTGACTGATGTCCGACATAGAGTTCAGGACCTCGCTGCTGCTTTGGCACGTCAGAACGACCTGCCTTCTGAAGCACACGATCGCCACGGCCAGCAGAGGCAGGGGTAGCAACGAGTCCAGGCCGAGGACGCGATCCCACAACAAGAGCGTTTCCTCGATCTGGAGGTGGCCGGCAAACGCACTGCAGATCCAAGGCATGGCGATCGAGGACACTGGGACGCCAAGGCTGTGGACGTGCGACACAACATCTGGATCCAGCTCCTGTTGTTGATTCGGGGCAGATCGTCTATCCTGAAGAGGTGACAAAAGTGATACCGTACCTGAAGTAGTGTTTCATACGTTTTGACCAAGTAAGGCAGGGCTGGGCTTTTGCCACCCAAAGGCACGAGGCTGAAAAGCTTGCACCAAAACCTTTTGATATAAGAGGAGTCCAGATAAGTTGGGCTTCATTCAACAGCAAAAAACCAGCGTCCCTGTGGACGTACCTGGCATACAACGATCGGAACAGCCGGTAAATCGCGGCCGGGTGTTCGTGGAGGTAGCACAGGGGGGCAGCGAGGTGAGCGAGCCCCCGGACGGGCAGCACGCCGTTTGGCACGGGCGCGTCAACGCGCTCTGCTGCTGCGTCCCCCTCCCTCGACGACACAGCCGATCGTTGAGGGAGGGGGCTGGGAGGCAGGGACAATGGCTCCACGGCCGTTCGATTTGGAACGAGAGGATCCCTCGACAATGCAAGAAGCACCACTCTGCGAAAGAGCAACAAGAAGTGCTTCAGACGGCCGAGGGCACTCAGTGCATGTCGACAAAAAACAAAGGGTCGAATGCGCAAAGTCTCAAGGACACGCACAGACATTCCTGATCGTCTCCTCGAACAGGAAAAAGTGCTCCGAGTCCGCGATGGCCTTGACGTCGTCGCAAGTGGTCACGTCCAGCAGCGTTGAGGTCCGCGACAGCACCCCGCTCACGAGCCCCGAGAACTCCTCGAGGTCCCGAGGCCTCAGGGGTGGAAGGCACAGCGCGGCCTCCCACAGCCGCGGGCGCACGGCGTGAGGGGCGCCGAACCTGCCGCGGGCGAGGCCGGGGGGAGAGGGGCGTGAGCG
>VFSW01016297.1_pt1 | contig 10148 bp, 10 predicted proteins | sample 5358111 | NCBI WGS metagenome assembly VFSW01 (sample SAMN11554181, study PRJNA540505) | mine drainage metagenome | isolation source: sediment from site ElyBrook_90M | place: USA: Ely Copper Mine, Vershire, VT | collected 2017
CACCTGTTGCTGCCGAATCAGGCGACTCTTGCGGCCGTGGCGTCGATTGCAGTGTGCGGTATCGCGGTGGGCTGGTTAGGATGGGCGTGGTGGCGATCAGATGACTGCGCCATCGACAGACGGCTTTGGGCTGCGACGCTGTGCCTCACTCTGGTCGTAAACCCGTATGTGCCGATTTACGATGCGATCCTGGTGGCGATTGCGGTGGCGCTCGTTGCATCGGACCAAAAAACGGTCGCCGGCTGGCTGCTGGCGCTCTATCTGGTTCCGTGGGTAACTCAATCATTCTCCGAGTTTTTGCACCTTCAGCTTATGACATTGGCGCTGGCGGGTTTCGGATTCTGGGTGATGCGAAGAGCTGAGGGGCCTAGTCTAAGCCGTTTTAGTCCCAGGGAGGAAGAAAGTACTATGACAAGCCCTCTAAAACTCGGCGCGACGGGGCGATTTCAGGTGCGTTCTAGGGGCTTACCCTGATTTAACGTACCGGCTTTGGGTGATAACTTACCAATAGCGAAGGACGAATCCTTCGCAAGGGAGAGGAGAGACAATGACACGGATCAAAAATTTAGTACTGAAACTGCAGGTGTGGAAGGATACTCGAGGCCAGGACCTGATCGAGTACGCGTTGATGGCAGGTTTCGTCGCGGTTGCCGCGGGCGCGATCATGCCAGGCGTGTCTTCCAGCATCAGCACCATTTTCAGCAAGGTTTCCAGTGTTATGACGGCCGCCGCAAGCTAAGCCGCAATCATTTGGCGGATGGGCGAGGAGACAACCCTCTACTTCGCCTATCCGCTTAACTAACCCACGTAAGTTAACCCGCTGGACTTTAGGACTCCCGTGACTCGGGGGCCTAATGCGCCAGTGCGGCCGCCGGATTCTCCACGGCCGCGAATCCGGTGAAGTTACCTTCCTCGTCCGCTTCTATTTCCTCCGCCGGTCCCACGATTTCAAGTGTCGAATTCTCGACGATTTTGTCCCTTAGATTCTCACTGCACCGAAGAAATCCCAATTCCATCGAATTTTTGATCCAACCGTAGGTCACTTCCGACGGATCCAAACGGCCCACCACCGTGGAAATTCGCTCCAGGCACTCGCGATCGGTGGGGAAGTGAATGGGCGTGCGGATTTCGGTGGGAGTGTTCGCGGTGAGAGAATTTATCAGCGTAGCTTCCCAGTCGATCTTTGCGAGCAGCCGGTCGTGGACCACGTCCGCCATGCCCACGCCCATTGCATTGCCATAAGTATGCGGGCTCAAATCGCGGATGAAAATGCGCTCCATGCGCGGTGTATCCGGCCAGGGGTTGGACTCGCCATGGACGCTGCGGTTGACCACCTTGCTGTCCATGCCGGAACCGCTGATGTTCTTGCCGATTTCGTCCACAATCAGAACGTCGAGCGGGAAGGGAAGGCGGCCCATCCAGCCGCGGACCTCGGCCAGCAGTTCCTCATCGGTCCGTTCCATCTCTTCAGCGGGTACGGCAACTACGCGCCCGGTGTTGTGGTTGGCGTCTTCGAGAATGGCCACGCCGCCGAGTATTTTCCCGGAGCTGAGCACTTGGCGTCCGACGGTGCGGATGACGTGCTCCAGGCCGAGCTTGTAGCCATAGACGTGATAGCGCTGGGCGCCGGCGAACTTGCCCAGACCGATGGCGGTCATTTTGAACAGGCCGCTTTCGAGTTTGCCCGAGAAATCGGTGTGCCACTTGACGCGGCCGATCACCATGACGCCGTCGCTGTCGAATGCGCTGCGGTCCATGAACGTCTCGATGCCTTCGGGCGTACGGCCGGTGGAAACCACATCCAGGGAGCTGACCACGGGACACTCCATAGTGGCTTCATGAATGCCATAGTGCGCCAGCACATCTTCCTGACCTTGGGCGGTGGCGCCACCGTGGCTGCCCATGGAAGGGAAGATGAACGGGCGGCAATTTTGCGATTTCCAGTAATCCACGGCCGCGCGAGTGATGGTGGCGATATTGGAAATGCCGCGGCTGCCTACGCCGATGGCGATGCGGGCTCCGGCATGCACGCGCGACGCGAACTGGCGGGTGGCAAGCTGGCGCAAAACCTCGCCGCGAACGTCGGGGATGGAGCGATCGGGGAAGTGTTGGCGGACGGGCAGCATGCGGGGCAGAGGCATGATTTCAGCATACAGGCTTGCGGCGCGCCTTCCCAAATTCGTGCTGGTGCTTTTCCATCCACACACGCGCGCCGTGGAAGGCGACGCCTTCCAACTCGAGTCGCATTCGCTGTTCGAGGCCGTTTTCGCCGGGGAGCGAAATCTTTCCTTTGGCGCCTACAACACGATGCCATGGCAGCCCGCGAGACCCGCGCAGCGCCCAAACCACTTGCCGGGCGCAGCCGGGAAAGCCCGCCGCGCGCGCGACGTCGCCGTAGGTGGATACTTTGCCTTTCGGAATTTTGCGAATAGTGTCGCGGATGATTTCAAGCACTGTGCTTCATTGTCCTCCCTCGGAAGTCCGCAACGTGGGGCGGGCGCCCGCGCCTGCGGCCGCCGCCCCCGTCGGCCATATCCCGAGCCGGACCAGGGGGGCCGGCGCGGGCGACGGCCGCCGCCCCACACATTTGGTACAGGAAACTATTGTGCGCGATACCAGGCCAACGTGCGTCGCAGGCCGTCTTCGAGCGAGTATTGAGGATCATGGCCCAGATCGCGGCGAGCGGCGGTGGTGTCGGCTTGCGAATCGCGGACATCGCCGGGGCGGGGAGGACCGTAGAGCGCGGGTAAAACGACGCCCTCGATCTTTTGCAGCAGATCCCAGACCGTATTGAGCGAGTATCGATTCCCGTTTCCGGCGTTGTACATGTTGCCCGCCACTCCCGGAACGGCGGCCGCCTTCACGCACAGCGCGGCCACGTCATCGACGTAGGTGAAATCTCTGGTCTGCTCGCCGTCACCGAAGATGGTGGGCGAGCGGCGCTCGATCAAGGCTTTTAGGAATAACGAGAGCACACCCGAGTAAGGACTCGATGGATCCTGCCGCTGGCCATAGACGTTGAAGAATCGAAGCGAGACAGTTTCGAGTCCGAAGCAGGAGTGAAATACGCCGGCATACTGCTCGCCCATGAGTTTTTGCACCGCATACGGGGACTTGGGGCGCGGAAGCATGGTCTCCACTTTGGGGAGTTCCTCGGTGTCGCCGTAAGCCGATGAGGAAGCCGCGTACACCACTCGCCGGACCTTGGCGTCCACCGCAGCGCGAAAAACGTTGAAGGCGCCGTCGATATTTACTTCATGCGATGGAACCGGGTCCTGGATGGAACGTGGAACGGAAGGAATGGCGGCCAGGTGAAATACCACGTCGGCTCCACGAACGGCGGACTGCATGGCCCCAGCGTCGCGAATGTCGGATCGGTCCCACTCAATTTGCCCGCGGACTTCCGCGAGGTTCGATTCGCGGCCGGTAAGAAGATTGTCGATGACGCGCACCTGGCCGTCGCCGCGGGCCAGCAACGAGCGCACCAGCGCCGATCCGATGAAACCCGCACCGCCCGTCACGATATAGCGTGTCATCTTTTGGTTGCGACGGCTACCAGCGAAAGAGCCGGCCATGGCAGCGCACCGTCCAGGTGGCGCCAGATCCATACGGTCTTGTCGAAGATCTTCAGCATAAACTTGTTAATGCGCTTGCGGTGTAGCAGCTTGCCGTACAGCCACCAACCCACGGCGCCAATCTTGTTCAGGGGACGCATGGTCTGAACGGTGAAACCGTGCTGTTCAAATAGCGCGGCGAGTTGCGCCTGGGAGAAACGGCGGCGATGTCCCAATGCCTGGTCGAGAGTTCCGAACAGGGCCGGGCTCTGGGGCGCAAGAACGATGAGCGAGCCGCCGGGCTTCAAAACGCCGGCCGCTGCCTGGATCACCACGGCGGGATCTTCGACGTACTCCAAAACATTTACGCACAGCACTGTATCGAAGGGGCCGCCCGCGCGCTCATAATCGTTGGGGCACTCCGGGTCGAGCTGAAGCACCTCAACGTTGGGCGTTCGGAGGAACCGGTTGCGGAGGGCGTGCAAATACAGCGGATCCTTTTCGGCGGCCACATAGTGCAGCCGGCGGCCCATCAGGTGACTGGCGACGTTCCCGATGCCAGCGCCCAGTTCGAGCACCGTATCGCCCAGGCTGGGCCGCAAAACACGAGCCAGCCAGTTCAAGTATTGAGGCGTCCCGGTGAGGTTGTTCAAGAAGGCGCGGCCGTACGGTTCGATGTACAGATCGTCGATGAGCCAGAAGCGCAGAATCACGCCCAGGGCCTTCACCCCGTCCTTCCAGCCGATCTTCTTGCCTTCTTCGTAAGTGCGGCCATGATAACTGATGGGGACTTCATAAATGCGCAGCTTGCGCTTGGCGCATTTCATAGTAATCTCGGGCTCGAAACCGAACCGGTCCGACCGGATGGGGATGCTCTTGAGCAGATCCGTTCGGAAGACTTTGTAGCAGGTCTCCATGTCGGTTAGGTTCAGGTTGCAGAACATGTTGGACAGCAGCGTCAAGGTTTTGTTGATCATCGAATGCCAGAACGGCAGGATGCGGGTCTGCTCGCGGACCAGATAGCGCGAACCGAATACGGCGTCGGCGTGGCCAGTCAGCAATGGACGGAGCAGGGTGGGGTACTCGGAAGGATCGTATTCAAGATCGGCGTCCTGAACCAGGCAGAAGTCGCCTTGCGCTTCACCAATTGCGGTGCGGACGGCGGCGCCCTTGCCTTCGTTCACTTTTTTGCGAATCAGCCGGATGCAGGGCTCCTCGGCGGCCAGGCGGTCCAGGATTTCCGAGGTGCCATCGGTGGAGCAATCGTCGACGATGATCAATTCCCGCTCCAGGTTTTCCGGAAGCGGGGCGTTCAAGACCTGAGCCAGGCTTCGTTCCACCATGGTGCGCTCGTTGTAGACAGGGATCAGGATAGAGAGACGCAACTTCCCTAGTATAAGCAGCCCACGATGGGGACAGGCGCGAGCAAGCCGCCCCCGCACGAAAACAGGTGCGGCGGGCGGCTCTTTTCGGATCCGAGATTCGGCTAGCGCTTTACGGTTTCTTTGTCGTGCTGATGTTGCTTGTGCACGTCATGCTGCGCGACATCGGATTGTGCCTGAGCCCATGTATCGGCTTGTTTCTGCGCTTCATCCTTGGAGATGCCGTAGCGTTCTTGGATGCGGCCGACCAACTGGTCTTTCTTCCCGCCGATCTGGTCCCAATCACTGTCAGTGAGCTTGCCCCATTGTTCGCGGGCTTTGCCCTTTACCTGTTTCCAGTTGCCTTCGATTCTGTCCCAATTCATAGGGGATAGTTCTCCTTCATGAATTCAACAGCACGATCGAAGCCACTTGCGGAGGCAGCTAAGAAGCTGATTCGGCGCGAAATCACAAGCAGGTAACACGGAAAAACTTACTGAGGTAGGATGTCACCGTTAAGTCCCTCGTAGAAAAAATGCCTCGGTCGTGATACCAGTAGAGTTTGACTCCCAAACGACTGGCTCCAATTTTTGAAACCAATCTGCCCACCGTGGAGCGCTACGCCCGCGGCAAGGTGCGCGACGTTTATGCGGCGGGCGAATACCTGGTGATCGTCGCCACCGATCGCCTCTCGGCATTCGATTACGTGCTTCCGACACCGATCCGCGATAAGGGGCGCGTGCTTACCGCCATGACGCTGTTCTGGCTGGAACAACTGCGCGACATCGTTCCGAATCACTTGGTCTCGGCGGATGTCAGCGACTATCCGCCTGAGTTTCACCCGTATCGGGATCAACTGGAGGGCCGGTCGATGTTGGTTCACCGGGCCAAGATGGTGGAGGTGGAGTGCGTGGCGCGGGGCTATGTTTCCGGGTCGGGTTGGAAGGATTACCGTCGCGATGGGCGCATCTGCGGCATTGAGTTGCCCGCCGGGCTGAGCGAGAGCGCCCAGCTTCCCGAGCCCATCTTCACGCCCGCTTCGAAGGCCCAATCCGGGCACGACGAGAACATTTCGTTTGAGACCGTGGCGCAGCAAATCGGTGAGCCGCTGGCGGCACAACTACGCGATCTGACGCTTGCGATCTATCGGCGCGCGGCGCAGTATGCCGAGACGCGGGGGATTATCATCGCCGACACCAAATTCGAATTTGGTTGCGCCGGGGGTATTCAAAATGATCGGCTGGTGCTGGCCGATGAAGTGCTGACGCCGGATTCGTCGCGCTTTTGGCCGCGAGCAAGCTACCAACCGGGCGGCCCGCAAGCCTCGTTCGACAAGCAATATGTCCGGGACTATCTGGAATCCATTCATTGGGACAAGCGGCCCCCGGCGCCGGCCTTGCCACCCGACGTGATGGAGCGAACCAGCGAAAAATATCGCGAGGCGTATCGCGTCCTGACGGGGAAAACTCTTTGAGCCCGGAGAAGTTATTTTGAACCCGTGGAGGTTATTGTGAACTGGATCGATCTGCTGTTGGTGCTGGTGATCGGCAGTTCGGTGCTGGCCGGCTTTGCGGCCGGATTCGCGCGCGCGGGCGTGGGGTTTGCCGCGATGATCCTGGGGATGTTTTGCGGCTTCTGGTTCTATGGGATCGTGGCTGCGTACGTGATCGATTACGTCAGTTCGCGCGCGATCGCGAATCTGATCGGATTCTTCGTGATCCTGGCGGGGGTGCTTATCGTCGGCGCGATCGCGGGACGCATCCTGGCCAAGTTTTTCAAATGGGTGGGCTTGTCTTGGCTCGACCGGCTGCTGGGCGGCGTCTTTGGCGTGCTGCGGGGTTTCGTGATTGCCGCTGCGATGGTGACCGTCCTGCTGGCGTTCGCGCCGTCACCGCCCCCACCGTCGGTGATCGATTCCAAGCTTCTGCCGTATGTGATCGACGTTTCCGATGTCCTGGCGGCCCTGACGCCGCGCGAGATGAAAGATCAGTTTTACGCCACAAAAGACAAAGTGAAGGCGGTTTGGTCCGCGCATAACACGGGCAAACCGGCGGAGTTGCGGCACGAATGAACCTGTTAATTTTCGATCTCGATGGAACTCTGATCGACTCCAAGCTCGATCTGGTGCATTCCGTCAACGCCGCACGCGCGCTGATGAATCTGGAACCGATTTCCGAAGAACTGGTTTCGTCTTATGTCGGCAATGGCGCGCCGGTATTGATGCGCCGCGCGCTGGGCGCGGAGGCGAGCGAAGCGGACGTCGCTCGGGCGCTGGAATATTTCCTCAGCTATTACCGCGCCCACATGCTCGACAATACCCGGCTCTATCCGGGCGTGCGGGAGGCGCTGGACCGGTTGCTCGCGGGCGGAGCCAAGATGGCCGTGCTCACTAATAAGCCAGTGCGGTTCAGCCGCTCAATCGTGGAGGGGTTGGGGCTGACGCAACATTTCTTCCAGGTTTACGGAGGGAACAGCTTCGAGCAAAAGAAGCCCGATCCCATCGGCATCGAAACGCTGCTGGGCGAAAGCGGCGCGCCCCGCGAGCGCACCATCATGGTGGGAGACAGCCATGTGGACATTCGAACCGCACGCAATGCCGGCGTGACGGCTTGCGGGGTGTCGTATGGATTTCAGCCGGAAACTTTCGTGGAAGAGCCGCCGGATCTGGTTGTGGACAATATGCTGCAACTGGCCGATTACGTTCTCAGTCGCGGCTGAAATCGGCGAGTTTCCGCAGCTTGGTCCAGGCCGCGCCTGAATCGATGGAGTGGGCGGCGAGTTCCATGGCGGCCAGCGGGCTATCGGCGATTCCCGAGACGATCAGCGCGGCAGCGCTGTTCACCAGCACGATGTCTCGCTGAGCGCCGGCCTCACCTTTCAAAACCGCCGTGGCGATTTCGGAATTGCGCGCGCGATCGCCGCCGCGCAGATCTTCGATCGAAGCCTTTTGCACGCCGAAGTCCGCCGGCGTCCAATGGAAAGAACGCACATCGTTGCCGGCGATCTCGAAAACGAGCGTTGTTCCAGTAGTGGTCACTTCGTCCAGGCCATCGCCGTGAACCACGAACGCGCGTCCGGGGCCGAGTCCGGCCAGTGCATTGGCCAGCAGTTCGGCGGTATGCGCGGAAGGAGCGCCGATCAGTTGCCGCGTGGCGCCCGCCGGATTGGTGAGAGGGCCGAGCAGGTTGAACACGGTGCGCATCTTGAGCTCCACGCGCGCGGGCTGCGCGTGCTTCATGGCCGGGTGAAGCAGAGGAGCGAAGAGAAATCCGATCCCGATTTCGCGGATGGCTTGCGCCACTCGCTCGGGCGGCTGCGACACTTCAACGCCCAATTGTTCCAGAATATCGGCGCTGCCGCACTGCGCCGAAAACGAACGATTGCCGTGCTTGGCTACGCGTGCGCCCGCGCCCGCCACCACAAAGGCGGCCACGGTGGAAATGTTAAACGTGGAGCCGGCGCCGCCGCCAGTGCCGCAGGTGTCGAGCAGCGGCTCGGGTTCCACGCAGGCGTCGATGCGAAGGGTCTTCTCGCGCATGGCCCGCGCGAAGCCCAGCAGTTCGCCGGGAGTCTCGCCTTTCATCCGCAGGCCCATCAGGAACGCGGATATCTGTGGCGTAGTGGCGGCGCCGCTCAAAATAATAAGCATCGCTTCGTGAGCTTCGCTGGCCGATAGATCCTCGCCGGCGGCGATCTTGTGCAGGAACGGCAAAAGCATGGAGGACTTTGGATTCACGTTACCATGAACACAAGGAAAACGATTCATGAGGCTGGCCGCAATTGCGATTTTGTTGACGATTCCGGGGGTATATGCGCAAGAGCATCCGCGACCCGCCGCGCATGATGCGGAGAAAGAAGCGCCTCCGGCTACCGCGCCAACTCCGCCTCTGGTTGAGAGAACTTCCAAGACCAGCCACTCGATTCAGATCAATGGAAAGACGCTGGCCTACACCGCGACCGCCGGCACGTTAATCCTCAAGAAAGACGATAAACCTTGGGCCAGCATGTTTTATGTGGCGTACACGCGCGACGACGCGCAGGATGCCGCAAAGCGGCCGATCACATTCGCTTTCAACGGTGGCCCGGGATCGTCGTCGGTCTGGCTGCACATGGGAGCGTTGGGGCCGAAGCGCGTCGACATGGGACCGGACGGCCAACAGCCCAAGCCGCCTTATCGTCTGGTGGACAACGACGACACTGCGCTCGAGTTCACCGACCTGGTGTTTATCGACCCAGTGACCACGGGCTTCAGCCGCGCGGCGCCCGGTGAAAAAGATACGCAATTTCACGGTTTCCAGGGCGATCTGGAATCGGTGGGCGAATTTATCCGGCTTTATCTCACGCGCGCGGAGCGATGGCGATCGCCCAAGTTCCTGGCGGGCGAGAGTTACGGCACCACTCGGTCGGCGGCGCTTTCGCAGTACTTGCTGGATAACGACGGAATTTACCTGAATGGCATCACGTTGATTTCATCGGTGCTCAATTTCGAGACCATTTCATTTAGCCGTGGGAACGACTTGCCGTATGCGCTGTTCTTGCCCAGCTACACGGCCGCCGCGTGGTACCACAAGAAGCTTCCGAAAGACCTGCAGGGAGACCTGGAGAAAGCTCTGGGCGAAGCTCGGCGATTCGCGGGCAACGAATACAGCGCCGCGTTGATGAAGGGCGACAAGCTCACCGCTGCCGAGCGGATGAGCGCGGTACGGGAGATGGCGCGTCTGACCGGACTGCCGGAGCAGTACGTGGAAGAATCGAACCTGCGCGTTCCGGAAGATCGGTTTACCAAGGAACTGTTGCGCGACCAGCGAAAGACCGTGGGCCGCTACGACAGCCGATTGGATGGTGAGGACATCGATGCGGCGGGTGAGTCGCCGGAGTACGATCCCAGCTATGCCTCCGTGCAAGGAGTGTTCACGGCGATGTTTAACGATTATGTGCGCGCCGATTTGAAGTATGACAGCGACTCGCCGTATCAGGTGCTGACGGGCAAGGTGCAGCCCTGGAACTACGACCGTTTTCAGAACCGCTACGTGAACGTAGCCGAGATGCTGCGCCAGGCCATGACGCAGAACCCGAGCTTGCGGGTGATGATCGCGAACGGCTATTACGACCTGGCCACGCCGTTTTTTGCGACCGAATACACGGTGAACCACATTGGTCTGGAGCCGGGGCTCAGCAATCACATCGGCTTGACGTATTGCGACGCCGGGCACATGCTCTACACCAAGAAGAG
>VFSW01016298.1_pt1 | contig 10147 bp, 10 predicted proteins | sample 5358111 | NCBI WGS metagenome assembly VFSW01 (sample SAMN11554181, study PRJNA540505) | mine drainage metagenome | isolation source: sediment from site ElyBrook_90M | place: USA: Ely Copper Mine, Vershire, VT | collected 2017
TGCCCGCGGCGGTTTACCAGGGATCTGCTACCACATCACCCAACGGGGGACCAATCGCCAGATCGTGTTCCACTCAGCCGCCGACTGCCGCGCGGGCGCAGCATGCATTTCCTGCAGAACCGCTTTGTCTCATGCAGGCTTGGGGAAAAACGTCCTGGAGCTGCGGCTGCTGGCGGGCGCGTCTCGGCGGTGAGGCGGATCGGGCGCGGGTGCTCGATTCAGGCCGTGCTTTTCGTGCGCAATTCTGTTGGCTTGCGTGCAGGTCCAGCGTCAGTGCCATGATCCCGATGTTTGCGAACTGCTCGGGATGTGCATCGGGCTACGCCCTAATCCTGACTGGATTTTCTGAGTTTTCGTGGACCACTCCAGCGGGCCGAGGGTTATCCCCGCCCTTACGGGCCGGGGCTGTGCTTCCCCGGCGTGGGCTGGATGGGAGGAGGCACCCAACCATTGCGAGCGCGGTCTGGAAATCCTCTTGGAAAACAGAGGACGGACGAGACCGTCCCGTCAAGATTGGAGACCTATCGGCAACGCAGTCCATAGCGTGAGCAAATTTCCCTACTCGGCAGTTTAGCGCGAACTCGGTTTGTGCGCGACGTTGGGACGTCCCCGGTTTCGCCCTTGGCGTCGCCGCCTGGGGCGATGGGTTTCGGCTGCGCGGCCAGAGGAAGGGAAATCGCGAGGACGACCTGCGACTTTCCTCCGCCGGAGCTACTTTTCTACTGCAAGATTGTTGGTGACGCTGAACACTCCCGGCACCCCGTTGGCGGCCATGCCGGCGATGGTCTTGTCGCCCTCGTTGGACACCGCGCCGATCAGGGTCACATTGCCGTTCTTCACAATGATGTGAATCGGCGGCACCGCGCCCAGTTGATACCGCTGCAGCGGCGGTTTGGAAAAGATTGCCCGGTACGTGGCGATCCGGATTTGGCTGTCGATTGGGGATACAGGCAGAACCTCGATTTCGTTGTCCACCACCTCGACGCCTTCAATCCGCTTTACGGCCTTTCCGGCATCGGATTTCAGCACCGGATCGACGACTTGGCCAAAAAGCGTCACTTTCGAGCCGTCCACCCGGTACGCGAGGTTGTCGAAGATGCCGTAATACGGCAGCATCACAAGCTCGTGGCGGACTTCCTTGATAATTTTCTGCTCACTGGGCTGGGCGAACCCGACAGTGGCAAGTGCTAGCAACAGGATGGTTTTCATGGAATCCCCCTCCACTGCTAAAGACGAGCCAGCCGTAAATTCGACTCATAATTCTGTTTACCGGCTTTGGGGAATGTGATAGGATGTTAGTGCCCGAGGGAGCACGCACTCGAGGCAATCCCCGCCAATGGAGTCGAAGACAACCGCCGAATGAGTTTTACGGTCTTTTTGGGCAATCTGCCCGTTTGGGTAACCGCGGATGATATTAAGGGCTGGCTCTCAGCCGAAAACCTGGTTGCAGATGCAATCAAGGTGATCCGCAATCCGGAAACACAGGAGTCCAAGGGATTCGCGTTCATCGAAGCGCCGAATACCGAGGAAATGAACTCCATTATCCGCCGTTTCGATCGCGCCCCTCTTGAGGACCGTTTACTGCGAGCGAATCCAGCGCAACCGCCGAAGCCGAAGGGGCAAGTTGGCAGGCCGGGCGACCGGCCGGAGCGAGGCTCGCATGGGGGCGGGGTGCACGCGGCGGGGCAAGGGCATCACGCCGCGCCATACAGTGCGCAGCATGCCGCGCCGCCGGCTCAGAGCGCGGCTCATCCACCGGCGTCAACGGGTGCTCCGGCAGCGGAACAGCGTCCTCCGCGGCGAGGCAAGCGCAGCGCGGCGGGAGCGAAGCGGGCGTCTGGTCCGCAAAGCGCGTTCGCCGAGGAATTGGCAAAAGCTCTATAGCTTCTGCTGGCCCTGAGGAACATGGGCTTGCGGCTTCTCCCACCGCGAGCGCGAGGCTTCGAGTTCGCGGACCCAAACTCTCATTGGCAAGGACCGGGATGCTCAGGCTTTTTGCGGCGGCAAAAAGTTCGTGACGATCTGTTCCGGCGTGAGTCAAAAGGGTTATAATAGGAGTGAACTCTGGGAGATCGTCTAATGGTAAGACTGCGGCCTCTGGAGCCGCGTATCGGGGTTCGAGTCCCTGTCTCCCAGCCACTTCTTCCACTTTCCCGTTCACGGAGCGATTGCAAATGAAGGCACGTTTTTGTCTGCTGATTCTCCCCGTTCTTGCATTCGGGCAACAAGGACAACAAGCGCCGGCTGGAGTGGAAGACGAGCTGCGCGCCCGAGTGAGCGCCTTTTACCAGAACTTCGTGGATGGTTCGCCGCGCAAGGCGGAGGCGTTCGTGGCAGAGGACACCAAGGATTTCTATTACAACGCGCAAAAGCTGCAATTTGAGTCCTTCAGGATCGAGAAAGTCACGTTTTCGGACAATTTCACGAAGGCCTCGGTATTGGTGGTGGGCAATGCAAAGCGGACGATGGCCGGACAATCCGTGGTCATTGACATGCCGCAGGACACCCATTGGAAGATCGAGGACGGCAAGTGGTGTTGGACCTATCATCCGGAAGACTATTGCCTGACGCCGATGTGCGGCAAAACCCCGCCCCCGGCCTCCGGCGCGGGTCCGGTTCCTCAGCCGAAGGATTTGACTCCGGAAGGGGTCCGCAAGGCAGGCGAGGAGATCCTGAAAGAGCAGCGGGTGAGTTTGGACAAGGATTCGATCACGATGCGGAACGACCAGGTGAACGACGCCGAAGTGGTCTTGACCAATGGCTCGATCAGCTACGTTCAGGTGGGGATAAACGGCCCGATGGTGCGCGGGTTGACCGCGAAGTTCGAAAAGGACACCGTCCCGGGAAAAGGCAAGGCGGTTTTGAAGTTTCACTATGACCCGTCCGATAAGGCCGGCCCCGCCGACGCCTGGACCGCCACCGGCGCCATCCATTTCCAGGTAATGCTGATGCCTCTCGACCGGACCATGCCGTTGACCGTGACGTTCACCAACGGGAAGTAGAACTGGCGCTTGAGTTGCACTCCGAGGTTGAGGAGGCAACAAGACGATGGTTTCTTCGAGCAGCAAGGTGGAGACGCTGGGCGTAATGGCGGCGTTGAATCCTCCCGCGGCGCGGACCAAAGATCCCGCGAAACCCTTTTCAGAGCAGTTGATTACCGCCCTCGGTCATTCCAAGAAGCCGGGTGAGCAGGCGGTGGACAGGCCGGGCGCGGCGGCCAGCCAAAGTTCCGGCGCCCGGCAGGAAATTGGCGGTCAATCCGGCGCCGTGCGGGCGATTAACTCGCCGTTCACCAACCCGTCTTCGGGCAGCAACTCCCCGGGGCCGGCGGACTCCCCGCCGTCACCGCCGATGACCGAAGGGGACGCGTATTGGGCTGCCCAACCCACCGCGGTCCAGGCGCTGCGATACATGCCGCAGGGCGCGGAAAAGAATGCGCTGGCGCTGAGCCTGGCTTCCCAGGGATACACGATCGACACCGAAATCATGGTGATGGGATGGGATCCGCAGATGACGATGGTGGCCCGCGCGGCCTACGGTTATACCTGGGTGCCTTCCTATGGGCAACCGGCGATCAACGTGCAGCCGGGCGTGAGCGATCCGTACATGCCGAGCAACTATAACCCCGGCGTTCCGCCTCCGGGATCGATTATCGTCTCGACTGCGTTCGCGCAAGGGACCATTCAGAATCCTTTGGTCCACACCTCGCAATCGGCGACCTAAATGGAACGACCGCGGGCGATGGCAGGCAGACTGACGCCCCGCCACCTCAGAACGGCGGGCGCATCATCCATTTTCCCGATTCCTTGTCTTTGTAAAAGTCGGCTTTCGGGATGTTGTTGAACATCTGAGCGAGCATGTTCCTCGACGCGACCGTCACGGTGAAGGTACAGTTGTAGCCCTGCGGCGTCGGATTGTCGCACGCTTCCTTTTTAAAGAATTTGATCGAGATGGGGTTTGAAACGGGCTCGCCGGGCGGATGGTTCAGGAAATACTCCATCGCCGCCTTCATCTGCGCCTCTGACGGCTCCGATGCTCCGCCACAACCGGTAAGGCCGATGGCAAGAACGGCAAACAGTGCAAAATACCCAAAGCTCAAACGCATCCCGTAATATCCTTTCAAACCGCATTGCACGGCGATTCATCGAAAACCGTCATGTCTCGAAAAAAGAAAGTGGTAGAATTTAAGCCCGGAGTTAGCGGCCGATGACCCAGCCACCAGAGCGCGCGGAACTGGATTATCTGTTCAGCATCACGTATGAGGAACTGCGCCGCCTGGCATCCACGGTACGATGGGGCGACCCCAGCGCGACGCTCAACACTACCGCCCTGGTGAACGAGGCTTGGCTGAAACTGTCCGGTTTTCCAGAGGTTTCCAATCGATCGCAACTGCATTTCAAGCGAATCGCCGCGCGGGCCATGCGGCAGGTGCTGGTGGAGGCGGCCCGGCGGCGCCATGCGGATAAACGCGGCGGCGCTGGCGCCAGTTTCGTGACATTCGACGAATCGCAGGGCGCCATGGCCGGCGAGGAGCAACGGCTGGGGCTGGATTCCGCCCTCACCGAGCTCGCCCTGATCGAGCCGCGCCAGGCCATGATGGTGGAAAGCCGATTCTTTGGGGGCCTCGAGGTGGCGGAAATCGCGCAACTGCTCGAAGTGTCCGAAGCGACGATCCTTCGCGACTGGCGCGCCGCCAAAGCATGGCTCGCCCACACGCTTCGACAATGATGGACGCCGCCCGCTGGAGCCGGATCCAGCAACTCTTCAGCGCCGCCGTGGATCTGCCCGCCAACGAGCGGCGCACCTTCCTGGAGGCCGAATGCGGCGGCGATCAGGCTCTGCTGGCCGAGGTGTTGGCCATGATCGAGGAGGGTTCCCGAGGCGATTCCTTGCTCGACCGGGACGTGTCCCACGTCGCCCATCAGGTGCTGGGCGAGGCTGTTCCGTTGCCCTACCGGCAGGCGGGCCCGTACCGCATCGTACGGATGCTCGGCGAGGGAGGGATGGGGGTGGTCTATTTCGGCCAGCGCGACGATGTGGGGCAAGTGGCCGCGATCAAGATCCTGCGCGACGCCTGGCTTTCGCCGGCGCGGAGGGAACGCTTCCTTACGGAGCAGCGGACGCTGGCGCAGTTGAATCATCCCTCGATTGCGCGGCTTTACGACTCCAGCGAGTTCGCCGACGGCACGCCGTGGTTCGCCATGGAGTACGTGGAAGGCGATCCGCTGACGAAATACTGCCAGCAGCGCGACAGCTCCATCGAGGAGCGTCTGCGGCTCTTTCGCGAGGTCTGCCAGGCGGTGCAGCACGCGCATCTGCACGCGGTGATTCACCGGGACTTGAAGCCGTCCAACGTCCTGGTGCGCGCGGACGGCAGCGTTCGCCTGCTCGATTTCGGCATCGCCAAGCAGTTGGATCGTTTCGACGCGCCCAACGACTACACGAGAACCGGCCTTCGCCTGATGACGCCCGCGTATGCGGCTCCGGAGCAGATCCGGGGCGGCAACATCGGCGTTTATACCGATGTGTACTCGCTGGGCGTGATGCTTTACGAACTGCTGGCGGGCCGGCAGGTGGCCTCTCCGCTGAACGAGCTGGGAAACATCGCGATGGCTCGCCAGCAGTACGATGAAGCGGAGCGGCGCTTCACCCGGATGGTGGGAATTTACCGGGCTGTCTACAACAATCACCACTATCTGGTCGGGATCGCCCTCTCGAATCTGGCGGGCGTGTCGGCGGCGCGGAAGCAGTACTCTCAAGCGGAAGAGTTGTACAGGCAGGCGATTCAGATGTTCGCCAGCACGCTGCCCGCGGGACATTTGAACATCGGCATCGCGCAAATCAAACTGGGCCGCGCGTTGCTCCGCCAGCAGCGATTCCGGGACGCCGAAAATCAGCTCCTGGCCGGGCACGCGATCCTGGTGAAACAGGCGAGTCCATCGCTGGTTTATCTCCAAAATGCGCGTCGGGATCTGGTAAGCGTGTATGAAGCGTTGAAGCAGCCCGAAGATGCGCGGAAGTTTCAAGCGGAGCTGGGGAGCAGCGCTCAGTCCGGCGCCCGGTGAATCGCGAGGAAGGCAGACGGGAGAGTGGTATACAAGTGAGGAGGCAGCGATGAGCACAGTTCTGGTCACCGGCGGATCCGGGTTCATTGGGAGCCATTCGATCCTGCAGTTGCTGGCGGCGGGCCATCGGGTGCGCACCACGGTGCGGAGCCTGAAGCGCGAGGGCGACGTCCGCGCCATGCTGAAGGAGGGCGGCGCGGAGCCGGGCGACCGGCTGTCCTTCGCGGCCGCGGATCTTGAAAGCGACGCAGGCGGGCCGGAAGCCGCCGCCGGCTGCGAATACGTGCTGCACGTGGCGTCGCCCTTTCCGTCCACCGTTCCCAAGCATGAGGATGAGCTGATCGTGCCCGCGCGCGATGGCGCACTCCGGGTCCTGCGCGCCGCGCGCGATGCCGGAGTGAAGCGCGTGGTGCTGACTTCGTCGTTCGCGGCGATCGGCTATGGCCAGAAGGAGCAGGCTGGCCCGTTCGACGAGACCAACTGGACCAACCTCGATGGCCCCGACGTGCTGCCATACGTGAAGTCGAAGACCCTGGCGGAGCGCGCCGCGTGGGATTTTATAACCAAGGAGGGCGGCGGCCTGGAGCTATCCGTGGTGAATCCGGTGGGGGTATTCGGGCCTGTTCTGGGACCCGATTTTTCGACTTCGATCCTGTTGGTGCAGCGCCTGATGGATGGCGCGATGCCGGGCTGCCCTCGCCTCTCGTTCGGCGCGGTGGACGTGCGGGATGTGGCGGGGTTGCACATTCTCGCCATGACCGCTCCCGCGGCCAAAGGGGAACGTTTCCTCGCGGTGGCCGGCGATTTTATGTCGATCCTTGAGATCGCCAAAGTTCTGAAAACCCGGATGGGCGCGATTGCGAAACGGGTGCCGACCCGGCAGTTGCCCGACTGGCTGGTGCGCGTCGCCGCCCTGCGCGACGCGGCGGTGAAGCAGATCCTGCCCGAACTCGGCAAACCGCGGAACGCCTCCAACGATAAGGGAACGGGGAGTTTGGGTTGGGCGCCCCGCTCGACCGCGGAGTCCATCGTTGCCACCGCCGAAAGCCTGGCGCGCCTCGGGCTTTTGAAAAAATAGCCCCAGGAAGCCGTGAACATCAACGCCGGAACGCGAGCGATGCGTTCAGGCCGCCGAACGCAAAGGAGTTGGACAACGCCCACTCCACCCCGGCACTGCGGGGAACATTCGGAACCACGTCCAGATCGCATTCCGGATCGGGCCCCAGGTAATTCGCCGTGGGAGGAATCACGCCGCGCGCGAGCGCCAGCAGCGTGGCCGCCGCCTCGATCGCGCCAGCCGCGCCCAGCGTGTGGCCGTGCATCGACTTGGTGGAGCTGACCATCAGCCTGGATGCGTGCGTGCCAAACACGGCCCGGATGGCCCCGGTTTCCGTGGGATCGTTGGCCGGCGTTCCGGTGCCGTGGGCGTTAATGTACGCGATCGCCTCCGGCGCAGTCCCAGCATCCAGAAGAGCCGCGCGCATCGCTCTCGACGCGCCTTGCGGCAGCGGCTGGGTCAGATGATGTGCGTCGCTCGACATGCCGAATCCCGCGATCTCGCCATAGACCTGCGCGCCGCGGGCCCGCGCCCGCTCGAGCGGCTCCAGAAGCAGCATCGCCGCGCCTTCGCCCAGAATCAGACCCTTGCGATCCCTGGAAAACGGCCGGCAAGTATCGGGTGCGACCACGCGCATGCCTTCCCAGGCCTTCAGCATGCCGGGCGAAAACGGCGCCTCACTGCCGCCGGCGATGGCCAGTTCCGCCGCGCCGCTGCGGACCATCCAGAAGGCCTGTCCGATGGCGTGATTGGCCGAGGAGCACGCCGTGGAGACGGTGTAGACGGGTCCGCCGACGCCGTGTTCAAAGGAAATGCGGCTCGCGCCGGCGTTGGACATGGCCTTGGGTATCGCGAAGGGCGAAAAACGCGTCTGGTTGCGCTCATAGAGATCGCGGAAGGATTCGTCCTCGCTGGTTTGTCCGCCAGCCGACGTGCCGGTGACGATGGCGGCGCGTTCGCGCAAATCCGTAGTCCATTCGATGCCGGCATCGCTCACGGCCTGGCGCGCGGCGACGGCGGCGAACTGCGCAAAGCGGTCCAGAAAGGCGGCGTCCCGTTCGTCGAAATGATCCGCGGCTCGAAAATCGCGGACTTCGGCGGCATGGGGGAAGCGGACCATTCCAGGCTCCACCAGGGTCATCGGGCCAATGCCGCATGTTCCGCAATACAGCGCTTTCCAGAACGATTCGCGATCCGCGCCGAGCGCGGAAATCACACCGATGCCCGTGACGGCGACGCGCCTCAAGCCGGATTCCCTTGCACCGCGCCCTTGCGGGCGAGCAGTTGCGCGACCCCCTCTGCCATTTGGCGCACGGATTTCACGGTGCGCGCGTCCTCATCCGGAATATCGACGTTGAACTCGTTTTCCAGCGCGAAAATCAGATTAATGCCGTCGAGCGAGTCGATCTTCAGTTCTTCAAACGTGCTGTCGATAGACACGGTTTCAGCGGGGATACGCTGGGTTTTCGCGATCACTCCGATGACGCGGGCCTGGAACTCCCCGGGCATATCCACGCCACTGGACTCGCCCCATCCGGACGGCGTTGCGGGAACATTCGGAGTGTCGCCCATAGATTCATGATAACCGCGCGCGTCCGGCGCGCGTCCAGTAGGGCAAACTATGCAAGCGAGCGTAACGGCGCGCGATTTATATCAGCACCATGTTAACCCACAGTGGGCGAAGCTTCTCGACCTGTTGGAAATGAACGTTCAGTACGAACGCTGTGAAGGCGTCGAACTGCACACCGATGACGGGCGCACGATTCTCGATTTTCTCTCGGGCTATGGCGTGCACAACGCCGGGCACAATCATCCCCGCATCATCGCGGAACTGAAGCGGGAACTGGATCGCCGCGGTCCGGCGATGCTGCAGAGCCACGTTCCGGAGGCGGCCGGAGAACTCGCGGAGCGCCTGTCAAAACTCGCCGGCGGCGAGTTGAACAAAGTGTTCTTTTGCAGCTCCGGCAGCGAGGGCATTGAGGCGGCGATAAAATTCGCACGGCTGAAAACCGGCCGCGCGGGATTGCTTTCGGCCAAGGGAGCCTTTCACGGGCTCACCTGCGGCGCCCTGTCGCTGATGTCGGATCCTTTCTGGAGCGGCGGTTTCGGCCCGATGCTTCCCGGCGCGGAACATGTTCCGTTCGGCGATGCCAAGGCCTTGGAGACGGCACTGGCAACGAAAACGTTCGCCGCGTTCGTGGTGGAACCGGTGCAAGGCGAAGCGGGCGTCATTGTGCCGCCCGCCGGGTACCTCGAAACCGCGCAGGCGCTCTGCCGCCGCTACGGATCGTTGTTGGTGGCCGACGAAGTCCAAACGGGGATGTTCCGCAGCGGACGCTTTCTGGCCAGCCATCATTACGGGATTGAACCGGATATCGTGGTGCTCGCCAAGGCGCTCAGCGGCGGCTTGGTGCCTATCGGGGCGGTCCTGATGAAAGACGCCGTCTACAACGCCGTCTACGGATCGCTGAAACGCTCGATCGTCCACACTTCGACGTTCAGCGAGAACGGCCTCGCGATGCGCGCCGGCCTTGCCTCTCTCGATGTTCTGGAACAGGAACGCCTGGGCGATCGCGCCGCCGAAATGGGCGAGTATCTGCGCTCCACGCTGCGCGCCGCGCTCTCGGGATGCGACGTGGTGAAGGACATTCGAGGCCTCGGCCTGATGAACGGCATTGAGTTTCAGGCGCCGCGCCGGCTCGATTTGCGGCTCTATTTTGAAACCTTCCAGAAGATCCATCCGGCCGCGTTCGGCCAGATGCTGGTGCGGCGGATGTTCCGCGAGTCCCACATTCTGACGCAAATCAGCGGCAACAACTTCGTGGCGCTGAAGGCGTCGCCCCCGCTGGTGGTGACGCGCGAGCAGATCGACCGGTTTGTCGCCGCCGTCACTGAAGCGGCCACTGGACTTGCCACGTCGGGCTCCTTATGGACCGAAGCGCTCGCGCTGGCCCGCGGAGTGGTCAACATATAAGTAGCGCCGTGCGACTCGCGCTTCCATCATTGCTTGTGTTGTCTCTTGCCT
>VFSW01016299.1_pt1 | contig 10146 bp, 8 predicted proteins | sample 5358111 | NCBI WGS metagenome assembly VFSW01 (sample SAMN11554181, study PRJNA540505) | mine drainage metagenome | isolation source: sediment from site ElyBrook_90M | place: USA: Ely Copper Mine, Vershire, VT | collected 2017
CCGAGCTCCGTGAGCCGCCCCAGGATCAGCGGCCCGGTCTGTACGGCATCCACGATCCGCCGGGCGAGCGAGGCCGAAACGCCGGTCCGCTCATCCGACGCGGTGGAGGCCGCCATCTCGACGAGACGCTCCGGGCCGGACGCTTCCGCCCCGATTGCGAGGACGTGGCGGGCGGACCCGAAAGTGGCGAGAAGCGCCGAGAAGGTGACCGGACCCAGGCCGGGAACCGACAACAGGATCGTCCAGGCTTCGCGCTCGGAGAGCGAACCGGCGGCCCCGTCCCCAGCCCCAACGTGACGCCGCTGCTCACGGGCTGCGCGGCAAGGCTGCGGATCTGGCACCGGTGCCGCGTCCTGGTGTGAAGGTGCGACCGGGCCCAGGCTCTGCACGCCCAGCATCAGACCGCCGCCTTCAGGCGCTCTCCGGAGGTGGGCGTTCGGAAGCGTGCCGCCTCCTCGAGGTGCCGCTTCGCCACGCCTTCAGACGCCTCCAGGTCGGCGACAGTCCGGGCGACCCGCAGCAACCTCTCCATGCCCCTGGCCGACCAGCCTTCGAGTTGGGCAAGGCGTATGGCGTGGTGCTGCTCGGAAGGGCCGAGGCGGCAGGACGAGCGCAGGGCTCTGCCGGCGAGACGGGAGTTCAGACACTCACGACTCTCCATCTGAAGCGCTCGAGCCGCCGCGATTCGAGCCGCGACGTCCTCCGAGCACTCCGGCGTGGCCGAGCCCACGTATTCCTCCGGCTTGACCCTGGGCATCTGGACCCAGAGATCCACCCGATCGCGCAGCGGACCGGACACGCGGCCTCCGTACCGCTGGATGGCGGTTTCGGGGCACCGGCAACGGCCGTCGTCACCTCCGGCGTAGCCGCACGGGCACGGGTTCATCGCCGCGATCAGCTGGAACCGCGACGGAAACACGGCCGCCTTGCCGACTCGCGAGATCGCCACCTGTCCGTCCTCCATCGGCTGCCTCAGGGCCTCGAGCGTCGCCCGGTCGAACTCGGGCAGCTCGTCGAGAAACAGCACCCCGTCGTTGGCGAGCGTGACCTCGCCAGGCGACATGTGCGGGCCGCCGCCGACCATGCCCGCGTAGGAGATGGTGTGGTGAGGGCTCCGAAATGGCCGTGTTCGGAGAAGCCCGCGGACCCGCGAGCCCGAGACGGAGGCGATGATCGTGGCCATCCGAGCCTCGGCGTCGCCGAGCGGCGGCAGCAATCTCGGGACCGTCCGGGCAAGCAGCGTCTTGCCCGATCCGGGTGGGCCGATCATGACCAGGCCGTGGCCGCCGGCCAGGGCTATCTCGAGCGCACGGCGGGCTTCCAGCTGGCCTCGGACTTCGGCGAGATCCGGAGTTGCCGTACCGGCGTCCCCCTGGAGCTCGCTTCCGGTTTCGTCACCCATATCGGGAAGCAGCTCCACCCGCCGCGAACTGGTCCGCGGCCGCCCCCGCCGCGACTCCCGCAAGAGAGTGGCCGCGTCCGCGAGCGTCTCCGCCGGGGCAACTTCGATGCCGCCCGCCAGAAGCGCCTCGGCGTGGCCCGCGGCCGGCACGATCACGCGGGCCACGCGGCGCCGCGCCAGTGCCGCGACCATAGGCAGAAGGCCGGGCACGGTCCTCAGCTCGCCGCCCAGCGAGAGCTCGCCGAGCAGCGCCCAGCGTCCCTGGGCCTTCACCTGCTCGGAGCCGATCAGGATGCCGAGCGCGATCGCGAGATCCAGCGAGGAACCGCTCTTGCGCACGTCCGCCGGGGCCAGGTTGACGGTCAGCCGGCGGGCCGGATACTCGTAGCCGCAGTTGCGGACCGCGCCGCGAACCCGCTCTCGGGCTTCCTGGAGGGCCGTGTCCGCAAGCCCGACGATTGTGAATCCCGGCAGCCCCGATGCCACGTCCACTTCGACGCGCACGGGCCGGCCGTCGAGGCCGTTGAGGGTTGCGGACAGCAGCGAGGCAAGCACGAGCGCAAGCCTACGAACCGCGAATCACCCGCCGCTTATCGGCCGATTGCTCTGCGGTCATCACCGCGTCGGCTGCGCGACGGGCGGCGTCCACCACGCCGCCGGGCCGGCACCCAGCGTCTACACCCGGCTGAGGATCTGCTCGAGCTCCTTGTCCATCGCCTTGACGAAGTCCAGGACGTTCCGGCCCAGGACCGAGTCCGCCTTGGTGTACATGAACGGAGCGCCGCTGTTGAGGGCGCCGATGGCCGTCCGGTACTCGTTGATGATCTGGTGATCGATGTGCCGCTTGAGAGCGCTCTCCGCGTTCTTCGTGTTGATGCCGGTGAACGCGTTGGAGCGGTTCAGGATCAGCTTGACCTTGCTGTCGGAGTAGCCGAGATGGGCGATCGTCTCGAGGACAAGCCGGACGTTCTTGAGGCAGGGCAGGTCCGCTGTCATCACGACGTAGATCGCCTGAGCCACGTCCATGATGCGCAGGTTGACTTCGTCGAGCCGCTTGTCCACGTCTATGAGGATGTAGTCGAACTCGTTGGCGAGCATCTCGACCGCCTGCGGCAGATGGTCGTTCGAAACGAGCTCGGCCGTCTCGGGTGACGGCGGCGCAAGCAGCAGCTCGATCCCGGACTCGTGCTTGACCAGAACCTGTCGGATCAGGTCGACGTCGAAGCCCGGGGCCGTGGCGAGGTCCACCATGCTCATCCGATCCAGACCCAGATCCAGGAAGACACGGTGGTCTCCGAACTGGAAATTGGCATCGATGAGGCAGACCTTCTTGCCCATCTCCTTGTGGAGGGCGATCGCCGCGTTGATGGCGATCGTCGTGGTCCCCACGCCGCCCTTCGCCCCGTAGAAGAGAACTACCCGGGCGGGCTCCCTTCGGCGCGCCACGACGGGCGCGGCCGCGGTTGCGGCAGGGATGACGTTCGGCCGGCTCGGCGGGACGAAGTGCTCGTCCGGCTGGTAGCGTGCCAGCAGGCTGCGCATCCGGGCCATCAGCTCGGCAGGGTGGAATGGCTTGATCAGGTAGTCGTCGGCGCCGCCGCGGAGTGCCTTGCCCCGGCCCTCGGCTTCGTTCTCGGCAAGAAGCAGGATGACCGGCGTGTGGGTGGATGGCCCGTCTTCCATCCGGAGCCGGGTGACCATGGTGAAGCCGTCCATGCCGGGCAGGTTCGCCGCCACGAGCACCAGCGCGGGTTTGTCCGTTCGAACGACCCGGAGAGCCTCGGCGGCGTCTCCGGTGGGCATCACTTCGTAGCCAGCCTGTGACAGTGCGTTGCCCAGGGCTCGCTGCACCGTCGGGTCGGCATCGACCACGAGGATCCTTACGGCCATCGCTCCCACCTGATCGGGTTGGTAGGGGCCAATTCGCCCGGGCGACGCACATGCGTCCCCAACGCCCCATTCCAGGATGTGGTGAACGGCTGATTATAGGCAGCCATTCCCAAGGAGGCATCGGCGGCTACGGCATTATCTCCAGCACCTCAGAACCCGGCGAAACCGGGTCCCGCACAGGCCGGGAAATCGGCCGGCGACCTCAGCCTTTGTCGGCGGTCTTGCCCATGCCGGTCTGGATCATCGACCCGATGGGTCCCGTCAGCTGTGTGAACTCGAGCGGGATGACGAACTTGGTCGCCGGGCCGCTTCCGAGGGCCTTGAGCGCGTCGAGGTACTGGAGAGTCATCGTCTTCTGATCGACGCCTCTGGCGGCCTCGAAGATCGTCTGTAGGGCGTTGCTGAAGCCCTGCGCCCGCAGGATCGCGGCCTGCCGGTCGCCTTCGGCGCGAAGGATGGCCGATTGCTTGTCGCCCTCGGCGACGTTGATCGTCGCCTGCCGCGTGCCTTCCGACTCGGTGATTACGGCCCGCCGGGTTCGCTCGGCCGAGAGCTGTCGGTTCATCGCGTCCTGGACGGCCGGCGGGGGAAGGATCTCTCGAATTTCGACCGTCGTTACCTTGCCGCCCCATCGCTCGGTTACTTCGTCGAGCTTGAGACGGAGAGTCTCGTTGATGCGCTCGCGCTGTGAAAGGACGTCGTCGAGGAGGATGTCGCCGATCACGGATCGCAGCGACGTGGCCGCGACGCCCTGGAGCGCGCCCGCGAAGTTGGCCACGTTGACCTGGCTCATCAACGGATTGACGATCTTCCAGTAGATGAGGAAGTCCACGCCGATCGGGGCGTTGTCCCTCGTGATCGTGGTCTGGCGCGGGACCTCGATGAACTGCTCGCGGAGGTCCACGATGGCGCCGCGATCCGCGACCGGAACCAGGAATCGGAAGCCAGGATCGCGAACCATGTTCTGACTCGTCCGACCCCAGCGATAGACGACCATCTGCGCCCACTGGGGGACGATCCGAACCGACGTGATGGCCAGGATCACCACGATCAAGGCCAGCACGATCGCCACGACGACGACTACCGAAGAGACATCGCTTGTCATTCCCTGCTCCTCCAGTTCTTGCCTGGCCACTTCACCGGCGAGAAGCCGGCTGGCCGCGCCGACCGGCTACTCGATCTTCTGTACGACCAGCGTCAGTCCCTCCTGCCTCAGGACCCGCACCTTGCCGCCGCGCTCGATGAGGCTGCCATCGGGCGTAGTGGCCGACCACGCCTCGCCGGCAACGTACACGGTGCCGATCGGGGCGATGTCGTGCTGAACCTCGCCCGTCTGGCCCACGACCGCGACCGTGCCCACCATGCCCGAACCGGCGGGAATGGGGACACGCCGCATCTGGACCAGCGTGCGGACGAGAACCAGACCATAGAGGGCAGCGGCCGTGGTCATCGTGGCGATGATTGGCCAGGCGACGCTAACGGCGGGCAGGTATGGCCCCGGCGAACCGTAGAAGGCCACGGCCCCTACGACGAAACTGATCAAACCGCCGAGCGCGAGCAGCCCATGGCTGGGCACGGTCGGTTCCAGCACGAACATGCCAATGCCGAGCACGACGAGGAACACGCCCAGGACGTTGAGCGGCAGGCTGCCGGACCCGTAGAAGGAGAGGGCCAGGCAGAACGCCCCGATCAAGCCCATCAGAAGGGTGGGATGGAAGAGCTCCAGGACCACGCAGCCGACCCCGATCACGAGCAGGACGAAGGCGATGTTCGGATCGTCCAGCGTGTGAAGGATCGACTGGATCAGGTCTTCATTGATCGTCACGATGCTGGCGCCCCGCGTATGGACGACCACCGAGCCCGCGGTCGTCGTGACCGTCTGGCCGTCGGCCTGATCCAAAACGTCCTGGAGGCTGCTCGCGATGCCGTTGATGCCGTGAGCAGCCAGAGCCTCCTGAGCGCTGTAGGAGTCCGCGTTCTGGACCGTGCTCACGGCCCAGTCGACCGCCTCGGGGTGGCGCTCCTCCGCAATGCTGCGCATCGTGGCGATCGCGTCGTTCATCACCTTGCTGGCTTCGGTCTGGCCATAGGTGGCGGCGATGTCGCCGCCGCCGGCCGCGACCGGAGAGGCCGCCCCGATGTTGGTGCTCGGCGCCATGTAGGCGAGGTTCGCGGAGAGCGTTATGAACGTGCCCGCGCTGGCGGCCTTTGCTCCTGACGGTCCGACCCAGACGATCGTGGGGATCTTCGAGTGCAGCGTCGAGTCGATCCTGAGCATCGCGTCTTCGGCGCCGCCGAGGGTGTCCAGCTGGATGATCACCGCGGCGGCGCCGTCCATCTCGGCGCGATGCACAGCCCCGGCGACGTGGTCCGCCATGACGGCGTCCACGACCCCGCTCGTCGGTACGACGACGACTTCCCTGCCGCCGACGGCAGGGGCGCCACTCGGCAGGAGCGTGGGCGTCGGGTCGGCGCCGATGATCGCCGCCGGGTCGCCGACGCCCGGCTTGACATGGGTCACGAGCAGCAGGAAGGCGCCGGCGACGGCCAGGGTGGCGCCCAGGCGCCCCGCCGCCATGACCGTCCCCCGGAGATCGAGCGCCGCGCGCGCTCGTGAGAACAATCCGCGCGGCCCGGCTCGGGGAGGCTCGAGCTGGACGGTCCAGGGCAGGTCGGCCGCGGCGTCGGGAAGCGCCGGCGTTCGCGAGGACCGGGCAAATCGCCGCAGACGCTCGTCCATCTCGAGATCGAGATCGTCGTCGGCGTCGAAACCGCTCATACGGCACCCCCTTCCAGCCGTTCGACCCGACGGCGCAGGGACTGCAGGGCTGCGTGATGTCTGGACTTGACGGTACCGACGGGGATGTGGAGTCGGTCCGCGATCTCCGCGAGCGACATGTCGCCCCAGTAGCGGAGGACCACGACCATCCTCAGCTCGTCGCTCAACGCCGATAGGGCGCGGCCGACGGTGTCGCGCGCCAGCGCCGCCTTGAACGGATCGGCCGCCTCGAGATCCACGTCTTCCACGTCCACCGTGCGCCGCCTGCTACTCTGACGGAGCTTCGTCCGGCACACGTTCACGAGGATCTGGCTGAACCAGGAGTGGAAGACGTCCCTGTCGCGCAGAGCCGGCCAGCCTCGCCAGGCGCGCACCGAGGCCTCCTGGACGGCGTCCTGCGCCTCGGCAGCGTCGGCCATCAGGTAGCCGGCGAGCCGGTAGGCCATCTGCAGCTCGCTCTCGAGCTTGCCCGCGAACTCCGCGTCGAAGGCTTTGTCGCGGCTGGCGGTGGAAGTGGGATTGCGGACGACTCGCTCGCGGGCGACCAGCGCGTTCTCGGCAAACATTCCTGGCTCGTTCGACGAAGTCACCAGGGTCCCGGAGCTGGGGCTGGCGTCGTCTACGCGGGAGACTCGCCTCGAACGGAATGGGTTCATTCGGAATTTCCCGGGTCCTGGCCTCGCAACGGAGAGGTCAGAACCGAGTCGGCGGCTACCGCCCTGGCCGCGCCGACAGCCCTGCCGCGGAGCCCCTCGACTACCGCGTCGAGCGCCAGCTGGCTCCACGTCTCCATTCGGTCGTAGACGGCGCGCGCCGATTCCACGGTCTCGAAGGAGCCGCTGAGCTTGTGAGTCTCCCGCACGGTCACCTTTCGGCCTGCGGCGTCCGCCAGGTACACGATTCCCAGATGGTGTACGCCTACTTCGACAGTGTCGTCGTTGAGCAGACCCAGGAACTCGAAATCCGGAACGAAATCGGCTTCCATCTCCTCCGCCCATTCGCGCTCGAGGCCGCCGCGGATGCTTCCGTCGCCTGGATTGAGATGGCCGCCGATCCCGACCGTGTAGAGGTCGTGGAGCCTTGAGTCGCCGCCGGCCCTGGTCCGTCGCATCAGGAACACCTGATCTCCGTCGCGCAGGACCAGGTACGGGATGATCTGTTTGAGGCCGCGATCGCTCTCGGCGGCGGGCCGTAGCACGAACGCTCCAGCGAGAGTCCGCTCCAGGATCTCCGCCACGTCGACGCTGCGGACGCCGAGCCATGGCTCCACGCCGTCGAAGAGGACATTTCGCGGCACGGCCCAGACGAGCTCGGTCGCGCGCTCGCTCATCGCCTGTCCCTGGCGGCCAGCCTGCTCCTCGCGACCGAGAACCTCTGCTGCAGGGCGGCCGCATCCGGCCCGCCGTCGCGTTCGAGATCCGCGAGCCAGCCGTCGATCGCCGCCCTCACATCACGCAACCGACCCGCGATCGCGGCGGCGTTGGTCGCGGCGATGCCCGCCCCCATCTCGGGCTCGCCCCTCGCGAGCCGCGTCATGCCTGCCCAACCCGTGGCCGCCAGAGCTTCGGCGGCGTGCCAATCCGCTCTCTCGTCTTCGCCCACGCCCCCCGCGACGGCCTCGACCAGGGCGGCCGAGACCACGAGCGGCATGTGGCTGATCGCGGCGACGGCGCTGTCGTGGTCGCGGGCGGCCATGGGGATCTGGACCGCGCCGCAGGCCTCGACCAGCTCCCCCACTCTCTCACCGTCGCACAGCCGCGCGTACTCCCCGAGGACGGTGACCCACGGCCGATCGATGAACAGATCCGGCAGGGCGGCTGAGTATCCGCCCAGCTCACGACCCGCCATCGGATGCCCGCCGATGAACGGCAGCTTCGCGGCGTCGGCACGTTCGACTATCGACACCTTGGCGCTCGCCACATCCGTGACGGTGACGTCGTCGCTCAGCCGGGAATGCAGCGGGCCGACTATCTGGTCCACGAGGTCCAGGCAGACCAGCGGGGGCGCCGCAAGGATGATCAGCTCGGCACCGCTCACCGCTTCTTCGATCGTCTCGGCGGCCACCTGCACCGAGCCGTCCGCGAGGGCCTGGCGGAGCGGGCCGGCACTGCGGCTCCAGCCGGTGACTTGCCAGCTCCCGGGACGGCAGCGCGCCTGGATGGCGCGCGCGATCGAGCCGCCGATCAAACCGAAACCGAGGATTGTCGTTCTCACCCGGCAATTATGGGGTCCGCGGCGCGATAGCCGAACCCAATCGAATCATGTCCGCCGGAACGCGGCCGGAGATCGAAGGCACCCCTCTCATCCAGCGGCCCTACCCGTTCCTCCCCCGGACGTGCCCGCTTGGCCTGCGCGTGGAGCCCCGAATGACCCAGTTCAGGATTACAGCGCCTGGACTAGAATGCCACTGGGGCTGCTGAGTGGTGGCCGCACGCTCAAACGCCTATACCGTGCCATTGGGGGCAACACAAACCGAATGACCGACTCGTACGGCGAATCTCGACCGATCCGAGTTCTCCTTGTCGACGACCATCAGCTGCTTACCGGCGCTCTCTCGCAGATGCTCAGCCGCGAGCCCGACATCGTCGTGGCCGGCATCGCCGGCAGTGTGGCCGAAGCCAAGGCGATGTCGCGCGAACGTCTCGACGTCGTACTGATGGACTATCGACTCCCCGACGGAACCGGCGCCGAAGCTGCTCGAGCCATCAAGGCCCGCTGGCCGGCCGCGCGGGTTGTGATGCTGACCGCCCTGACAGACGACGAGACGGTGCTCGAATCGATCCAGGCCGGCGCCGACGGCTATCTCACCAAGGATCGAGCCATCGACGAAGTGGTGAGCGCCGTGCGTGCGGCTCACGCCGGCGAGACTCTCCTGCCCCGTTCCGTGATCGTGGGCATTGCCCAGCGAGTTGCCGCGGCGCGCGAACGCGGCACTGAACGCCGCCAGATCGAGCCACTCACCCCTCGCGAGCTGGAAGTCCTCAAGGCCCTGACAGAGGGTCTGGCGACGCCGGAGATCTGCGAGCGGCTCTACATCGCCCCGAACACGCTCCGGACGCACGTCCAGAACATCATGGGCAAGCTTCGGGTCCACTCCAAGCTCGAAGCGGTCGCGTTCGCGCTGCGGCATCGCCTCGTCGAGCCGCCAAAAGGCGACGGCAACCTCTACTAGGGTCGGCCGGTCCGTCTAGTTCGACCGGTTGCGCCTGGTCCTCTTGCGGCGCTCGCCCAGCCGCCGCTCTTCTCCGCCTGGTGGCATGAAGGCGGGCCCCTGCCGGCGATCGAACTGCCGTCGATCTGTCTGACGCCTGTCGTCCTGCAGGCCCGCACCGCATCGCGGGCAGCGGCGTTCGTCGGCGAAGAGCATCGCCAGAGGGGCGGTGGCCCAGATTGTCCGTCCGCAAGAGAAGCAGGCGAGGCGTGGCACGGACAGATGCTAAGGCATCGCGTCGAAATCGCGAGGGCTTTCCGGCACTAGCCGCTCGGGTCAGCCAAATTACGTCGGATTAGCGATGAAACCGGCGTCCACCCACCCGAATATACGGCTGTCTCCCGGCAGCCACGGACCCCGCCGACAACGACGACGGTTCGCCTGCAGGGTGACCATGACGGTCACTTGGGCAAGTGGTCGTGTCGACGGGTCGCTTCGCTCCCCCCGGGGCGACCCGCTCAACCTCGCCCCATTCCTCGCCGAGCGTAACCTCCTCCAGCGCTCGGCTGCCTATCAATCGGCGCTCGGGCGGCCGATCGCTTTGTTGGGGCCTCCTGTGCTCGGCTCACGGGCGTTCGAGCCCGCTCGCCTGTGCTCCTCGGCCCCGCCTCGCGCTCGGCTCGCCGGAGCGCCGATTGGCGAGTGGCGGTTGGGGCGGCCGATCGCTTTGTTGGGGCCTCCGCTGCTCGGCTCACGGGCGTTCGAGCCCGCTCGCCTGTGCTCCTCGGCCCCGCCTCGCGCTCGGCTCGCCGGAGCGCCGATTGGCGAGTGGCGGTTGGGGCGGCCGATCGCTTTGTTGGGGCCTCCGCTGCTCGGCTCACGGGCGTTCGAGCCCGCTCGCCTGTGCTCCTCGGCCCCGCCTCG
>VFSW01016300.1_pt1 | contig 10146 bp, 6 predicted proteins | sample 5358111 | NCBI WGS metagenome assembly VFSW01 (sample SAMN11554181, study PRJNA540505) | mine drainage metagenome | isolation source: sediment from site ElyBrook_90M | place: USA: Ely Copper Mine, Vershire, VT | collected 2017
GACTGGCCACTCCCGCGCCGATGGCGGTGGCGAGGTGGTCGTGGCCCGCGATCGCCACCGGTATTCCGGCCGTGAGGCCGAGCCTGGTCGCGGCCGCGGGCGTCAGCCCTCCAACGGCCCGGCCGAGCGGCAGAACAGGCGGCATCTCCTCCGGGTTCAGACTCGCGAAGGCAAGCAGCTCTCGATCCCACGAGCGAGTGGTCACGTCGAAGGCCATGGTCCGGCACGCCAGGGATGCGTTGGTGCCCAGCTGGCCCGTCAGATCGAGGGCGGCCAGCTCGGCGACCCCGGCCCAGTGGCGCAGCCGCGTGAAGTCGGCCGCGCGCTGCTCGCGAAGCCACAGCAGCTTGGGCAGCGTGTACTTGGGCTCGGCTCGAAGCCCGGTCCGGGCGAACAGGCGCACCGCGCCCATCTGCCGCTCCAGGAACGCCGCCTGGCGCTGCGGGCGCAGGTCGTGCCAGGCCATGATCTCGCCGACGGGCTGGTTCCGCCGGTCTATCGGGACGCCTGACTCGGCCATGCTGGCGATGCCGATGCCCACCGGCCGGGCGCGCTTGGACTTGCCCGCCGCGGCGACGCACTCGGCGATCGCGGCGGACATGGCCCCGAGCATCTCGGCGGGCAGGTGATACGCGCCGCCGCCGCGAACCTGGTGGGTGATCGTGGGCCGGCGGGCAACGTGGACGACGCCTTTGCGCGCCCCGAAGAGAACGGCCTTGACGTGCGTCGAACCGATGTCGACGCCGATCAGATTCTGCTCGGCAGATGATTCCTGGCTGGTCACGAGCAAATCATGGCGTACGCGCGCCCACTCGGTGCGGCGTGCCGGCCACGCGACATCCGGCTACACCGCGATCCGGTGCCAAAGACGTTCCCTCACAATAGGCAGCATGCGATTCTTCTCGAAGCGCCGCGAGTCCGAACAGCCCGGCCGGCCGCCCCTGGATCGCCATGAAGCGGCCTGGGTCTCCACGAACCGCCGGCCGTTCGACACCTTCTCCGTCGGATCGCTCGTACCGGTGGTCTTCGATCGATATGCCCGGCTCCTGCATCCGGCGTCGAGCTACGGCAACGCACCGGTTCGCTGGAGCCAGGTGGCCGACTGGTCGGGCCGGACGTCCCACGGCCTCGCGCAGTGGGATCTCCTATCGAAGCCGAGCCAACCCGTCGTCGCTCCGAGCCCGTTCCTGCTGCCACCCCGTCTCGGCGGCCTGCCGCGCCACGAGCTCCGGGCTCTGTGCGACCTGCTCGCGAGGTTTACGGCCACGCCGCAGAGCAGTCTCGTTGCTCTGTGGGAGGGATATGGCCTGGGCGTGCCCCTCGTTGCCGACGGCAAATCGGCGGTCGAGAGCCGGCCGCTCACCGATGCCGAGGCACCGTGGACCTCCGGCAGGAGGCTCGAGCTCGAGAACCGGACGTTCATCGTCGTCGACCTCCCGGTCCAGGCGGCGGCCGACATGGGCGGCGGAGACGGTGCCCGCGCTCATCAACCACCGCCAACGCTCATCTGGGCCGCCGACCACTCGTGGTTCGTCGGCTGCGACCCGGACCTGGACTCGACCTACGTCGGCGGATCCGCGGAGCTCATCGCGGCCATCCTCGCCGCGCCCGACTTCGAGACCTGGCCGGCCGAGCCGACCGACGACGTGAGCATCGGCAGCGACGAGCTAAACCTGGACCCGAGCCAGGTCATTCCGCCCGGCCAGCTCAGCTGGTTCGACCCGTCAGAACGCGGGGCGTAGCGGCCCGCCAGTGCGGCACAGAGACCGGGCCCGTCATTTTTCCGGTTTACCGCGAGGGGCGGTACAACGATGGATGAGCCGGGCCGCATTCCACCCTGGCTCCGTGAATCGGCTATGGAGCCCATACTTGTTAGCCGTCGGAGGCTACCAGTTGGCTGCCAGGCCGGCCAACTGGCTGTTTCGAGGGCCTACAGAAACCCCGAGGCCTCCGCAGAACCGCCCCGGCCGGTATATCGGAGAATCCACCGGTTCAGGCGGGGACCAGACCCGATCGGGGCCGCCTGGGACCAGCCCGGGCTCCGCCCTGCGCAGGTCGTGTGGTTCGAGGGCGGCTGCGGCTGACTCCTACTCGCTCGCCGGCGCCGCCAGATTCGCCGTGACCGTGATCTCTTCGACGCCACGGACCAGGCCCAGCTTGACCGAGCCCGTGCCCGCCTTGAGCAGCGCGGCGTGGAGCGCGTCCGGATCGGCGATCGCGACGTCGTCGGCGGAGACGATCAAGTCGCCCTCGCGGATGCCTGCCGCTTCGGCCGGACTGCCCTCCTCGACGCCCCGGACCAGGATCCCGTCGTGCTCGGGCAGGCCCACCGCACGGCGCATGTGCCGGGCGACGTGGCCCGGCGCGACGGCGACTCCCAACCGAGGCCGAACGGTTTCCTCGCCCCGGCCGAGCGCGTCCACTCGCGCCTTGAGGTCCGCATCCGCGGGCAGAGCCAGGTAGAAACCCTCGCCGATCCGCTGCGTATTCAGGCCCACGAGCCGCCCTTCGGCGTCGAAGATCGCGCTCCCTGAAGAGCCCGGCGCCAGCGGTGCCGTGTGCTCGATGCTGCCGCCGATGAGCCTGCCGCCGGGGCCGCGGAACGACCGCTCGCGCCCGGAGACGAAGCCGAAAGTGGTTCGGGCGCCGCCGTTGGCCGCCTTCGCGACCGCGAACACGACCGCGCCGACCTCGGGCATCGAAGGCGCCCATTCGAGCGGAGCCGTGTCGCCCGTGGAGACCTCGAGCACCGCGAGGTCGCCGTCGAAATCGCCCGCCAGCAGCCGCCCGCGCTCGCGCCGGCCGTCGGCAAAGACGCACGTCGCGCCGTCGCCGTGGACGTTGTGCGCGTTCGTGAGCACTCGATCCTTCGCGATCACCAGCCCGCTGCCGCGCAGCCATCGGCCGCCGATCCCTACCAACGCAGGCGCGGCTCGTTCCGCCACCTTCGTCATCGCCGACTGGAACTCGTCAAGGACGCCCATTTCTCGATCTCCCGCGGCCACCGCGACCGGCCGGCCGCACCTTCGTCATGTGTGAGTAGTGACTAGCAATTCGCAAGCTACCACGCAACCAGCGGCATCGCAAGCCCGAACCGCGCGGCGAGCCGGGTACCATGAACGCGTGGAAGAAGCCAATCCCCCATCCCCACTCCGGGTCGCGCTGGAGCGCGTCGGCGACCGCTGGAGCCTGCTCCTGGTCGAGTCGCTGCTCGACGGCCCTCAACGCTTCAACGACCTACAGGCAGCTCTGCCCGGGATCGCCCCGAACATCCTGTCGGACCGGCTCAAGCGCCTGGAACGCGACCGCGTCCTGACGTCGCGGCCTTATTCGGATCGACCGGTCCGCCTCAGCTACGAGCTGACGGCCGACGGTCGCGAGCTGGCGGGCGCGCTGCGGCTGCTCGCGACGTGGGGCGCCCGCGTGGGCGAGCCGACCACGGTCCGCCACGACTCGTGCGGAACTCCGCTGGAGGCGCGCTGGTACTGCCCCACGTGCGCCCGAACGATCGAGCAAGGCGAGACCACCGAGCTGCGGCGGCTCTGAGGCCGGGCGCCGAACGTACGGGAGGGAGGCGACACACATGGTCGGCCGAAGCGAAGGATTTCTCCTCGAACCGCTGTGGGAGGCGGCTGCCGAACCGGGCCCGTCCCGGCGTGGCGGGCGGCTGCCTGACGCCCTGGCGGCTCGCTTCGCGGGCGAGCTCGCGTTCGAGCTTCGAGCAGACCGGCCCATGGTCGTGGCCAACTTCGTCTCGAGCATCGACGGCGTGGTTGCGCTCGGCCCGGACGAGAAATCCACCGGCGGAGGCGAGATCAGCGGCTTCTCCGAGGCCGATCGATTCATGATGGCTCTTCTGCGCTGCCTCGCCGACGTGGTGATCGTGGGAGCGGGCACGGTTCGAGTCGGCCGGAACCACGAGTGGACGGCCCGGAACCTCCGACCGGACCTCGCGCCGGTGTTCGCCGAATGGCGCCGCGAGCTCGGTCTCGCGCCGCAGCCAACCACGGTTGTGGTCACGGCGAGCGGCGACGTGGACCTCCGGCATGGGGGCCTGAGCGCGCCGGACGTGCCTGTGTTCGTGGTGACGACCCACGCCGGAGCGCGGCGCCTGAACAGCGTCAAGCTGCCGGCCAACCTCGAAGTCGTGGTGAACAGCAACGGCGACGACGTGAAGCCCGGGGAGCTGCTGGACGCGGTCGGGATGAACACCCGGGCGCGAGTGGCCCTGTGCGAGGGCGGCCCGCACCTCCTCGGCGCGCTGATGGGCGCGCGACTCGTCGACGAGCTCTTCCTGACGGTGGCGCCGCAGGTCGTGGGCCGGCCGGATGGAGCCGGGCGCCTGGGCCTGGTCGAGGGCTCAAACCTGATCGCCGCCGGCGGCTCCTGGGCTCGCCTGGCCGCCATCCGCCGGGCCGGCGACGACCTCTTCCTCCGCTATCGCTTCGGCGAGTAGACCACCGGTCCCGGTCCCAGAAGTGCCGGCCGATCCCTGTCCCGGCCCGACCCGCATCACGGACGGATGCGCCCCCTCGTCATTCGCTCGTTCCGAGCCGTTCACCAGGGGAAGCGAGGTGGGTGCGGTGTTTCGGATCGAGCGTGGTCGCGTTTCAGGCTCGCAGCGAGCGCTGTCGACCGTGTTCCTGGCCGTGTTCTGTGTGTCGGCCTGCGTGTCAGCCCAGATGGCGTCGCCTCCCCCTGTAGTCACGCCCCTGGCCGCGACGAGCGCCCCGGCGAGCGCGAGCGCGGCACCGACTTTGACACCGACGCCGATGACGACAGCGTGGGAGCGCCCGACCGAGACGGCGACGGCCTCGCCAGAGGCGACCCCGACGCCGACCGTCCCTCCGACTGCGGCGCCGACCCCTACCAGGAACCCATGGGCATCCGTCGAGCCCATCGCTTCGCCGTGCGGCAGCCTGGCCGGCCTCGATGCGGTCACTTCCATCGACTGGACCTCGCGCCCGGGCGGCTCAAAGGCGGGTTCGGGCGCGGGCCCACTGGAGTCGACCTTCTCTCTCTTTGCCTGGAGCGGGGGATACCTTGGCTTCCGACACCAGAATGTGGCCGAAACGGCCAGAAGCGAAACCATCACGATCGAGGCGTCCGCGGACGGTCTGGCCTGGACGACTGTGCAGACGCTGACGGTGCGCTCCGCGGGCGTGATGAGCATGCCGGTCCGGATCTCTCAGCTCGTCGAGGGGCCGGCCGGCTTGATCGCGATAGGTGTCTGGGCGGCGTCGCGCTCCGACTTCCCCGCGGTTCGCCGACCGTCATTGCTGCTCCAGTCGTCGGACGCGCAGTCGTGGCGCTACGCATGGGTCGGCGATGTCTTCGGCGGCGCGACGATCGAGGCGATCGAGGCGGGTCGCTCGGGCTACGTCGCCCTCGGCTACCTCGAAGCCAGTCCGGACTACGAGTCCTTCGTTTGGGCTTCGTCCGACGGGGTCACCTGGCAGAAGTCGTCATGGCCGCTCGACTCGGACTTCAGCATCCCCAACGCGATGGATTGGGGAGCCAAGGGCGTCGCAGGCTTCGACGCCGGATTCGTGGCGGCGACGGTTCGATTGGACGAGCCCCAGGAGCTCTTGACGCCGGCGTCGGCCTGGTCAGTCGACGGGGCTACCTGGACGGGAACGCAGATGCTGGGTCTCCGGCCCGGAATCGCCATGATCGGGGGCATGAGCCTGACCTTCGCCCGCCTGAGCCCCTCGGCGGCAATGGCCAGGGAGAACGCCTACGCGGACACGTCGGGCAGCGTTTCCTGGAGCATGGCCTGGGTCACCACCGACGGTCGAACATGGTGTGGCGCACCCGGCATCGCGACCGTCTGGCCGGGGACCGTACAGACAGACGGGCACCACGCTCTGGCCATCGCCGTGAACCCCGACGACGTGGAGGCACCGATGGTCATCGGGTCCATTCGGGGCGATCTCACGCTCGGCCCGGTGAGTCAATCCGGAACCGTTCCGACCGGCTACCCGGAGATGGCACTCGGCCCGACCGGACTAGTGGCAAGCGACGAGGACGGCACCGTCTTCTATGCGGGCAAGCTTGCAGGGTGAGCCCCAGGCAGGCTCCTGGACCACCGCCACCGGCCGCCGTTACGGCCGTGCCAGCCTTTCGGGCGCTTCGGACCCGTACCTCGCGGCGCGGGCGCCCTAAAATGCCCCCCGTCAGATGAACGCGGCCGCTTCCTTCGGCTGCGACCGAACCAAGCACGGAAGGCACGCATGAGTCGAACTCCGCGCATCGGCATCCTCACAGGCGGCGGCGACGTCCCCGGTCTGAATGCCGTCATCAAGAGCGTCGTCTATCGGGCGACCGAACTCGGCTACGAGGTCTACGGACTCCGCCGCGGCTGGGAATCCCTGACCCACATGAAGCCGGGCCCCGGGCTCGACACGGACTACGTCGTTCCGCTCGACCGGACCAACACCCGGGCGATCGATCGCACGGGCGGCACCTGGCTCCACACCTCCCGGACGAACGCCCGCAAGATGAAGGCCGGCAAGACGCCGGCTCACATCGGCCCCGAGCGGCTCAAGCAGCTCGAGGTCAAGGAAGGCGTCTACAACTTCACCCCCGTCGTCCTCGAGAACATCGAGAAGCTCGGCCTGGACTACCTGATCCCGATCGGCGGCGACGACACCTTGAGCTTCAGCCAGGTCCTCGCGGACCAGGGCGTCAAGGTCGTGGCCGTGCCCAAGACCATGGACAACGACGTCCAGGGCACCGAGTACTGCATCGGCTTCTCCACGGCGATCTCCCGGGCGAAGGACGCGATCAACCGCCAGCGGACCACCCTCGGCTCGCACGAGCGGATCGGCGTCTTCCGCATCTTCGGCCGCGACGCCGGCTTCACCGCGCTCTACACGGCCTACGTCACGAGCTGCCGCTGCCTGATCCCCGAGTACCAGTTCGACCTCGACAAGCTCGTCTCGCTTGCCGTGGAAGACAAGAAGAACAACCCGTCGCGGTACGCCATCGTGCTCGCGGCCGAAGGAGCGATCTGGAAGGGCGGCGAGATCGGCGAGTACGGCCCGGCCGACGCCTTCGGGCACAAGCACAAGGCCAACATCGCCGAGGTCCTCGCCTCGGAGATCCAGGCCCGCTCCGGCGAGGAGACGCTCGCTTCCGAGCTGACCTACGACCTCCGCTCCGGCGATCCCGACGCGGTGGACTCGATGGTCGGCATCACTTTCGCCAACGTGGCCATGAACCTCGTGGCGAACGGCGTGAGCGGTCGAATGGTCGCCATCCGCGGCGGCAAGTACAGCCACTCGCCGCTTCCGGATCCCAACATGGGTCCTCGCTCGATCGACATCCCCACGATGTACAACACCGAGCGCTATCGCCCGATCTACACCAACCGCGAAGGTCTGCCGCTCCTGCTCGGCATCCCCGTCGCGGAGGATCCGGCGCTGCTCGCGAAGTAGCGCCGCTCCCCACGGAGTCACCCGCCAGATAATCGGAAGCCCGGGCGAAACGCCCGGGCTTCCTCGTTTCCGCGATGGTCCCCTACCGGACGAAGTACCCCGTCACGTCGAAGATGACGTGGGCAGTCGGCCCGCGGACCGGGGCTGCATATGTCACCGACAGTCCGCCGTTCCCGTCGAGCCGGACCGTAACCGAGTTCGCCCGGTCGTCGCCGTAGGGGAAGTTGAGGGTGGAGCTGGTCGGGTCGTTCATCGGCACGGGTCCGACGAACAGAAAGCCCTGGAGCTGCTGCTGAGTTACGGTCAGGTTGCCGGTCACGGCCGTGGCGTCGGACGGAACCTGGCCGCGGCCGCGAACCGTGAAGGTCTGGGCAACGTGCGAGCTGGCGATTCCGAGCCCGCCCATCCCGGTTCTGGTGTCCAGGATGCGGGTCGGGTTGAGCGGGAACCACAAAGCCCCCGACGAGTCGTTGGTGAAGTAGCCGGTGACGTCGAAGATGGCGTGGGCGGTCGGCCCCAGGTACGGCGCCGCGTAGGTGACCCAGAGCTTGCCGTCACCGCCGATCTGGACGGTGACCGCGTTGGCACGGTCGTCGCGGACCGGGAAGTTGAGGGTGGAGCTGGTCGGGTTGTTCATCGGATCGGGGCCGATGAAAAGGAAGCCCATCGCCTGCTGCTGGGTCACGGTCAGGTTGCCAGTGACGGCCGTCGCGTTGGCAGGTACGCCGCCCTGGTTCCGGACCGGGAAGCCCTGGGCGACGTGCGAGGACAGCACGCCGATTCCACCCGTCCCGTTGCGTGTGTCGAGGATGCGTGTGGGCGTCAGCGGCGAGTAGGACGCGCCGCTCAGGTCCGCCGTGAAGTAGCCGGTCACGTCGAAGATGGCATGAGCGGTGGGCCCAAGAGTTGGGGCCGCATAGGTGACGGAGAGCGTCCCGCTCGCGCTCAGTGCCACCGTCACCGCGTTGGCCCGGTCGTCGCCGGTCGGGAAGTTGAGGGTGGAGCTCGTCGGGTAGTCCTGAGGGCTCGGTCCGATGAACAAGAAACCCTGGCGAGACTGCTGCGTCACCGTGAGGTTGCCCGTCACTGCAGTAGCCCCGTAGGGCACTCCACCGCGATTCCAGACCGTGAACGTCCTGGCCTGGTGAGAGCCCAACAATCCGGAGAGTCCGTTCCCGCTCCGGGTGTCGAGGATCCGGGCCGGCGGCAGGGCGTGGTATGTCGCGCCGGAGATGGGCGTGATCGACTCTGACGGATCGGATGTGGTGGAGCCAACGCTGTTGGTCGCGGTCACCGTGAAGGTGTAGGCCGTGCCGTTCGTGAGGCCGGTGACGGTGCAGTTCGTGGCTGCCGCGCCGCCGGTGCACGTATGGCCGGCCCCGTCCGAGACGGTGTAGCTGATGATTGGAGCGCCGCCGTTGAGGGGCGCCACCCACGACACGTTCACCGACTGGTTGCCGCGGACGACGTTGACGCCCGTCGGCTTGCCGGGGACGGTGGCGGGCGTAACGACGACCGGGTCCGAGGCCGGTCCGGGTCCCACGGTGTTGGAGGCCAGCACGGTGAACGAGTACGGCGTCCCGTTGGCGAGGCCGGTGACCGTGCAGGCAACATCGGCCGGGCCGCCGGAGCACGTGTGCCCCGCGCCGTCGGTCACGGTGAACCCGGTCAGCGGGTTGCCGTTGTTGTTCGGGATGGCCCAGTGAATGGTCGCCTGGCCGTTGCCGCGGGTCGCACTAACGCCGACGACCTTGTCCGGCACCGCGGCCGGGATGACGGCAGCGGAGACAGGCGAGGCGAGACCATCGCCGTTGGCGTTATGGGCGGTGACGGTGAACGTGTACGACTGCCCATTGGTCAGGCCGGTTACGGTGCACGTCAGGAGCCCGGTTGTCCATGTGCATGACTTGGACGCGTCAGGCGTGACGCTTTTCACCATGTAGCTCGTGATCGGCGAGCCGCCCGTGTCAGGTTGCACCCAGGTCAGGACGACCACTTTGTTGCCCGCTTGAACGACCGGCGCCAGCGGCTGACCGGGGACCGTGGACGGCGTGACGGGCGTCGAGGCGTCAGACGTCAGGCTGTTGCCGTTGATGTTGTGGGCGGTGACCGTGAAGGTGTAGCTCGTACCGTTGGTCAGGGTGGTGAAGGGGCAGGTCAGTGGGCCGGTCGTCCACGTGCAGGTGGTCGTCGCCGGCGAGCTGACAACCGTGTAGCTGTCGATGGCGGCGCCGCCAGTGCCGGGCGCGACCCAGTTGACGGTGGCACTCTGGTTGGCCACTCCGGTGATCGTGGGGGCAGCCGGCTGACCGGGAGTGGTCGACGGCGTGACGGGCGTCGAGGCGTCAGACGTCAGGCCGGCGCCGTTGGCGTTGTGAGCCGTGACGGTGAAGGTGTAGGCCTGGCCGTTGGTCAGCCCGGTGAAGTGGCAGGTCAGCGGGCCGGTCGTCCACGTGCAGGTGGTCGTTGCCGGAGAGCTGACCACGGTGTAGCTCGTGATGGGCGAGCCGCCGTCGGACGGAGCGGTCCAGGTGACGTCGGCGACTAAGTTGCCCGAGGTCGCGCTCGGCGCGGCCGGCTTGGCGGGGACGGTCGAGGGCGTGACTGGCGTCGAAGCGTCGGACGTGGTGCTCGCGCCGACGGAGTTGTGCGCCGTGACCGTGAAGGTGTAGGCCTGGCCGTTGGTCAGCCCGGTGAAGTGACAGCT
>VFSW01016301.1_pt1 | contig 10146 bp, 9 predicted proteins | sample 5358111 | NCBI WGS metagenome assembly VFSW01 (sample SAMN11554181, study PRJNA540505) | mine drainage metagenome | isolation source: sediment from site ElyBrook_90M | place: USA: Ely Copper Mine, Vershire, VT | collected 2017
GGGTGCGACTTTGACGAGATGGTTCGGTCGGGACATCTTGCCGGGATGACCATGCGCGCTCGCTTCGATCTATCTGCCCCGGGTGCAATCGCCATTGCTGGCATGGTCTTTGGCACCGTGTGGTTCGGTTGTTCCGGCTCGCAAGGCCAGATCTCCTCGCAAGTCGGGCATGACGGAGGGAGCGAAGACGGGGGTTCGTCGTCCGGCGCAGCCGATGGCGGCTCTGGCTCTGGCTCTGGGTCCAGCTCGGGTAGCTCCGGGTCAAGCTCGGGCGGCTCGGGCTCCAGCTCGGGCGGCTCCGGCAGTGGCTCCGGCTCCAGTTCGGGTGGCGGTGCGGTGTCATGCTCGACGCCGTCGACCGGCTACGCGATGAACGGCGGGACGTGCGGCACCTGGCGGTGGGCGGTCAAGACCGGCACGGACAACGACGTCGGCAACGTCAACCTCGTCCCGCAGGTGACGACGATCCCGACCCTCATCGCGCTGGCCACAAACGCCGGCGGCTACTGCGACAGGACCCCGTCCGAGGCTCAGGTCTACGAGCTGCGGGACGTATCGCTCAAGTTCGAGTCGCTCGAAGCAGACAGCGACTACCATCTCATCGCCACCGACCCGGCGACCGGCAAGACGATGGTCACGGAGGTGCCCTATCCGGGCTGCGTCGGCCACAACAGTTGTCAGGGCGTGACCACGACCCCGTGGCTCTGCGAGATCACCCGCGCACGGGCCGCAGTCGACGCGAAGAACCCCGGCGCCCAGAGCTACACCCAGCTCGGGACCGGGACCGTGATCGGCGTGGGCTTCTTCGACACAGCGGAGCTGATGAACAGCCCAGGCCCGGCCGGAGAGGCGCCCAATGGCGTCGAGCTGCACCCGATCCTGGCCGTCTGCTTCGGCCAGGGTTGCGATCCGCTTCAGGGCTACTGACGGGCCATCCGGGCATTTCCCCCTCACCCGCCGTCGCCAGCCCCCGAGCACCACGATGGCGACGTCCGGCACTTGTCCGTCGAGGTGTCGCACCACCAGCCGCCGTAGCACCCGTTGGGCTGGCAGTTGCGTCCTGAGCACGAGTGGCAACTGGCCTGCGTACTGGGCCCCACGAGAGAGCCGCACGTGGTTGTCGTCGCGCCTCCGTCGCTGGGCGAAGGCAACACTGCCGCATCGGCCGACGATGCACCTCCCGCCGACGGTGCCGATTCCGATCCGCCGTTGCCACCTTGGTCGTCGCCCCCGTCAAGAGCGACGACCTCAGCGAGCTTTCCGCCGCATGCCATGGTGTGGACGGCGATGGCGGTAACAACCAGGGTGAGCCGGACGAGAGACGTGGTGCGCATGAGTGAACCTTTTGCGGAAGCTACTGGGCCGGCGGCGTCACGCACGTGGCGACCTCGAACATCAGGTATTCGAGGATTCGCTCCTGGGGCAGCAGGTTCCCGGGCGTCACGTTGCCCCCGGCCGTGTGGTAGGAGCTGTAGATGACGCGCCCACAGCTCGACACGTCGAACTCGGTGGTCAGTGGGACATCGCTGCTGCCGCCCGTGTAGCTGACGGTGCCATCGACGATGAGCGTCGAGGTCTTGGGGAGCGAAGCCTGCACCGACCAGGGGTTGAGGAAGCCCTGGATCGAGACGGGGCTCGCGATGCCGAAGTCCTTCAGCCAAGCGAGAAGGCCGGTGTCGTCCACGTTGCCGTTGTAGGTTCCGCCGACGCCGACGTTCGCGCCGTCCACAGGCTGCGGCGAGCCGGCCGGCCCCATCCACGTCACGGCCGACGGGAAGGCTTGGGCCACCCAGTCGTAGGACATGTCCGTCACGAACATCCGCCCGCCCGCCGTCACGAACGAGGCGGCGTTGGCAGCGAGGGCGGGGGTGCCGTACGTCTTGTACCCGTTCGGCGCGCAACTAATGAAGAGCAGGTGGTAGTCGTCGATCGTCTTCTGCGAGGTCTTGCCGACCAGATTCGCCAACGAGTCGATGGGCGTGCAGGTGGGCGTGCTGCTCGTGGATGAGCGCCCCTCGTAGCAGTCGTACTGCGTGATGCCGAGCGCGGTGAGGATCTGATCGAGGTGGTCCGAAGCGCCGGTGGAGACGGCGATGTTCGGGATGTCGCCTTCGGACGACGATCCCGGGAGCGTCGTCGCTGCCTTCGGCGCCGTGTTCGAGCCGCACATGGCCGGCAGCTTGGTGACTTTGCGGAACCGGCCGACGTTGATGACGAAGGTGATGTCGGCGCCTGCGGGCACGCCGCTGAGGTCGAGGGAGAACGTGCCGTCGGCCGCCGTCTGCGTGTGTGAGTACCAGGCGTCCAGTGGCTTGTTGCACTGGTTGCAGTAGTTGCCGGCAGGGAACTGGTTCACCTGGGCCGCCGCGTACACGTAGATGTTCGGCAAAGGGTCGGTGCCGTTAGGGGCGTACACGGTGCCGGTCATGGCGGTCGCCGCGCCGTTGCACGTACTGCCGAAGGTGGGTCCGGCGTCGCCGCCAAACTGGCCGCCGAAGCCGCCGTCACTGCTGCCCGTGAGGGGCGGCAAGCCGGAGTCCGCCGTCCCTCCGTCTTGCGCCTGATCCTGAAACCCCGTTGGGTGCGTAGAACCACATCCAGCGGTCGCCATGAGTACGGCCACCGTGGCCATCGTTCGCTTCCCCATGCTGCACCCTACGGATGTCTACGACGCGCGTCGTCAGAGGGGGACTGCCTACCTCGGCCGGCAGGCTCGGTCAACGATCCGGGCGGCTGTCCCGGGCGGCCCAGGTAGCAACCGCGGAACATTACAGCGGCGCGAGGATCAGCGCCCATCTCGTGCGAGGTCACGACCAGGCTCGACCATCACACGCAGGTAGATACCAAAGGACGGTTGCGTGTCGCTGGCCGCCGGTGACCAAGGCAAAGCAACGCCAAAGCGGACCGGCAGGCCGATGGGCGCTAGGTCCGCCATGAGGTCCGGCGCGATGGACAGAGGGGAGGGCCAAGTGCCGTCGGCGAGTGCCTCGATGCCCACGAAACCTGCGCTCGTCGAGTGGTCGAACTGCATGAGCAGGGCGATGCTGGCGCTCAAGGGAAGGTGCGGACTGGGACCTCCTGCGCCTGCACCCACACTGCCGCGCAGCGTCCAGATCCCCCGGCGCAGGCCGGCTCTCAGGTCGAGTGTGTAGGGAAGACCGGCTTGGTCGGGCGACGGGTAGCGTTCCGATCGCGGCGGCAACTCGGCGCCCGCCTCGGCCTGCATGTAGAAGTCATGCACCACGTCCGTCACCAGCTTCCACGAGACGGTCGTGCCGACGCCGAAGTCGCGGTGCGAGCCGAAGTCCGGTCCCTCGGTGCGCGCGATCTCGGGCTCGGCACGCAGGCCGAGATGGCTCGTCGCCGCCCATTCGGCTTCCACCCCGGCCAGGAACAACTGAGATCCTGCCCGTCGCGATCGAAGCTCGGAGCTATCGGCCGAAAGCTCCAGCTCGCCGGCTTCCGTTGCGTCGATGTCGGTGACGGACTCGCTGAAGATCGGCTCCGGCATCGGCGTTCGGGCCGGCGTACCGTCCGCTCGTGCGCCAGTGGTCAACGTCGCGCTTGCGACGACGCTGAAGAGAATCCTGCCAGGCCAGCTACGACGCACGTCGTAGGACGTACGCCCAGCCGCTCAGTGAGTCAACGCGCCTTGCGCAGGGGGTGCCGCAGTTCGTCGATGGCCATGCACGCCCCCGATACGTCGAAGGAGCGGCTCGCCGAACAACGTCCCGGCTGCGACGGCGAACACGAGCAGCAGCCCCACCGCGCCGGGCATCCAACGAACGTGTCGTCGCGTGCTGGACTCCACCGGATCGAGCAGCCGTGCGATGCGATCGACCAGATGGGGGCCATCGACGAGAGCCGCCACCGCCGCAGAGCGTTGCTCGACGCGCAGCCGTTCGGCCTTGAGAACGGCCGAGGCGAGATCAGCGCCGTCGACTCCTTGAGCGCGAGCTTCTTCGTCACGAGCGAGTTCGAGAGCGTGACGCCAAGCCCGTAGACGTGCGCGTGCCAACGGCATTGGCCATTGCAGGTCCGTCACAAGTTGCGCCAAGAGGATTCGCAGCGGGTCGCGATGACGAACATGAGCCTGCTCGTGCTCCAGGACGGCGCGAACCTCGGCCGGGTCGAGAAGACCGGCAAGTGCCTCTTCGATGAAGACCTTGGGCCGAAGCAAGCCGACGGTGCGGGCCGTGGCCCCCGTGAACTTGATCGAGGCGCGGAGCGACAGAACTGCCCGAAGAAGCGCTCGTGCCCAAAGCGCAGCTACCACAAGCGCGAAGCTGGTGACGATCGGGCTGAGCGCTTCGCCGGTCATGTCTGGTTCTTGCAGGCTCCAACCAATGAGGATGGCAAAGGCCACCAACGCGACAACGAGCGGCGTCCAGAGCTGCCGGTGGCAGAAGCGCTCAAGAGCATGACCGCCGCGGCTTGTGATCCGTCGCGCGGACGGCAGAACGCCCACCGCAAGGAGCGCCGACCCACACGCTGAAAGGCTCAGCGTCGCCAGGGTGAGTTCACGTTCCACGGCGGGCCTTCCTCCTCTGCTCGACCGCAAGAGCGAGCCGATCGAGAAGTTCGGGATCGATCGACTCGACCGCGTCGACCAGCCCAGCGACGGCCGGATCGGGAGCAGACGCGAGAAGCTCCGTGAGCATCCGTTTGGCGCGTGCGCGTTCGAGTACGTGACGAGAGATCCGAGAGGCGTACGAAAGCGCGATGCCAACCCGCTCGCGCTTGACGAGCCCCTTCGCGTATAGCCGATCGAGAACCTTCGCCGTCGTCGTGTAAGCCAGATCGTTTCGCTTGCCGATGCGTTCGTGAAGGTCGCGAACGGTCGCGCGGCCGGCGTCGATGAGCGCGCTCAGGACGGCGTACTCCAGCTCTCCACCGGGCAGGGCCTTCATCGTTGATCTCGCGTAGGCGGGCATGGCTTGCACTGTCAAGGAGCTTCGTGGTCGAGCCCCAACACGGCGGCCCGCGCGACCTGGTTGCCGCCCCGACTCTTCGCGATGTTCACGCCGCTCACCGCGCGCTCCAACAGCTCCTCGGCCGACTCAAGGAGGTTCCACGTCGCCACGCCGACCGAAACGGTCTGCGTCAACAGCCCACCCGCCTTGGGCTCCATCGGGTCGTCGCCCACAGCCGCACGGATTCGCTCCGCCGTCGCAAGCGCCTGGGTCGGGCTCGTCGTCGGCAGCAGGACCACGAACTCGTCGCCACCCCACCGGACGAAAGCGTCGTACCGCCGCGAGAGGGATCGCACGCGTGTGGCGAACATCGAGAGCACCTTGTCCCCGAGGTCGCGGCCGAAAGCCTTGTTGATCCGGTCCAGGTGGTCGAGGTCCATGACCAGGACGCTCAACGGCTCACCCGAGTGCCGCGCGCGATCTAGCTCCTCCTTCATGCGTCTGTGCAGATAGTTGGAGCTGAACGCGAGCGTCAGCTCGTCCACAAGGGTGAGCCGCTCCAGGCGGTCTTTGTCGAGCAGCGGCACGGAGCAGTAGGCCAAGATCCGAGCAAGCTGCTCGTCGGCGTCGGTAAAGGCATTGGTCTTCGCTGACGACACGGACAGCACGCCGATCGGCCTGCCTCCCGACAGCAGCGGCTCGGCCACCATCGACCCGATCGTGAACCCTTGCCCAACGGCCACCAGGAAGCGTGGATCTTGCTGCGAATCACGGACGTGAGCGGCCTCGGCGTGCTCGATCACCCACCCGGCGATGCCTTCGCCTACGCCGAGCCGGAGCGATCCCTGCCCGGTCCCGAAGCCGGATCGTGCGGTCGCCAGTAGCCTTGTCCGGGACGTGTCGAGGACGCGGAGCGAGGCGTGGTCCCCGGGCAGAAGCTCCAGGGCGGCGTCGGTGACCTCCTGCAAGGCGTATTCGAGCGTGTGCTCCTTGGACAGAAACTCCGTGACCCGACGCAGCACGAGCAGGTCTTTGCGCGGGTCGGAGGACATGGCAACACCAGGTGCTCCGATACCTACGACGAGCGTAGTAGATTGGCAACGCGCGCCGAACAAAGCGGGGCGGCGAACGGTGCGGCGCCCTCACTTCCTCGCGAGGATCGCTTGGGCGGGAGGCCAGCGCTTCTGGACGATCGCCTCGTTGATCTCGCCCATGCCGCCGCCGTAGTCAGCCCATGGATTCCCTGGCGTCACGTGCGCTCCCGGACCCGTCAGGTGCGGTTTCCGGCTCCGTCGTCGTCCCCGCGACCCTTCCGGCGCCCCCGGAGGCCAACCTGGCGGCATGCCTGGTGTGCGCGGCTCCCCTACGGGGCCGCCGTCCAGGTTGCAGGACGTGCTCGGGTCGGTGCCGGGCGGCCCTCTCCCGGAGGACGAAGGAGCGGGAGCTGACCGCTCGGGTTCGTCGCGCGGAGGCGGCCCTGGTTGAAGCGGCGGCGGCTCTGCGGGAACTGCAAGACTTCGCACTCCGGTGCCAGCCTGGTGATCGGGAGGGGTCGTGAGCCCGCCGCCGCCCTCGGACCCCGAGCCCCTGAGGCTCGACCCCTCTGTAGTCGCGGACGACGAGAGCCTGGCCGAGGCCGTCGACGAGTTCGTCCGCCGTGACCCCCTCGCGCGGGAGCGGCTTCACTCGGTCGCCAACCAGCAGGAGTTGCTGCGCCAGGTCGTCGACGCCGACACGTGGCGGTTGGCCCTGCGCCTCGACGAGATGATCGTCGAGCGCTGGAGCGACGTCGTTGTCAGCGTCGCCCGCTGGGCCTTCGAGGAGGGCCGCCGGCATCCCCTCCCTGCGGAGGATGCGTCGCCGTGAGCCGCCGCCGCAATCCTGCGATCGTCGAGGCCCCGCTCGCCGTGGCGAGCGATGGCGCCATCCTCGTGAACGCGATCCAGCTCGGGTCGAAGACCGACCTCGACGCCCTGGTCGCGTACGCGGAGGTCACCGGCCTCTCGATCTTCGTGGGCGTTGTCGTGCCCGCTCGACTCCGAGGCCGGTTCACACGGGAGCTGGACGACATGTCCGCCGACGTCGTCGGGCGTCTCGCCCCGAGGCTTGTGCGCAAGCGTCGGACGCCCTGATGGCCTGGCGGCTACCGCTTCGACCGTCGCTTCGGAACCGGCTTCCGGCCACGCTTGGGGGCGAGGCTCTCGGGCACATCCGCGAGCTTCACGGGCGCTCGCCGCTCGCCCACCTCGATGAGATCCGCCACACGGACGTCGAGCACCTGGGCCAGTTCGTAGAGCATGCGGAGGCTCGGATTGCGCTCGCCCCTCTCCATTTCCTGCAAGTAGCGGTACGTGATGCCGGCAGCGGCGACGTCCTCCTGCCGCATCCCCTTCCGCCAGCGGGCCTTGCGGAGGTTCCGCCCGACCTTGCCGAGGAAAGCGCCGAAGTCCACCGCGACACGATGGCTGTCGTAGGCACGAGAATAGAGCCCATTGGATTAGCGTCCTATGCGTTGACAGGGCGGGCGACGGGGCTGACCATCGAGATGCTGGGCGGCTTCCGCTTCCCAGCCACGCGGAGGACGACTTGCCGGAATGCTGTCGACGTGTCGCCTGGGCTGTCGGGGTGAGCCTTGCGGCCTTCGGAGTCCTTGAGCCGTCAGCGCTCTCGCAAACACGGGCGAAGACCCCTTCCGCCGAGGCGTTCTCGGCGTGCCGCGACCAAGAGAAGGTCGGCGACGCCCGTGCGTGCTGGGTGGTCTGGCTCCAGAGGTTCCGTGCAACCGGCTCGGAGTCGGAGGTCGCATACGCCGAAGAGCACGCGGGTGGCCTGAGAGCCCCCGCACCTTCGAGCGAGCCCGCCCCGCCAAGCGCGCCGTCGTCACGTCCGTCGACGCCGACTCCGGCGCCGGTGTCGTCACCGCCCGTGGTTCCGCCGCTTCCGGCCGCGCAACCCGCGGCCCCCTCCACAGGCTACAGGCCCGGCGATGTATTCGACTTCTGCGCTCTCGAACCGAAGAAGGACGCGACCAAGTTCCAGAAACAGAGGGTGGTGCTCTTCGCGCCGGCAGAGGCCGGGCAGATCAACGACGACCCGCAGATCCAGAAACAGGACGGCGGCAAGCTCGTGCGCGACATCTTCACGGCGCGCTTCCCTCTGCCCCGCTTCAACAACGTGGTCACCGAGCTTCCCGCCGATGCGGGATGGGCGAACCACGAGACGCTCTCGTTGGACGAGATCCAGAAGTACGTGGGGCAGCCGGACCCAGAGGGAGACCCTGAGCGCACCGCCCGGATCGATCGCGAGCGGCAGTTCGTCGCGTACTCGATCGGATGCGCCGACTACGTGGTCGCCCCCGCGATCACCTCGCACAAGGCGATCTGGGAAGAGCGCAAGATCAAGTCGAAGAAGGGCGCGGAGATCACGGTCAAGGCGCTGACCCTGACGCTCGATGGCCAGCTCGCCATCTTCAAGCGCGACGGTACGAGGTTCACGCGGATCGCGTCCATCAAGGCTCACGTGCCCACGCTCGCGGACACCCTGAGCGATGCCGCCGCAGAGGCCGTCCCCGACGTGAACGTGGGCGGCGTCGACGTGCTGGACACGGCGATGAAGCTCCCCGACCTGCCCAAGTACGTGAGCGCGGTTCCCGACCTGACGTGCCTCGCGGGCAAGGTCGGCCGTGAAGGCGTCAAGGCACTCCTGAGCTGCGCGGGCGAGGGGACAGCCGAGCAGGCCCTCGGCGGGATCGACGAGCGGCTCGGCCCCGTATGCCGGAAAGCGGCGAGCGCGTCGGATGAAGATCGCGACGACCTCATGGTCCAGTGCGAGGTCCGCGCTCGCGCCTTCCAGCTCTCTCGGGCCTTCCAGAAAGAGGCGCGCTCGGTCGATGGCTGGAGACTCTTCGCTCCCCTCGCGTCCAAGCAAGACTCCCCCGCCATCTCTCTGGGCCACGATGAAGGGCTCAAGGTCGGTTACGCGTTCCAGGCGCTGGACCCGCAGGGAGAGCGCCTCGCGTTCTACAAGGTCACTGACGTCGGTGCTGGTGGCGAGAAGGGCGAAAGCGATCCGTCGTCGCTGAGCCTCCGGGCGGGTGATGCGCCCGTCGGGGCTCGCCTCGACGAGTACCCGCAGCTTGGCCTGGTCATCACGCCCTTCGGCACGGCAGGGTTCGTCGGGCTCAATAGCGCTCCGACCGTCCTGCAAGTGGGCGGGCAGACCGTGCAGTACACCCTGCCGTCATTCGTCGTCGGGGGTGGCGCGGACTTCGGCTGGGAGCTGAGCGGCCTTCTCGGGTGGACCGAAACCTACGCCCGCGTCAGCGGCGCCTTCATGGCGGGCTCCGGCGCAGGTACCCAGGGGACTTTCGTGCCCATCGACCTCTGGTTCGAGAAGGGCTTCTACCTCGGCAAGCTCCTCACCTTCGAGACGGCGCTGGGGCCGACGTTGCAGATCGTGAACCTGACGGTCGTGACGCCGAGCCCTGGCTCGACGGCGCTGCCGAAGGATCTCCATCTGTCAGCGACCCAGTACGGCGCCGCCGCACGAGCTGGCCTCGACCTCTACCTCGGCCCCGATTGGGGGGCTCGGGCGGAGATCTTCGCGCGCGTCCCGCTGACGGCGGCCTCCTACAGCGAGAAGGACAACCAACCCATGGCCGGCTTCGACCAGCGGAGCGACCACTACGCGACGCTCGGCCTGAACATCGGCATCACGAGGGGGTTCTGACATGCGAGGCTCATCTACTTGGCTCGTCGCGCTAGCCGCGATCATTGCATGCACGGCCCAGCCTCCGACCGTCCTCAGCTCCGGTGACGACGCTGGCGCCGGAAGCTCCAGCGGCGGGAGCGGGTCGGGAAGCTCCTCGGGCGGTGGCAGCTCGGGGAGTAGCTCCGGGTCGAGTAGCGGCTCCAGCTCGGGAGGCTCGTCTGGCAGCAGCTCGGGCAGTTCCAGCGGGAGCAGTTCTGGAGGTTCATCGGGCGGTGCCGATGCGGGCGCAGACGCGAGCGATGCCGGTGGATGCTGCCACGGGAGCGATGGCGGCTGCGTCGATCTGACGACCGATCCGCTCAACTGTTCCTACTGCGGCCACTCGTGTCAGGGCGGGACGTGCTCGGCCGGCGCGTGCCAGCCGGTGTCGCTCGCCTCTGCGACCGAACCATTCGGCGTCGCCGTCGACCAGACGAGTCTCTACTTGACGAATGCCGGGCCAGGCACGGTGATGAGCGTATCC